>Ga0070737_10002947_pt1 | contig 19279 bp, 16 predicted proteins | sample Coa_R1_10_FD_66438 | JGI IMG/M metagenome (GOLD analysis project Ga0070737, IMG submission 66438) | Surface soil microbial communities from Centralia Pennsylvania, which are recovering from an underground coalmine fire - Coalmine... | ecosystem: Environmental > Terrestrial > Soil > Unclassified...
CTACTTCCTACCGCTTTCGCACATGTCAAGCCTAGGATAAGGTTCTTCGCGTAGCCTCGAATTAAGCCACATGCTCCACCGCTTGTGTGAGCCCCCGTCAATTCCTTTGAGTTTCAGCCTTGCGACCATACTCCCCAGGCGGAGTACTTAACACTTTTGCTTCGACTGTGAACCCATGTTAAGTCCACAATCTAGTACTCATCGTTTAGGGCTAGGACTACCGGGGTATCTAATCCCGTTTGCTCCCCTAGCTTTCGCGCCTCAGCGTCAGAAGAGGTCCAGCACGTCGCTTTCGCCACCGGCGTTCCTTCCGATATCTACGCATTTCACCGCTCCACCGGAAGTTCCACATGCCCCTACCTCCCTCAAGACGATCAGTATCAGAGGCACTTTTCCAGTTGAGCTGGAAGATTTCACCCCTGACTTGACCGCCCGCCTACGCGCCCTTTAAGCCCAGTGAATCCGAACAACGTTCGCACGGTTCGTCTTACCGCGGCTGCTGGCACGAACTTAGCCCGTGCTTCCTCCAGGGGTCGATCAGGCCGGTTGCCCGGCTTTTCTTCCCCTCGACAGTGCTTTACAACCCGAAGGCCTTCATCGCACACGCGGCGTCGCTCGGTCAGGCTTGCGCCCATTGCCGAAGATTCTCGACTGCAGCCTCCCGTAGGAGTCTGGCCAGTGTCTCAGTGCCAGTGGCGCAGGTCGTGCTCTCACACCTGCTAGGCATCTTGGCCTTGGTGAGCCGTTACCTCACCAACAAGCTAATACCACGTGAGCCCCTCCCGAGGCGAAATTCTTTTCCTGGCAAAGAGATGCCTCTTCGCCAGATCGCCCGGTATTACCCCTCCGTTAGGAAGGCTATCCCAGTCCCCGGGGTAGGTTACCCACGCCTTACTGCCCCTTTCGCCACTTCCCCCACCCAGTTGCCCAGATGGGATTCGTTCGACTTGCATGCCTAATCCACGCCGCCAACGTTCGTTCTGAGCCAGGATCAAACCCTTCAAAAAATGTTCGCATCATCCCAACTTCTACCCTCGCTTGTGCTTCGGGCCTGTTGGGCTTAGGAACCCTTGAAAAGTTTGAGGTCGCCTTGCGGCTCGACTCAAAGAACTCGCAGTTATGCAAGGATGAGTCGGACCAGAAGGCTCAACACATCCTCGCTTTGGCTCGGTTCGCCGACTTGTCAAAGAACACGTGACACCCTCTCGCCGAAGCGATCAGGCATCTAATTGTCCTCAAGAGGACAATTTCAAATATAAAGCGATTGAGAAAGTTGTCAAGGGGGGGATAGAAAAAATTTGGGAAAAAATCCCCGTCGCACTCACCGCTGTGTTTCGAGGCTTGCCGCCTCGAGGCCGCTCCCTGCTGGCCGCACTGGCGTTGGGTACGTTCTGTTTATATAACTCCATTATGCGGCAGCGTTTCCGCCGCGTCAAGCAAAATCTGTTTTCCCCTCTGTCCGCCACGCCAGCAAAGGATGGAGTTGCCCTTGCTAGAGCGGTGGGCTGGTGAAGTCGAGACAATATGGCCAAACCGCGTGTCTTGATCTTGCGGGCTCCCGGCGCCAACTGTGATGCCGAGACCCAATTCGCCTTCGAGAAAGCTGGTGCTTTCGCCGAGCGGGTCCATATTAACCGTCTGCGTGAGCGGCCGACCGCTCTCATGCGCTACCAGATTTTGGTCCTTCCCGGCGGCTTTACCTACGGTGACGACGTGGCGGCCGGCAAAATCCTGGCTGTTCAGCTGGCTCATTTTCTCGGCGATTCCCTGCGGCGTTTCCGCGATGCCGAACGGCTCATCCTCGGCATTTGCAACGGTTTCCAGGTTTTGCTCAAGGCTGGTTTGCTCATGCCGCCTGATGAAGATGGACCGATCGCCACCCTCGCACCCAACAGCTCGGGCCAATTCGAAGACCGTTGGGTCACCCTGCAGGTAACGCCGGGCCACTGTCCGTTTCTGACGGGGCTGGAGCGTCTCTATCTGCCGGTGGCCCATGGTGAGGGTCGCTTCCTCTGCCGCAGCGAATGGGAATTGAAAGGACTAGAACAAACAGGGCAAATCTGCCTGCGCTACATCAATCCGCAGGGTGGTCCTGCCGTTTATCCATTCAATCCCAACGGCTCGCAGGGGGACGTGGCCGGGCTGTGTGATGCCACGGGGCGAGTGCTCGGCCTGATGCCGCATCCCGAACGCCACGTCTTGCCGACCCAGCATCCACGCTGGACGCGCGAGGGACTGGCCGAAGAGGGCGATGGGTTGGCCCTGTTTCGCAATGCTGTGCGAGTGTTCCTGTAATTTGGGAGATACTATGTCTTTCACGCCGCAGGAATACGAGGCTTGTCGCCGCCTCGTAAACATGGCCTTGGAAGAAGATCTGGGTTCGGTCGGCGACCTGACCAGCCAAGCGATCATTCCACCGGACCTGATGGGACAAGCCGTCCTTGTTGCTCGCCAAACAGGCGTCCTCGCGGGGTTACCGGCCTTTCAGCAGACCTTCGCCGTAGTTGATCCCGCTCTCTCCGTCGAGTGTCTGCGTGAAGACGGTGCGCAAGTGCAATCGGGCGATCAGCTGGCGATCGTCCGGGGCTGCATGCGCTCGATTCTGACTGCGGAGCGAACCGCCCTCAACTTCGTGCAGCGCCTCAGCGGTATTGCCACGTTGACGCGGCGCTACGTCGATGCCGTGGCCGGATTACCTTGCCAGATCTTCGATACCCGCAAGACCACACCGGGCTGGCGGCTTTTGGAAAAATACGCTGTCCGCTGCGGCGGCGGCCACAACCACCGCATGGGCTTGTATGATGGCATCCTTATCAAGGACAACCACCTCGCCGCCCTCGCGGGACATCCTGATTCCGTCGCGGAAGCTATTCGCTTGGTCTGGCGGAAATATGGTCAGACCATGCCGGTCGAAGTCGAGGTGGACACGCTGGAGCAGTTCGAAGTCGCCTTGGGGGCCGCCGCTGATGCGGTCCTTATTGTCCTGTTGGATAACATAGATTCGGCCGCCATACGCCAGGCGTTCCGGAGGCGGAATTATTCAGCCCCTCGTATGTTGCTGGAGGCGTCCGGCAAAGTAACGCTGGAAAATGTTCGGGCCATCGCCGAGACCGGCGTCGATCGTATCAGCGTCGGCGCGTTGACGCACTCGGCCCCCGCCCTGGACATCGGCCTCGATTATCTGCCATGAATCCGCCGTATCAAGAATGGTCCCTCGACACGCGCCGCCTCGGCCGCCGCGTCCTCGTCTTCGATCGTTTGGACAGCACCAACAACCTGGCCGCGAGCTTGGCGGACGATCCGGCCCACGACGGCCTGGCCATTCTGGCCAAGGAGCAAACGGCCGGCCGTGGCCAGCATGGCCGCACCTGGCTGGCCGCACCGGGCCAGAGCGTTTTGCTATCCCTGCTGATTGCGCCGCCGCCGGAATTGTGCCGCCCTGTTGTGCTGACTGCCTGGGCCGCCGTCGCTGTGTGTGCGACCATTCAGCAAGCCATCGGTCAGCCGGCGCGCATCAAGTGGCCCAATGATGTGCTGCTGTACCAGCGCAAGGTCTGTGGCATCTTGATTGAATCGATCGCCGGACGACAAGCGAGGAAGGGGAATTCCCCGCTGTTTCCATACCAGGGGGGTAACCTCCCCCGCTCCCTGTGGTTTATCGTAGGTATTGGCTTGAATGTCCAGCAGAGCGCCGAAGCGTTTGCAGCGGCGGGCCTGCCGGAGGCAACCTCGCTGGCACAATTTGCCACTCGTCCGCTCGATACGCATGCTATCGCCATCGATCTGATTCGGCAGCTCGATCGTGATTACGATACGCTCTGTTGGGGCGGTCTTGATACCCTGGAGAGGCGTTGGAAAGAGCATCTCGGCCTGCTCGGTAAGCCCGTCGTTGTCGAGTGTCCCAATACCAACTACCATGGCCGGCTGGTCGAGTTGAGCTTCCGCGGCGTCGAATTAGTACGCCCCGAGGGGGCATCTTTGGTGCTGGCGCCCGAACGAATTCAGCATCTTCACGAAGCCGCTCAAGCTACCAATCCGCCCCCAGGACCAAGCCGTCGTTGGGGATAAGGGCGAGATTGTAACTGTACATACGGGTACCCTGGGTGATTCCTCGGACACTGCCGTCACCCAGACCCGCTTGCACCACGCCTGTACTACGTTCGTGCCGCGGCCTGGCGGACCTTCTGCACCGCTGGCAAGAGCAGACCGATGCGAATAGCAATGATGGCGATGATCACTAAATAATTCGATCAACGTGAAACCGGCAGTTTTTTGTCGGGTTGAGCGGCGAAGGGAATTCATGATTGTTCCTGAATATAATATCGTTGCGCATGCTCATCCCCGGAAGTCAGAATACCTTATCTCCCGGCTGGGGGCGAAAAAGTGTCACGCTATGCTCTTACGGCAGGTCGATATCGAGCTGGTTCGTACCTGGAACGATGGTATAACGCAGGCCCGAAGTCTTCGGATCCTGGTACTTGGATGGGATCGACACGGTCTTGCTGACAGGGACAATATCATCTCCCGAGTTATCTTCTTTCTTGGGTCGGGCGATAAGAGGCAGCACCTTCACTGCCACCTGGACCTCTCCTGGAGGGACATCGGTGGCGGTGAAGGTGCCGTCCGAATTGAGCCGCGCAGACGACCAGAGAGCTCCATCGGAGCTAAAAAAACGCACGTCGCCCCACCCGACAGCCTCACCTTTGTAGGTGACTTTGCCGGAGATGATAGCCTTCTTTGCCTGGGAGGCACAGCCTAGGGCCACCAGGACACCAAAGACTGCCAGAAGGCCTGTGGCGTACCGGACCAGGTGAGAACAGAAGGGGGTGCCGGTCATGAAAATCGGTCCTCTTGGAGCGAAACGCCTGAGAGAGTTGCCTTTACCAGTCTGTCCCCATTGGCAGGCCGTCTTGCGGCCAGACGGCAGTGTACCAGGTGGACGGACTGATGCTGGTAGTGACGTTGCGGACGCTGCCATCGCATAAGCCGATCAGGCAAACGCCATCAGACATAGCCTGCAGGTTGTCCGGATTGCAGCTGGCCACAGTCGGCTGGTTCTGCGGCGGCACGGTCGTGGGTGGCGGACCTACTGCGGTCAGCAATTCCGGGAAGAACAGGGCCATGGCGATCCAGTTATAGCCTTGTTGGTATCCCCACAGACAGTAACCGCTGCCGCATTTGGAGTATTTCTCCCCAAAGAGAACCGTGTTTGACGTGCCGTCGGTGATATCTGTGAGCCGCATACGACTATTCCAGTTGCTGCCATGCTGCACCTGACCGATGATCGCATCCTTGGCGAAGATCTCGACGTTGCCCGCGTAGTTGGCGTAAGCGTAAGTCCCGCTGCCGGCTACCAGCACGGTGCCGGGTGGCTCGGAAAAATCCCGAGGCGATTTGTAGACAGGAACATAATTGGCCACAGCGACGCGGAAATAGTTGTTTGAGGTTGGGTTTGCGAAGAACCAGTTATAAATGTTTTGCTGCTCCACGTAGGGGAGCAGCAGGAAATGGAGGGGAAGATAGAGCCCTCCCGGATAAACATTTTGCATACTGGGGAGCAAAACCGCCGCTGCTGGAACAGTGCCGTTGGTATCATGGTAGTTATGGACAGCCAAGCCGAGCTGTTTGAGGTTGTTCGACGATTGCGCGCGGGCGGCAGCGGCACGTACCTTCTGCACCGCCGGCAAGAGCAGACCGATGAGAATAGCAATGATGGCGATGACCACTAACAATTCGATCAACGTGAAACCGGCAGCCCTTTGGCGGATGGAAAGGCGAGCGCGAGTCATAGTTGCTCCTCCAAATAAGGAAAAAGAAAGTCGCGAGCGCAAACAGAGACATTATTTTTGGGGTTGCGGCTTCCTGCGCAGCATATACTCCTCCGACTCCCAAGCTCTCTGCCTGGGAACGAAGGAGAACACATGCCGTACTACGGACCACTACCCTTTTGGAAGCCGTCCGAAAAATTACTTCTCGGATGCCTCTTTTCTAACTATTTGCCGCAGCAGGGTATTTCTCACACAAAAAATCGTTTACGCCAGTATTTCCTTCACGACCCGCGCCTTCTCCACGCCGGTCAGGCGCATGTCCAGCCCTTGGTACTTGAACGTGAAGCGTTCGTGATCGATACCTAGCAAGTACAGCAAGGTGGCATGCAGATCATGGACGTGGACAACATTCTCGACGGCGTTGTAGCCGAGATCATCGGTGGCACCGTAGGTCAGGCCGCCCTTGATGGGACCACCGGCGAGCCACATAGAAAAACCTTTGATATGGTGGTCGCGGCCTGGTCCTCCCTTGCCCTGGAACATTGGCGTGCGGCCAAACTCACCGCCCCAGATCACCAGCGTATCGTCCAACAGGCCGCGCTGCTTCAGATCCGTCAGGAGGGCATACGTCGGCCGATCAGTCAGGCCGCAACAGATTCTCATGTAGCGTGCCAGGTCGCCGTGGTGGTCCCAGCCGCGGTGATACAACTGAATGAAGCGCACGCCCCGCTCGGCCAGCCGCCGGGCCAATAAGCAGTTGGAGGCGAACGAGCCATCGCCGGGCCTGGCCCCATAGAGGTCAAGGACATGCTGCGGCTCGCTCGACATGTCCATCAGCTCCGGCACAGCTGTCTGCATACGAAAGGCCGTCTCGTAGGCAGCCACACGCGATTCGATTTCGGGATTGGCCAGCAACCGGTTATGGTGCCGGTCGAGCTGAGCGACGGCCTGGACGAGCCGTTCCTGTTGCGCAGACGATACCCCCCGCGGCGGGTGGATGTAATGAACCGGATCACCGGTCGAGTTGAACTCGACGCCCTGGAAACGGCTGGGCAAAAAGCCGGCGGACCACTGCCGTGAGGCGATCGGCTGAGGATCGCGGCCGCCAACGCTTGTCAGCACCACAAAACCCGGCAGGTCGTCGCACTCCGCACCCAGGCCATACAAAATCCATGATCCCATCGATGGCCGGCCGCTGATAGCCGTGCCTGTATTCATAAACGTGTGCGCCGGGTCATGGTTGATCTGCTCGGTTACCATCGAGCGGAGAATGCAGATGTCATCGGCGATTTTGGCGTGATAAGGCAAAAAGTCGCTGATCCATTGGCCGTTCTTGCCGTGGCGGGCGAACTTCGTCAGGGGTCTCAGGATTTTCAGTCTTTGCCCCTGGAGTTGGGCGATCGGCTGGCCGCGGGTGAAGGATTCAGGCATCGGCTTGCCATCCAGGCGCTCCAACTCCGGCTTGTAATCGAAGGTTTCCAGATGCGACGGACCGCCGGCCATGTAGAGGAAGATGACCCGCTTGACGCGCGGCGGAAAATGTGGTAGTCCGGGCAACCCGCGCATCAGCCGGCGTTTTTCTGCCGGCGCTGTCGCGGCCAAGTCGCGGCCCAAAAGGACCGAGAGTGCAGCTGCGCCCAGGCCGATGCCTGCCTCTGAAAGAAATGTCCGACGCTTCATCCGCAAAGAATCCAGCGGAAACATCAAGTCTATTCCCTCGTATTCGTTTCGCTCAGGTTCAGGATAGTTCGCGCAACGCCGGTCCAGGCCGCCCATTCTGCGGCATTAAGGTCCGCAGCGACCGGGGCCTGTCCCGTGGCAATCAGCTGCCGGGCCGCCCCAGGATTGGCAGCGTACTCCTGGCGATAACCGGCGACCAACTCGGTGAGAAGTTTCTGTTCCTGCGCATCCGGCAGGCGCGACAGTGCACGGCGGAAGGCGTAATGGAGCCGTGTCTCTGTCGTGTCCCCGCCTTCCCTCAAGATGCGCTCGGCGAACACGCGCGCCGCTTCCAGGAATGAAGGATCGTTGAGCAGCACCAAAGCCGCCAGCGGCGTATTGGAGCGCGGCCGCTGCGCGGTACACTCTTCCCGACTCGGCGCATCGAAAGCTTTCAGCATGGGGTGCAGATACTGCCGTTGCCAATGGACATAGACACCGCGCCGCCACTGGCGTTCATCTATATCATGCTGGTATGTGCGCTTGGGGAAGTTCAGGTGGCGGTAGTATCCCTCCGGCTGATATGGTTTCACGCTGGGGCCGCCGAGGCGGTGCACCAGCAACCCACTTATGGCCAAGGCATTATCACGGATCATTTCCGCGGGCAGGCGGAATGCCGCCTGTCGGGCCAAGAGGCGATTCTCCGGGTCGCGCTGACGGAGCGCAGAGTCGGCCGCAGAACGCTGGCGGTAAGCCCGACTTGTCACTAGCAACCGCATCATGTGCTTGATGTCCCAGCCGCTCTCGACGAACTCGTGTGCCAGTCGGTCGAGCAACTCCGGATGCGAGGGCGGCTCCCCCTGACCACCGAAATCATCGAGCACTCGCGCCAACCCCTGCCCGAAGCAGAGGTACCACAGACGGTTGACCATGACCCGCGCCGTCAATAGCCCGATGCCGTCTTTGGGGTCCACCAGCCAGTTGGCCAAATCGAGCCGGGTGGCGCGGCGTCGGCCGACTTGCAGCGAACCCAGGAATTCTGGCACCGCCGGTTGCACGATCGGCCCGCTATCGTCGAGCCAGTTGCCCCGCGGCAGAACACGTATGGTACGCGGCGTGATCGAGACCGTAATCATGGTCAAGCGGGCGTTCTTGCGTATTTCGTCCCGCTGTTTTTCAACGTCTTGCTTGCGCTGCCGAAGCTCCTGGGCCGCCAGAGACTCGGCCGACAGATTTTTCTGCTGGGCGTCGAGCCGGTGGAGCGCACCTTCCAGGCTAGCCAGGAGGGCACGCTCCCGGCGTGTCAACACTTTGATTTCCGGCGGCCGGGCCGTCGGCAGGGTATTGGTGCCCTTGCGGAAGTGCTGGGCCTCATCGATGTCGGCGAAGAACGCAGCCATCGAATAAAAGTCTTTCTGCGTATAAGGATCGTATTTATGGTCATGACATTGAGCACAGCCGAGTGTCCCGCCCAGCCAGACCGCCGACAGATTGCGGACACGATCGGCTGCATAAATAGCGAGATATTCCTTCGGCTGCACTCCGCCCTCGTGCGAGGTCTGGAGCAGGCGGTTGTACCCTGTGGCAATCTTCTGGTCGATGTCTGCGCCGGGCAACAGGTCGCCTGCTAGCTGTTCGCGTGTGAAACGGTCAAAGGGCATGTTGTCGTTGAAGGCGTCAATCACCCAATCGCGGTAAGGCGAGATGTTCTGGTCCTGATCGCCGTGATAGCCAACCGTGTCCGCAAAGCGCACCAGGTCGAGCCAATAAGCAGCCATGCGCTCGCCGTACGCCTCGGTCTCCAGCAGCCGATCGACGACGCGCTCCCAGGCCGTTGGGCTGTGGTCCTGTAAGAACGCCTCGACCTCGGCTGGAGTCGGCGGCAGGCCGGTCAGGTCGAACGTCACCCGGCGCAGCAACGTGACGCGATCCGCTTCCGGCGACGGCGTCAACTCCTCACGCTCCAGCCGGGCCAGGAGGAAGCGATCCACCCAATTTGCCGGCCAAGCCGTATCCCGGACGGCGGGCGTCGGCGGCCGTCCGGGCGTCTGGTATGCCCAGTGTTTTTGATATACGGCGCCTTCGGCGATCCAGCGCTTGAGCAATTCCTTTTGCTCGGGCGTTAGCCGCTTGTTCGCTTTCGGCGGCGGCATCTGTTCTCCCGGCTCTTCACTGAAAATCCGCGCCACCAGTTCGCTCTCGTCCGGCTTGCCCGGCACGATGACGCCTTTGCGGAGAGCCGATTCGCGGACGTCGAGTCGCAGCTTCGCCTTGCGCCGGCTCGCATCTGGCCCATGACAAGCGAAGCAGTTATCAGAAAGGATGGGCCGGATGTCCCGATTGAAATCCACCCGGAACGCCGGTTGATCGGCGGCGAGAACAGAGCCGGGCAATAAGGCGAACACACAGAAGGCCAAAGAAGTTTTCATGCGCTCGTTCAGCGATGGACCTCGGAGAGGTGCTTCCTGGATGTCTCTTTCCCTTGATAATATTTGCCGAAGGAGGAGATTTCTCACAAAAAAAGGCCAGGCAACTCAAGCAAACAGGAGAAACCACGATGACCGCGGACACGACAGCATTGGTGAAGACAGCGTTGATTGAAGCGTTGGAAAAGCTGCGCCACGACGTGTGGGAGCTGGCCGAGCCGCTCAGCGATGCTCAATTCTGGACCAAACCGATCGAGCCAGGCAATTCGGTTGGTCATCTCGTGCTGCACCTGGCGGGCAACCTGAATCATTTTGTCGGTGCCCAACTCGGCGGCACCGGCTACGTGCGCGATCGAGAGCGCGAATTCACCGAGACCCAGGTGCCGAGTAAGACTGAAGCAATGCAAAAGCTCAACGACGCTGTGGCCATGTTTCGCCGCATCGTTTCGGGGCTGAGTGACGAACAATTGGCTGCCCCACATCCAGAAGCACGTTTCGGTCCTGTAATGCATGCCCTGGCGCATCTGCTGGCACATTTCGCCCTTCATCGCGGGCAAATGTCGTATATCGTGCGGCTTGTGCCCAAGGCGTAAGTACCTTAGCGCATCTTTGAGGTAGAAATCGGGCCGCAAGTCGCCGCATACAATACTTCATCGCTCTCCAATAGTGCCAATTGCTGCGCCAGCTCGCGCTCGAAAAAGCCGCCGAACCGACCACCAAGTAAATCAGAGAGCGCCGCCCTCGATGCGTTCCAGAGAAGGAATCCCTGTGTGCAGAGTGCCGCCCTCCACTGGGGACTGTAATTGCTACAAAAAAATATCTTACACAGTCACAGTGATACCATCCCGACGGCAACCAGCCGGGAGTTACGACAGCAAAATACAACTCCAGCGCCTGCAGTCCCCTTGCCAAGGGAACGGGACCGCGGTTCGCTTTCCCTGTGATGCCGCGACTGGCTTGCAGCAATCGGCTGAGCCTCCATGGGTCGTGTCATTCCCGAAAATGCCACAGGGGAGGTTTCGTAAGTGCTAGCGGACGCCCGTCGAGCAAACTGGCAGCGTGCCCATTTTCAGGGAGTTGGCCGTTTCCCCACAATCGAAGCGTTCGTTTAAGGCACAACCTGAGCGTTGCGGTTACTTATCCGGCAGGTCGATGTCATACTTTTGGGAGCCGCTTTTCACCGTGTAAGTCAGCCCGGACTTTTCTGGATCCTGGAAACGCGCTGGTATCTGTACCGTCGGAACATCGGCAGGCGGTTCTTCGGCGGGTTGGTCGGGCCGCGCTTTTTTCCGCATTTCCGGAGGCGGCTGCATTTTGGCGATCAAGCCTTTGAGGTGAGCCGTATTTGCCGGCGTGCTGACAGCTATTTTGGCTGGCCCTTCGGGGAGGCGTTCCACCCGATATTCCCCATCGCGGATGTTTGCCGAGAAGCCGCCCCCCGCTTGTGTCACAAAAATCACAGTCCCAGCCGGTAAGGGCTTGCCCCGATAAGTGACCTTGCCGGAAACAATGCCTTTGGAGGAGCAACCGGCGCATGTGGACGACAGCAAGAGCAAAGTTAGTGTCGCTTTCGCTTTCATAGAAGATCCTATCCTATGGTATATTTCGTTTCGCTGCGAGCCGTAAGCGAACGTGGGGAGGTCCCCGCGCTCGCCTGCGGCTTATTGCGAAATTTCTTACCAGTCCGGGCCGAGTACTTCGCCGCCAGCAGGCGTGAGGGCGTACCACCAGGTATAGGGACTGGTGCCCTGAGCCACGAAGCGGACGCTGCCATCACCCATGCCAGCACTGATGCCGCCGGTGTGGGGCGAATTGGCGATACTGCCGTTGCCGCAGCCGCCGGTATAACTAGCGTTCGTACATCCCATTTTCGGCTGGACCTGGAACATGGCGGCTATGCCGGTGGGTTGGGGAGGATAGCCGGCAACCCCGGTTTCTGTACTGGCGATCAGCGAACCCCAATTTGGCCACCAATTCTCGCCGCCATCGGGAGTCCAACTGGAACTCCCGTAGGAGACAGCTTCCTTCTCGGTAAAGAAAATGGTATTCGAAGTGCCATCCTGGATAGAAGCCGGGTATTTCACTACAGCTTGGCCGCTACCGGCTAAAGGGAACGACCAGCTCGACTGAAAGACTTGGCCATTGGTGGCATAGCTGGCGTAAATCACGGGGTATGTTGAGGGAAACTCACCCATGCCCAGCGTGGGGTCCGAAGGGCACGAAAGAACCTTTAAGCGGCCGACATTAGGAATGAGAAGAAGACCCCATTCGGAATAGGTCGGATTGTTTCCATTATTGCCCTGAGGAGAAGAGGGCTGAAGACTATCCTTGTACAAATTCTGCTGTTCCATGAAAGGTAAGATGTGGAAGAACAACCCTGCCTCACCATTGTACGGCGCCGGGGTGAAGTTGGGATATATCCCCCAGTTCGGAGGCAACAGCCCCTGATACGTGTCGGCACAGTTAACAGTGGCCAGACTGATCTGCTTAAGGTTGTTCTGGCACTGGGCGCGGGCGGCGGCCTCACGCACTTTCTGAACGGCTGGCAAAAGCAAGCCGATCAGGATGGCAATGATGGCAATGACTACCAACAATTCAATAAGCGTGAAACCACGCTTGCGCAAGGAGAGAACGAACGAAGCCATAGCAGGACTCCCTTATAAAAGAGACGGAAGGAAACCAGGGGGGTTCTTACTTAACCTTGCTTTAATTAATGACTCTACCTATCCGTTCCTGTGCGGTATATGTTATTTTTCACTTTTGTCTTTCGATTTTTCACCTATTGCTGGTTTAGTTGCGAGCCGCAGGGTGCGTAAGAGCTAGCGGACCAAACCTCCTCCCCCCTCGGGGGAGGGCTGGGGTGGGAGGTGTCAAGGCAAGGGAGCCAAGGAGGGGTTCCCCCCACCCCGACCCTCCCCCACAAGGAGGGAGGGAAAAGTTCCCTGGCCCTAAGCTGCGTGCCCTACGGTATCGCTAACTGCTACACCCTACTGGAAAAGCGTTTTAAGCGAGAAACACGACACTATTCCGCAAAAGCGCACGAAGCAAGGAAACGGTCATGCCTCCCCAAAAACGGCGACGTTTGCGTCGCGTGGCAGTCTTCATTGAGTCTTCGCGGACCACTGGCAGCGGCTTGCTGATGGGCGTAGCCAAATATAACTACGAACACAACGGCTGGACCATCTTCTATGAACCGCGCAGCCTGGAATCACCGCTGCCCCGCTGGCTGCGTAGTTGGCGCGGCGATGGCATCCTCGCCCGCATCACCACCCGTCCGCAAGCGACGGCTCTGCAAGCGACCGGCTTGCCTGTCATCGACCTGCGCGGCGCTTTGGCTGATACGCCGTTTCCTTTGGTAGTGGCCGACAACCACCGGATCGCTCAGCTGGCTTTCGCCCATTTGCGCGAGCGCGGCCTGGTCCATTTCGCCTACTGCGGCCTTCCGCCCAATCAGCATTGGCATCAAAGCCAGCGCGGCGAGGAGTTCCGCCGTCTGGTCGAGGAAGCGGGCTTTTCCTGCGCCATCTATTATTTCCAGAACAAACAAGCGGACTGGGAACAGGAACAGGAGCACCTGGCCGCCTGGCTGCATGCTCAGCCCAAGCCGTTGGGAATTCACGCTTGCTTCGACGACCGCGGCTATCAAGTGCTCGATGCCTGCCGCCGCAGTGGTCTACGAGTGCCCGAAGAGGTGGCAGTCCTCAGCTCCGACGACGATCCGATCCTGTGCCGGATGGCCATTCCGCCTATGAGCAGTATTCATTTCGATTGCGAACAGGCCGGGTATCTGGCAGCCTCCTGGCTCGATCGCTTGATGGATGGCCAACCCGCGCCGTCGCAACCGATCTTCTTCCCGCCCGGCGCCGTCGTGAGCCGTCGCTCGACAGACATTTATGCCTTTGACGATCCGGCTCTCAATCGGGTGCTGCGGTTCATTAGCGAACATGCTTGCGATGGCATTCGAGTCAACGACCTGCCTGCGGTGGCGCGTTTGTCTATCAATGAATTGGAGCGGCGCTTTCATCGCTACCTCGGCCGTACGCCGAAAGCAGAGCTGCTGCGCGTGCAGATCGAGCAGGCCAAGCGGCTGTTGCGGGACACCAAGCTCCCTTTGAAGGTTATTGCCCGCCGCTGCGGCTTTTCCAGCGAATCGAATTTCAGTGTTGCCTTCCAGCGCGAATGCGGCATCCGCCCCAGTGCCTATCGGGGCGGCCTTGTCATTCGCCAATTCCCTGGCGAACGGCCGGCATAAGCCGGCTGGTCGGTCTCGCCGCCAGCCTGCTGACACCGGCCGTTCGTCTCCGTCATCAAGGCACTACCTGGGCGTTGACGTGGAAGTCGATTTTGTTGTCGTCAGCCAGATCGGTGAGGACGCTCAGCGTGCGATTTAACTCACCCGGTTCGCCAGCTCTCAACTTGATCGTCAACACGTGAACAGGCTTGGCTTGCGGGCTATCGACGTGAACGAGAAGGCGATCGTTGGTCCCCAACACTTTTTCTATCTTGAATGGTTTGACACCGCGGACGATGACGCGACGCTCGCTCTCGCTTTGGGTCTTGATTGGGCCGAGCGTTACCGTCTCCGGGTTGACGCTCAGGGCCGATTCGATCTCGACCGTCAAAGGCACGCGAATGGGCGGCATGCCGAGGTTGTTGGTCTTGACCCAGACATCGGTGTACCATTTGCCCACCGGCGCATCACCGCGCAGTCGCGCCGTCACCTGATAGGTGACTTCCGACTCGGTGCGGCGAACCTCTTGTACGCGCGGCTGAATGTAATTGCTCTCACACGTGGCCTCGGTGATTTGTACATCGGTGTTGCCGTAAAACGACAGCAAGACGGAAGCCGCCGGCGTGCCGCCGCGTTTGAGCTGCCCGAAGGCCAGCGTATCCGGTGTGATGGAGAAGTCATTACGGCAGTTCGCCTGGACCCAAAGGCGGACCTCCTCGAAAGCGGGCTGATTGAACTGAACATAGATAGTCACCGAGCGAAGCCCGGTGAAGCGCGTGGTATCCATACGCGCGACGATGTGGGTTGCTTCTCCGGGTTTAAGATGGCCCTGGAGGGCGATAGCGCTGACGCAGCCGCAGGAGACACGAACCTCGGAGATGTTGACATCCCCGCGCGTGTTGTTGACCACCCGGAAGGCGTGCGTCAACATCGGGCCGCGAGGCACAGAGCCGAAATCTTTGGAGAATTCGTCAAACAGCGCGTCGGCCCAGGTGGCCGACAGGGCAGGCCCGGCTGTTCCCAGGACTGCCGCCATAACCAGACCATACCGCAACATAGTAGCCATTTCCTGATGCGACCCCTAAGACTCACCCGGAGCTACACGCCGCGAAGGAGCTGAGTCTCAGAGGATCACTCAATCTATATCCCTCCAATCGGAACCTTGTCAAAGCCGCCCTGATGGAAATGGCCCGCCCATCTCTTTCCTCCAGGCAATCCATCCGCGCTCTTCCTTCGACCGCTACAAATGGCTCGCGTTTCGTCTTCGCTAACTTCATTTTTTTTGCGGGAAGGCAAACAAATTGAACGGGCCAGAAGCGTAAGCGACGGAAAAATCAACGTCGCTTACGCTTCTGGCTCGTTCGCTTTTGTTGGCTCTTTTTAACCTTGCGCTCGCGCCAGCACAGCCACAACAACACGGCTGGCGCCGCCGGCGCGTAAGGCTCGAGCTGCCTCACTGGCTGTGGCCCCTGTGGTCATCACATCATCGACGAGCAAGACAGACCGACCCGCCAGGGGCACTCCTCGCCGCGCCTGGAAGGCACCGCGCACATTTGCCTTGCGTTCGGCCGGCGTCGGCCGACTGGTTTGCCGCGGCGTGTGCCGCACGCGCCGCAGCCACGATGGCTGATACGGCACCCCCAAATAGGTCGCCAATCCTCGGCACAACGCTGCGCTCTGGTTGTAGCCCCGCTGCCAGCGTCGTCGCCAATGCAAAGGGACCGGCACAAGAACATCTAAATGCAGCACGGCAAAGCGTGCCGCCGCTTCTTGCGCCCAACATTCGCCCAATAGCTCCGCCAAACCCTCGCCGTGCTGGTTTTTCAGACGCAAAATGACTTCGCGCAACAATCCCTCGTAACGCCCCAGACGCAACACTTGCTCGAAAGCAAACGCTTCCTTTCGACAAGCATGACAACGCCCGTCGATTACTGCAAATGGCCCAATGGTGCCGGCGCAGTGCGGACAGGTCGGTCCCGGATCGGTGAAGAGTGCTTGCCGGCAGAGAGAACAAAAATGCGTTTGCTCTGCAGGAAGGGGCTGGCCGCACAGCAGGCAACAACCCGGATAGATCAGGTGCCGCGCCCCGATCAAGAAATGACGGCCCAGGATTATCAGACGATCCAGCCACGAAACTGTCATGGCCCCTCACTCGGAGAGATATTCACGCAGTTTGTGACATTATATCGTCTCAGCGTCCCGACAGTGCTACGCCGCCGGCCGATTGCGACCAGCGCTCGTCGAGGTCCTTAAAATCGCGGAAACCGTAGTGTCGTTGCAGCGCTTGTTCAAACCCACTCTCAAGTCCGTCGCGGATAAAGCGCGTGAACGCCAGAGGCCCGCCCTTCTGTGAAGATAAAAAGTCCACCAACGAAATGCTCTGCACGTAGAACGCCGTAATACGCCGTGCTTCCGGGTAGTTATCGTGAAGCGCCATCAGCTCCGCTGCTGAGAACAGCTCATGTCGAGAGCGTAAAGAGGGAAGCAGCTTCAAATAGCGCTCCATCTTTTCGCGCGGCTCGCTGAGAATGGCCATGCCTTCATCGGCCCAGCGCGGCAGGTCATGGCGTCCGAAGCGGCCGACCAGCACAGCATGGGTGGTCTCATGGGGTAGCACGTGCGTCAGCATGTCGGCCACGTCGCAATGCAGGTCGATCTGCCGTTTGACCACGCGCTCCAGGTTGGCCGGGTCTCGTGCCGAGGTCGAATGACCGGGGGAATCTTTTGCTTTTCCCGTTTGGCGAGCGTAAAAGTCCGCATTGGGATAGAGGAAGATGATGCATTTCGGCTCCCAGGGTTTCGGCTCTTCGCCGAACCATTTGCGGATCACCGTTGTCCGCGTCAGCTCGGCGACACGGGCAGCTTGCTCGGCCAATTCGCGGGATTCATGGTAAATGACGCGAAAATTCGTCGTCTCGACTTCCGGCCATTTCTGCCCTTGGGCCGGCACATGACGGATATCGATGCGGCGATCCCCGATGGCGCGAAGCAGTTCCTTGGCCTGGCGCTGCAGTTCCAGCGAGGTGCTGAGGTTCAGCGCCGCCAACACTTCTTTTTCTGCTTCGGCAGGCGGTACCCAGCCCGCCTTGTTCACCGCCGCAGTAGCCGTATAGAGCTTGCAAAAGGCCCATAATTCCCGGTATGGCGCGGTCGAGCGGCTATCGAGCCGGTTGGCTTCTTCATAGAGCCGGTTAGCCGACTCGTAATTCTTGGCATCGTAGTCACGGCGCGCGCGCTCCAACAAGTCCTGATTGGAGGAAGCCGGTGCGCTGTTGCTGTCGGCGAACGGATCATACGGTTCGTCGGGCTTTTGTGGACGTGCGGTGTAATTTATTGCCGGCTTGGCAACAGGAGAGGGAGGGGGAGCGGACTGCGCCGCCAGAGAAGCGATCGTCGGCGGATTGGAAGGACGACTGACATTCAGCTCAATTTGATATCCGGGATCGAGGATTTTAAGGCGCTCTTGATAGGTGCGCGCCTCGGCAGAGCGATTGCTCTGCTGTAGCTCGCGGATGTAGCCGCGGTAGGCTTCGCGCAGGGCGTTCATGTAATCGCGGTTGCCATCCACGCGGGCGATCTCTTTTTCGAGGCAATAGACGGCGGCCTGATAATTGCCGCGCTGCAAATTATCGCGGCCTTGTTGGAGTGCTGCCTGGACGGCTAACTGCCGGCGCAGCTTGCTTTCGGCATCCTGGCCGAAGGCTGAGCCGATCCCGAGAGCCAGGGCGAACAAGAAACCGGCGCACCGCGCCGTAAACAGGCCGTTGCGGACCATGACAGCATCCTTGCCGCGGGTCGAGAGTGGTGCGGCCCGCCCTCCTGGCGAGCCAGCCGGTCACAAGCGGGACTAAAGTAGACGGATGCAGCGAAAGATTCAAGATGAGGTTCGCTCGATGGGTATCTCTCTGGATTTGGGCGTGGAGGAGGGCTTACGTGCGAGCAGTCTTTTCCCTTCCCCCCTAGGGGGGAAGGGCGTGGAAAAACCTGCTCGGAGACTGGCACAACCCCGCTCGCCAAAATCGAGAGGGGTACCCTCGTTCGATTTCCTGGACCGACGGAGATAACATTAGAAGGGAAGATTGCTACCTTCGTGCTCGATGTAAGATTGCCGAAACTAATAGAGCGACATTGTTATTCCCTTGTAATAAATTCATCGAGATTGAGCAGCACGCGGGCCACGCTGGTCCAGGCTTCGAGCGCTTTCACCTGGTGTTGCCTTTGAAGCAGGCGTTGGAGCGTCTGCCGTTCACGTTCATTCGGCTGGCGGCCCAGGCACAGGCGGAAGGCATAAGCAATGCGTTCGTGGTCGTTGTTCAGCCCTTTGTGCAGGATACGGCCGGCCAAGGCTTGAGCGAACTCGAAGAAGCCCTGATCGTTGAGCAATGTGAGAGCTTGTAGAGGTGTATTGGAGCGATTGCGGCGCGTGCAGGTGGCCAGGGCATCTGGCGCATCGAAAACAGTCAAGTCCGGGTGCGGGGCCGAACGCCAGAAAAACGTGTACAAGCCGCGGCGATAACGGTTGGGTCCGGTACTGGCCTGCCAGGTGCGCGGCACCTGGGTGAATGCGTAGACGCCGCTCGGCTGCGGCGGATAGACACTGGGACCGCCGATAACAGGGTTCAACAAGCCGCTGACGGACAGGGCCACATCGCGCACGACCTCGGCATCGAGCCGCAGACGGTTCTGCCGGGCCAGCAAGCGATTGCGAGCGTCGATTGCCGCCAGCTCGGGCCGATGGCGCGACGATTGCCGATACGTTGCCGACGTGACGATCAGACGGTGAATGTGCTTCATGCTCCAACCACGATCCCGAAACTCCGTAGCGAGCCAGTCGAGTAATTCCGGGTGCGACGGCAGCATGCCTTGCGTGCCGAAATCGTTCTCCGTTTCGACGATACCAAGTCCGAAAAATTGCTGCCAAAAGCGATTGACTGCCACCCGCGCTGTCAGCGGATTGCGCGCATCGGTCAGCCAGCGTGCCAGATCAAGGCGCGTGGGACGATCTTTTTTCGCCAAAGGCGGCAGCACGCGCGGCACATCGGGCGTCACTTCGGCTCCTTTGCGCAGAAAGTCGCCGCCCAGGAGAATATTTGTCCGACGCGGCGTCTGGCGCTCTTGTAGCACAAGTGTCGTGGCAATGGCCGGCATTTCTTTCTGGACTTCAGCGATCTTCTTCTCCAGCATCTTGCGCATCA
>Ga0070737_10002948_pt1 | contig 19279 bp, 15 predicted proteins | sample Coa_R1_10_FD_66438 | JGI IMG/M metagenome (GOLD analysis project Ga0070737, IMG submission 66438) | Surface soil microbial communities from Centralia Pennsylvania, which are recovering from an underground coalmine fire - Coalmine... | ecosystem: Environmental > Terrestrial > Soil > Unclassified...
AAACTCCTTCGTGAATTTTCGTCGCGTTCCCATGACACAATTCTCCATTCGCTGAAAATTGTGTCTTAACCGTTTGTCTCAGTTTCGGGGACAAGTCCAGACCGATTGGATCGACCTTTATCAAATCCACCGTCCATCGCCCGACACGGAGATCGAGGAAACGCTGGGAGCCTTAGATGACTTAGTGAGGCATGGAAAAGTTCGTTACCTCGGCTCTTCCACGTTTCCCGCGTCGCAGATCGTGGAGGCGCAATGGGTGGCGCGCGACCGGCGCCTGGCGCGGTTCATCTGCGAGCAACCGCCCTATTCGATGTTGGTACGCTCGATTGAGGCGGATGTGCTGCCCACGTGTTTGCGGCATGGAATGGGGGTGATTCCCTGGAGTCCGCTGGCCGGCGGATGGCTTTCCGGGAAATGGCGGAAAGGCGCGGCGGCTTCTTCGCACCGCGGCACGGGGTTACCGCAATTGTTCGATCTTTCGCAGGCCCACAACCAGCGTAAACTGGAAGCGGCCGATCGGCTGGGCGCCCTGGCGGACGAAGCGGGAATGCCGCTGGTGCACTTGGCGGTGGCTTTTGTGCTGAACCATCCCGCGGTCACTTCGGCAATCATCGGCCCGCGCACCATGGACCAACTGGAATCGCAACTCGGCGCGGCCGATATTCAGCTTAGTGGGGACGTGCTGAACCGCATCGACCAGATCGTGCCACCGGGAACCAACGTGCATCCGGCGGAGTTTGGTTTAGAGAACCCGGCCCTGGCGCCCGGAGCGATGCGGCGAGCGGTGGGCGGCTAACTCAAGAACCTACTGCTTGTCTTCGAGACGCTGGATGCGTTTTTCGTGTCCGGCTTGGATTTTGAAGAACTCTTTGAGGTCGACCTCGATGCTCTCGAGCCGGTGCTGATGGCTGTGGTGAGTACGTTCGGGTTCACGGAGATGGCGGCTGTTCTTTTAGTGTAGCTTGGATGTCTCCTCCGCCAGAGTGCTGTACTTCCGCCCGAACGGAAAGTAAATCGCGAACCCGATGATTAGCCAGAGGAAGAAGCGGATCCAGGTGAGCAAAGGCAGCCCCATCATCAGCAGCAGGCAGCAGGCGATAGAGATCATCGGAAACAGCGGCACCAGCGGTACACGGAAGGAGCGCGGCCGATCGGGCTGGCGGGCGCGCAGCACGATCACTCCCAGCGACACCAGGACGAACGCGAACAGCGTCCCGATATTGGAAAGCTCGGCGAACGTATCGATATCCCAGATGCCCGCCGGGATGCCTACGAAGAAGCCTGCGATCCAGGTGCTGATGTGGGGCGTGCGAAATTTGGGATGCACTATCGAAAACATCCGCGGCAGCAGGCGGTCGCGCGACATGGCGAACCAGATGCGCGCCTGGCCGTACTGATACACGAGCAGCGAGGAAAGCATACCCATCAGGGCCCCCGCGGTCACCACCAGCCGCAGACGGTTGTAGCCGAGGGCGCGCAGCGCATCGGCAACCGGCGAATCGGTATCGAGCGTAGTGTAGTGCACGATGCCGGTCAGAACCAATGAAACCGCGCCGTACAGGATCGTGCAGACGATCAGCGTGGCGATGATACCGAACGGCAGATCGCGCTGCGGGCGGCGGCACTCCTCCGCGGCGGTTGAAACGGAATCGAACCCGATATAAGTGAAGAAGACAATCGATGCGCCGGTCAGGATGCCGGAGAAGCCATGCGGGGCGAAGGGATGCCAGTTGGGCGGGCGGATGGCGCGCGCCGCGCCCAGGCAGAAAATCACGATCGCCGCTATTTTGATGATGACCATCGCGGTGTTGGTCTCGGCGCTTTCGCGGACTCCCCGGACCAGCACCCACGTGACCAGCAGCGTAATCAGTAGCGCGGGAATGTTGAACCACCCGGCCGGGCCGCCGGGCGCCGGAAACGGCGGATAAGCGAAATGGTTTGGCAAGTGGAAGCCGAAAAGGTTCTCAAATAGGTCCTGCAGATAGGCGGAGAAGCCCACGGCTACCGACATATTAGAGACGGCGTATTCGAGGATCAGATCCCAGCCGATGATCCAGGCCACGATCTCGCCCAGAATGGCATACGCGTAGGTGTATGCGCTGCCGGCAATGGGAATCATCGAAGCCAGTTCGGCATAACATAGCCCCGCGAACCCGCAGGCCACTGCCACAAGCAGGAAGGAAATGGTAATCGCGGGCCCTGCCCCCGGCCGCCCTAATTGCGAACCGGCATGCGAGCCGGACAGCAGCAGGTCGAGCACGGTGGCATTCAGAATGGACTTGATGGGGACAATCTTACCAGCCGCGGCGGTGCCGGTGAGGGTAAAAATGCCAGAGCCGATTACGGCCCCGATCCCCAGAGCCGTGAGGCTCAGAGGTCCCAGTGTGCGGCGGAGCTTCTTTTCCGGGTCTTCCGAAGCCGCAATCAGTGCGTCGATGCTTTTGGTCCGGAAAAGGCTCACGGTTCATTAAAACACGCGGTCACTCCGCCGGTTTAAGCCGAGCGCTTGATACCAGCCGGCCTTCGGGATAGCGTCTATGGAACCCATGATCGAGCGTATCTCACGCATTTCCGCTGCTTTGTTTCTTTGCTCTGTTTACGCAATACGCGCCCAGCCGTCCATTACGCCGCCGGCACTGCCGCGGATACTCGATGTGCAAGGCGGCAGAATCCGCGTTGTGCCGGTGGCAGCGGGCCTCTACCATCCGTGGAGTCTCGCGTTCCCGGACGCCCGTACGATTCTGGTCACGGAACGCAATGGCCGGCTACAATTGATTCGCGACGGAGTTCTTTTGTCTGAGCCGATCTGGACTTCGCCCACGCTCCGGGCGATGGCGTCGATGGTCTGCACTTCGTGGCTCTCCATCCGAAATTCGCGCAGAACCAGCTTGTGTATGTCTCCTATCCCAAGCGCGGCGGCCGTGGGTTCACGCTGGCAATCGCGCGCGGCCGCTTGAGCGGCCAAAAGCTCACCAATGTGGAAGAGATCTTCGTTGCCGACTCCTGGGAAACCGGCGGCAATCTGGCGGGAAGAATCTTTTTCCATCCGGATGGCTCGCTCATAGTGACTGTTGGCGACCGCGATCGCATCTGCTGCAACGGCGCCGAAGACAACAGTTTGCGGATGAAAGCGCAAAAGCTCGATAACGATGCGGGTAAGACTCTGCGCATCCGCGACGATGGCTCCATACCTCCGGACAATCCGTTCGTGGGAAAGCCGGACGCACGGCCCGAAATTTTTACGTACGGCCACCGCAACGGTTACGGGTTGGCCATTAATCCGGAGACCGGAGAGCTTTGGCAAGCCGAAATCGGGCCGATGGGCGGAGATGAAATCAATATTCTTTTCCCCGGCCACAATTACGGCTGGCCGCTGGTGTCGATGGGGCGCAATTACACCGGCACACTGGTTTCTGACCAGCCGTGGTTCCGGCCGCGCATGGACAATCCGCGAATTTTCTGGGTGCCTTCCGTCAGTCCTTCCAGCATCCTTTTCTACACGGGCGATAAATTTCCGCGCTGGAAGAATAACCTGTTCGTGGGCGCCCTAACCACGCGGCAACTGATCCGCATCGCTTTCCATCAGCCCTCGCAGGCCGAGCCCCGCGAAGGATTGCTCGTGCCTCTCGATCAACGCATTCGCGACGTGCAGCAAGGGCCGGGTGGCTATATCTACGTTGCCACCGAACAGACTTTCCGTGGCGACAACTCGGACGGAATGGTGTTGCGAATCGAGCCGGCCGAATAGTGACTCCGGCAGCCCGGCGGCCTGGCCATCCGCAATCTTAGCGCCAGCGCCCTCCTACGAATGCGTATCCGCCGCGGCTTCGATGCCACCTCGGCGAAACCCAGACTGCGCCGGGGCGTGGCGGCCGTCTCCATCTGCCGGGCACCACACGTAACCTCTTCTTCCACCGCCCCACCTCCAATAGCCGTTTGTCCAAACCCACCCCGGACCAGGTCTTCTGCCGGCCGGCCCCGACGCGATCGTACGCGGAGGCGGGGTCCTTACAAACACGGTTGCGGCCGGTATGATCGTCCCCTCGGCAGCCAACAGAGTTGCAAGTGCAATAATTCTTAGGAATGGTACTTTCATAAGCTTCTCACATGCGAAGCACTCCCGTTACTCGAGCTCCTCTATGAATAGAGACGTCCTCTCCTAAATCGCGGGCTCACACATCCGGCGCCCTGAAAGCCGTATCTTCCCCAAAACAAAAAAAGTGATCGGGGGTGCATGGATTGCCGCGGTGGAACTAATCGCAGGTGGGTGGTATTTTTGCGTGCATGCCGCCCGTTGTGTTCGGCCTTATAGCGGCCGGCAGCGATTTTTTGGGGGAAGCTCGAAGCCCGGCTGGATACGAACGGGCAGCCCAGCCAGTTCGGGTGCTGGGCGGTCGAATCAAAATGGGCCGTCGTTTTGTAGAGTTCGTACTTCCCAGATAAGGCGGCTTGCTTCGTCCTGGCGGCCAGCGCGTCGCTTTGGGCCGCCGGCATGGCCTGGAAATGCTGAATCACGTGCAGCGCCTCTTCGAGATGCTCCATTTTGTCCATTCCGTGAATTACCACCGAAGTTGGCTGGCTCAGCGCATATTGGGGATACTCCGCCGCAGTGATGGCCTTACTTCGCAGCAGAAACCCTCCCCCCATGGGCTTCACTGTTTCCCCGGTTCGCCCGAAGGTGCGAAACAGCATTTCGCCCTTTCGGGTTTGCGCCGGATGCGTCAAACCGTTGCCGGTTTGAGCGGCTAGCAGGCCGGTGACGGCTCCAGCCAGGGCGGCGCCGAAACTGGCCCGGTTCCGGGACAGGGCTGGCAAACCCCGACACTACATCAATGTGATCTCCGGCGTCAAACGTCGAAAACAGAAAGTCTCCCGTTACAGGATCAACCGTGGCGCCTTCCGCTCCGGACAGTCCTGTAATGAAGTCGGTCCCGGTAGCGACGATCGGATTACCATTGCCATCCACCTGGAAGGCTTCTACCTTTCCCGCGCCAAATTCGGCCAGCAACAAGGAGGCTAGCGGGAAATCTGGCGATCCGGAAGGCACATAAAAAATTCCTTCGGGTCTTCCGCCCGGAGTAGACTCCAGCGTCGCTCCGGTCACGTCATAAGTTCCAGAACCGTCCGGCGTCAAAGTGGCGGTGTAAAACCCGCCGCCAGTATAACTGAGAATCTTGAACTGACCGTTGGGCGCGAACTGGAGGACCCCACTGACGAGGTAATCCCTGCTGAACTCAAATCAACCGTCTTATCGGGAGAGGAGTCTCCAGGTTTGTATTCGAGCAGGGTGTTGTTGGGGTATCCCGTAGCAAATAAATCGCCGCCTGGGCCGAACGCCAAACCTCCATCAATGAACGGTGCGGTTGCATAAAGTGTCGCCGAACCGCTGAACCCATCGATAGTGCCACTGCTGTCCCGTGTGACACCGATCTCGTAGATCGCGCCGGAGCTGCGATTGGCATTGCCGCCCAGCAGCAAGGTATTGTCGTTGAGAAATGTAATCCCACCCAATGGCCCAGGCACTCCAGCCGGCGTACCAAGATTGGTCAATGTATAGTCACTCGCGTAAGGAGGAGCAATCACGTCGGCCTTAGCGGAGATACACGTCCAAATAGCTGCGGCAGCAGTCAAAGTAATGGCGCCACAACGTAACATCGCTTTCGCCTCCGATAGTATTTTGCAAATACACCAGCATGCATCCTCTCGAATTACAAAGAACTTTTTGGCCACTTTACGGTGAGACAGTACTCACTCTACGGCCAGACAAAGAAGGTGGTACTGATGAACGTACTAGATCGTTGCGTGCGGCGCCGGCCATTGGCCGCAGGCGTGCATTTCCGGAAGATGTAATGCGTTTCGCAAAAAAGGTGTGCTTGGTAACGGGAGCGGGCTCGGGAATCGGAAAAGCTGTCGCCCAACAATTCGGCCGCGAGGGCGGCAGAGTGGAAACCATTGACCTAAACGAACGCCACGCCTGCCAGACGGCCCAGGAGATCGCCTCTGGGACTGGCGAAGCGATTTACGTAAAGTGCGATGTCGGCAATCCCGCCGACATTCGGGCCGCCGTTAACACAGCAGTCGACAAATGGGGCCGAATCGATGTGGTGGTCAACGACGCCGCCATGATGACTTTCCAGCCCATCGCCGAACTGCCCGATGAGGACTGGGACAAGGTGCTGAACGTGAATCTGCGCTCTGTGTTCCTGTTTTGCAAATACTCGGTGCCGCACATGCCCGCTGGCAGCGCGATCGTGAATATCAGCTCGGTACACGCGCACGAAACCACCCGGAATGTGGTGCCCTACGCCTCCTCGAAAGGCGGCATGGAAGCGTTCACCCGCGGATTTGCGGAGGAAATTGCGCCGAAGAAGCTGCGCGTCAACTGCGTGGCGCCAGGCGCTATCGATACGCCGATGCTTTGGAACAACCCCAACGTGAAAAGCGGCGTGGAGAAGATACAAGGCGCCATCGGCAAACCGGAGGACGTGGCGGCGGCCGTGTGCTTCCTGGCATCGCCCGAAGCCCGTTTTATCACCGGTACGACGTTATTGGTGGACGGCGGGCGGCTCGATATCCTGCCGTAGTCGAGGGAACATGCGGCGATTCCTTTTCGCGACGGGCATCGAAAACAGCTATCCCACTATCGAGTGGCAAGGCAGAACGGTCCGCCAAGATGAACTTGCCAAGACAAAGCACTACGACCGCTGGCGCGACGATTTCTGCCTGGTCGAAGAGCTCGGGGTTCAGGCGCTGCGCTACGGGCCGCCATACTTTTCCGTGCACACCGGACCCGGCAAATACGACTGGAGCTTTACCGGCGAGACGTTTCGCGCTCTCGAGCGGCAGAACGTGACCGTGATCGCGGACCTGTGCCACTTCGGCGTGCCGGACTGGGTCGGCAATTTTCAAAATCCGGATTGGCCGAAACTGTTTGCCGGCTATGCCAGCGCTTTTGCCCGGCGCTTCCCCTGGGTGCGCTTCTACACGCCGGTAAACGAAATCTTCGTGGCTGCCACGTTTTCCGCGCAGTTCGGCTGGTGGAATGAGCGGCTCTCGAGCGACCGCGCTTTCGTTACCGCGCTGAAGCATCTTTGCCAGGCCAATGTGTTGGCCATGCACGCCATTCTCAAAGTCAATCCGGAGGCGGTTTTCATTCAGAGCGAATCCACCCAATACTTCCATTCCGAAGCCCCCAACTGCGAGGACTACGCGCGCCGGTATAACGAAAAGCGCTTTTTATCTTTGGACCTTACCTATGGCCATCACGTCAATGCAACCATCTATGAATATCTGCTCGATAATGGCATGACCCGCGATGAATACCACTGGTTCCTCCAGCATCACTTGCGTTCCCGCTGCATCATGGGCAATGACTACTACGAAGCCAACGAAAATTTGGTGCACGCCGATGGCGGCATTTCCCCCTCCGGCGAGATTTTCGGCTACTACCCGATCACGCACCAATACTTCGCGCGCTATAGCCTGCCGGTGATGCACACCGAAACCAACTATCCGGGCGAACACGCCATCCGGTGGTTGCGAAAGGAATTCGCCAACGTGCGCCGCTTGAAGCGCGACGGCGTGCCGCTGTTAGGCTTCACTTGGTACAGTCTGCAGGACCAGGTGGATTGGGACACCGCGCTGCGCGAAAATAACGGTCGCGTCAACCCGCTCGGACTATGCGATCTCGATCGCAACATCCGTCCCGTGGGGCGGGAATACAAGAAGCTGATCGAGAACTGGGGCGCCACTGTCAGTTCGGAGAGCGTGCTGGGAGTCTGCGACTAGCCCGCGACCAGCCGTTCGGCGCGATCAGCCGTTCGCGAAGATCCGCTCCCCCCGCCGGCGCAGTCCAAAAGAGCGAACAGAAGGCCGCGCCCACCAGCAAATAGGATGGCTCGGGAACGCTCGAAGCCTGTTCCACATCGACAAACCCCAGCGCATCCCAATTGTTACCTTGCCGTCCCAGGAAGGCCAGCGTAGTCGCGGTGGAGATTGCCACCAAACCCGATACGGTGTAGCTGGTAATCTGGCCAAGTGTGCCGCCAGGACCCAGATCCAGGGGCAAGCAAGTCTCAACATGTCAGATGTAAGCTTCTCGGCGGATTATGCCAGGGGTTCTGTCGCCTTGTAATAGTAAATTCGGCGTCAAAATGCAAAACTGCTAGTACCGCCTGCCTAATTCGACGCGTGCAGCGATTCCACCGAGCTGAGGGTCGGCCCGGATTTTCCACGCGGCAGCAGGCTTGGCCCGGAGGGTATAAACACCTTGTTCACATCCGCGGTCACCGGAAAGATCAGGCCCAGGAAGCCCGACTGCATCTCATCCCAGTTCTGATCGCCCCACAGGATCAGCTTCGTCGGGTCGGGGTTGAACTTGTTGTTGATTGAGTTGTCGTAGTGGGCGATGGCCAGAATCCGCGTGCCTTTCGGCACGGGCAGCGGCTTCGCAAGCTGGTAGCCGATCTGCCAATCGAAGTTCCACTTCCCTTTGAACACAGTCTGCGATTCGCCCGTGGGATAGATGACGCGGAGCTCATAGTCTTTGCCGCGCAGGTGCATGTGAGGTTGGATATAGACCAGTCTGGCATCGTCGATGCCGACGGTGACTTCACTGACTACTTCCGCGTTATTATCGCCGGCCGGAATCGCCAGGTTGAAGGCAGCGGGCGTGCCCGGCGACATCCAGTAGCGCAGCTTGGGAGGATGCTTGGCGAACACCAGGCCCACTTTCGAGCGGTCGGTCTGCTCCGTCCCCACTGAGGTGTAGTGGAGGTTAAACACGATATCGGAGCCTTTGGGAATGAACTTGGCCGAATCGTCGATATCGAAGTTTTGTGCGCCCAGTCCCGGGTTGTACTTGCCTAGCAAGTCTGTCCCCTGGCGCGCTCCGCCCATTTCCTCGGAACCCTCTTCGTATGCTTCGCCGGGAACCGCCTTTGCAAGCCAGGTGGAGGTGGGGGGAAGCACGATGGCTCGCATGTGATGCACCACGCGCGGGTTGCCGGCGCGCATTTCCGCGGCCACCACCCACTTGTCCTCCGGGAAATTCACTTTCACGCGAATGTTCTGGTAATTGATCGTGCCGGTGGCCTTCACGTGAAAATCTTTCGGCATCTCGATCACCATGTCGGGTTTGATGTTCCAGCCATCCGGGAAGGCGACCGGCGGAGGCGCGTCCTTTTTATCGCCCTCAATGGCGCCGCCATCAACCCAGGCAACCAGCGTATTGATATCCTTCGGGCTCAGCCGGCGGTCGTTGGCGAAGTGGCCGTAGTTGGGATCGGCAAACCACGGCGGCATCTTCTCGGTGACTACCGCTACTTTCATCGCCTTCGCCCACGGCCGCGCTTCTGTGTACGTCAGCAGAGAAAACGGCGCGATTTCGCCCGGGCGGTGGCAGCTCTGGCAGTTCTTCTGCAGGATCGGAAGAACGTCTTTGTAGAAAGTGACAGGCTTCTCACTGGAAGCCGCAAACATCGGAATCGCAACGAACAGAGCCACGCAACTGGAACGGAACATCGGCTTACCCCTCCTCACGCGGCGCACGGATGCACCGCGCCTTGAGTGAGAGTATAGCGGTTAAGAGCCGCAAACTCAACGCGGCGAAACGGCCTGGGGATCGTTTTGACGAGGTTTTGACCCATGAATTTGGATAACTGCTCCCTTTCTTTGGCCGCGCTTCGGAAGACTGGAACGGAGCGGTCTTGCGTGTACTAGCTTTCTCGGACAGCTTTCACTGTGCGCCGGTGCCGTCACAGCCCAACCAGGAGCAGCCCACCTCCCATGAATGCAAAGTAGGATGGTTCTGGCACGGCGCTGTGCGAAAAGGAGTTAGCCAGGAGCTGATACACTTCATGGCTGTTTCCGTAGGCGGGAAACAGGTTGAAGTCCACAATTCCGTCCGCGCTCCGGGCGATCATATTCACCCCCGCCCCATCGGTGGCCAGCAGGGTGGCTCCGGCGCCAATCCTGGGTTGGCGAAGTTGCCGTTGACATAATATGCTAGCGTCGAAAGATCGATTCCGTTGAAGATCGGATCGGAGGGGACAGTGGCCACAAGGTTCCCGCTGGGAACGGTGTAGTTACCAGTGTTCGTCAAGCCGGCATCATTGCCCGACGCCACCGCGCCTCCGATTTCCCAACCCGGGCTGAATGCAAAGGCCGCGATGGTTGAAAACCGTGGCCACCCAGCGCATAGTATTGAGCCAGCACGTTGCCAAGCGCTGTCCCATCCGCGGGAGGAGCTGGAACGCTGCGGTACCGCCCAAATCGGCCCGGCCCCTACTCTTCCCGGTGTTTGTACATCCTCCAGCAACCCCGTATAATGGAAATTGGTGTGCGGAGGTGAGTCTTCTCGAGTAGCAGATTAACCAGCTACCGTACCTCAGCGGTTCAGATACCCCTCCACGCCCTTTTTTCCCTCTTTTTCCCCGACGATTGCCGCATTTGCGGTGAGCCTTTGCGGCTGGCCTCGCGGATTCCCCTGTGTCCGGATTGCCTGCGGCCGCCCGAGCGGCTGGCGGCGGAGCATTTCTGCGTAAGCTGCGGCACGCCGTTTGAAAATGCCTTCCCGCTCGATGCGGACGGGCGATGCGCCCTATGCCGCCACAGCATGCGCGGATTCGATGCGGCCTATTGCTTCGGCTCTTACGAAGGCCGGCTGCGCGATTGGATTCATCTCTTTAAGTATGGCCGTGTCCGCACGCTGGCCGAGCCGCTGGTAGAACTGCTGGCAGCCGCCGTGCCGCGCACGGAGCGCTTCGATGCCATCGTCCCGGTGCCGCTGCACTGGCGCAAACGGTGGCAGCGCGGCTTTAACCAATCTGGGCTGTTGGCGGCCGGGATGGCGCGCAAATGGGGCGTTCCGGTCGTCAACGCCCTTCGGCGCCGGCGCTTCACATCCGCGCAGGCCGGTTTGAGCAATACGGCGCGCCGCAAAAACGTCGCCGCCGCCTTTGCCGCCCGCTGCAGGCTCGCAGGCAAACACATCCTTCTCATTGACGACGTTCTGACTACCGGTTCCACCGCCGCCGCGTGTGCCCGCGCCTTGCGCGCTTCCGGAGCCGTCCGCATCGCGGTGGCGGCTCCCGCCCGCGCCGACCGCCGTCTTCCCGTAATTCCCCAATCCATTCCAGAGGAGAACCATCATGGCGAATGAGAGGCTGCAGAAGCCGGTCCTGGTTTTGAACGCCAGCTATGAACCAATCAACATCTGCGGCGCCCGGCGGGCGCTGGTGCTGGTGCTGAAAGGCGTGGCGTCCGCCGAAGAGGAATCCCTGCATCATGTTCATTCCGCCCGCTCCAGCATGCGCCTGCCCTCCGTCATTCGCTTGCTCGAATACCGCCGCATTCCCCACCAGACTCGCGCCCTCTCCCGCAAGAACATCCTGATGCGCGACCGCTACACCTGCCAATACTGCCATCGCACCCTGCCTTCGAGCGAACTCACGCTCGACCACGTAATTCCCCGCTCCCGCCTGGGCGAATCGGCATGGGAAAACCTGGTGGCCTGCTGCCATCCCTGTAACAACCGCAAAGGCAACCGTACGCCGGAAGAGGCAGGCATGAAGCTGGCCCGCCAGCCCCGCCCCTTCAGTCTGCATACCAGCCGCCACCTTATGCGCATGCTCGGCAAAGGCGACGAGCAGTGGCGCAAGTACCTGTTCTATTGACAGCCGTTTAGCGCTGGCTCAATCCTCCATCCACAGCCAGCACCTGCCCCGTCACGAATTCCGAAGCTTTCAGAAAGTACACTACCGCGTCGGCGATCTCTTCCGGCGTTCCGCCACGGCCGGCGGGCGTGGCTTCAATCAGCCGCCGGCCCCGCTCGTCGATATCTTCGAAAGGAATCACGCCCGGAGCCACGGAATTGACCGTGATTTCCGGCGCAAACGCTTTCGCCAGCGCGCGCGTGAGCATGATCACGCCGGCTTTCGAAGCGCAATAATGGGCGTGCTCCGCCCACGGCCGGATACCGCCCAGCGAGCTGATGTTCACAATCCGCCCGCCGCCGGTTTGCCGCATGCGGCGCGCGCCCTGCTGGCAGCAGAAGAACACGGCCTTCAGATTCACCGAGTGGATGAAATCCCAGTCGCGTTCGGTGATGGCCAAAGGATCGAAGCGGGTGAAGCGGGCGGCATTGTTCACCAGTCCATCCACCCGCCCGAACCGCTCCTCCACCTCCTCGAACATGCGCACGATTTCGGCAACGCTTTCCAGGTTGGCCCGGAAGAGCGCGGCGCCTCCGGCTTCTGCCGCGGTGCGGCGTGCTTCGCCATCGGAACGGTAGTAATGAATCGCCACCCGGGCGCCCTCTTCCGCCAGGCGAATCGCGATGGCGCGTCCAATCCGCTTGGCCGCGCCGGTAACTAGCACCACCCGGCCTTCCAGGCTCATCTAAGCGCTTCTTCCCGCACGGTGATCCGGCGAATGTACTCCAAGTCCAGATCGTAGCCGAATCCGGGAGCCTCGCGAATTTCGATAGTGCCCCGCGGCGTCACTGCAACCGCGGGATGCACGATGTCTCTCGCCCAATACCGCCGGCTGGCCGAGACATCGCCCGGCAGGACGAAATTCGGCAATGTAGATAGAGCAATGTTGTGCGCGCGGCCCACGCCCGATTCGAGCATGCCCCCGCACCACACGGGTATTCCGGCCGCCTGCGCGCAATCGTGTACCCGCCACGCTTCCGCGAAGCCGCCCACGCGCCCGAGCTTGATGTTAATGATGCCGCAGGCTTTGAGGCGCGCCGCCTGCCCTACATGATGCGCCGCCCGTATACATTCATCGAGGCACAAAGGCGTGCGTAACTCCCGCTGCAATTGCGCGTGATCGATGATGTCGTCGTGGCCTAGCGGCTGCTCGATCATCATGAGATAGAAATCGTCCAGGCATTTCAGATGAGCGGCATCGGCCAGGCTGTAGGCGGAATTGGCGTCGGCCATCAATTTAATCGAGGGGAAATGCTCGCGCACCTCCCGCACCACGTCCACATCCCAGCCCGGCTTGATTTTGATCTTGATGCGCTGATAGCCGGCGGCGAGTTCGCGCTCAATAGTCTCGAGCAATTCGGGCACGCTGTGTTGAATGCCGATCGAAACCCCGCAGGGGATTTCCCGGCGCGCCCCACCGCCGATTTTGCGCCACAGCGGAATGCCTTCCAGGCGCGCGGCCAGATCCCAGGCAGCCGCTTCCAACCCGCCCCGCGCCATCAGGTGGCCGCGCAGATGCGCCGTAACCGGCCCGATTTCCTCCGGCGTTTCGAACGCGCGTCCCACCACTCGCGGCGCTACATAATCGCGCAGTATGAGCCACGCCGATTCGGTCCACTCCTCGTTGTAGAAAGGGTGCTCGCCGGCAGTGACTTCACCCCAGCCGGATATGCCTTCCGACTGAACCTCCACCAGAATGATGTCGCGTTCGGTCGTGCGCCCGAAGCTGGTCTCAAAAAAATGCGCCAGCGGCATGCGGATCTGGTGAAGAACAATCCGCTCCAGTTTCATAGCCATTGCTCCAACAGGTACACCCCCGCCGATTCCCCCCGCTCGAATCCCGTAACGGCCAGGCCCCGCCCGAAGCACGTCTGGAAGCGGCCGGCGGCCTCGCTCTGGATCTCGCGCCCGCGCGCCGGATCTTCCCGGCGAATCCGGTCAATATCCGCCGGGACCGAAATCCGTTCCTCCGCCGTCTGGATGGCGCCTGAAACCGGCCGGTTCAACCACCATTCGGCCACCAGCCGGTCTGTGGGCAAATCGGCGTGCAACGGGCTCGAACTGGAACCGTATAGGTTCTCCAGGTACCGGCGGACAATCGCGCCCAGGCACACGATATTAAAGTGAGCGTTTTTGAGTTCGAGCGGATCGAAGGTCCATTCGATCAGTTCGATGCCGCGCCCCAGCGCCTCGGCCCGCTGTTCCAGCTTCAGTTGCCGGCCCACTCCCCGATTGCGATACTCCGGCAGCACAGCCAGCATGTGGCTGTGCAGGTAGGGCCTGCCATCTGGCTTCAGACTCGCGAACGATAGTAGAAAACCCACCATCCGGCCCCGATCGAAAGCGCCGAAAACCTGGCCGCCGGTGTGCGCGGCCACCACGAACGGCGGCAACGGCACCACATCCCGATCGGCGAATCCCCAAACCCGCTGCTGCAAATCGACCGCTTGGCTGAGTTCGGCAAGACTCGAAAGCCGCCGCACCTCAATTACGGTTTGGCGGTCTGCTTGGCTTCCTGCCACAACTCCTCCAGTTCGGCCATGTTCGATTCCGCGGGCTTGCGGCCGCGCTCGGCCAGCCTGCGTTCGATATAGCCGAACCGTTCGCGGAACTTGGCGTTGGTGCGCAGCAGGGCCTGTTCGGGATCCACTTTGACGAAGCGCGCCAGGTTCACCAGAACAAATAGCAGGTCCCCGATTTCGCCTTCGAGTTCCGCCTGCGAGGCGTTGCGGCGCGCTTCGGCCAGTTCCCCCAGTTCCTCATGCAATTTCCCGATTACCTGTTCGGTGGTTTCCCAATCGAAGCCCGCGCGCGCGGCGCGGCTTGCGATCTGCTGCGCTTCCACCAAGGCCGGCATGGCGCGTGGAACCGAATCGAGCAGGCCGGCATTCCGCTCGCCCCGGTCCTTTTTTTCCGCCGCTTTGATTTCACCCCAAATCCGGTTGACGTCGCTGGCCGATTCGGCCGATTGATCGCCGAAGACATGCGGATGGCGGCGGATCAGCTTCCCGTTAATGGCCTCGATCGCATCCTCAATCGTGAATAGGTTCTGCTCCTTGGCCATTTGCGCGTAGAAAACCACTTGCAATAAGAGATCGCCTAATTCCTCGGCCAAGTCCCGCCAGTCGCGGCGGTCGATCGCATCCAGCACTTCGTAAGTTTCTTCCAGAGTGTATGGCTTGATGGTTTCGAAGGTCTGCTCGCGATCCCACGGGCAACCGCCGGGCCCGCGCAAACGCGCCATCAACTCAACCAGCTTTTGGAATTGTTCGCCCGCGGTGGACATGGATGAAGGGAGGCCCTGGAAGTTCCAGCTTAGCAGTACCGTTGGAAATTATGGGCACGCCAGCCAAGACCTCTACGACACGGATTTCGTGGAGTGGGTTAATCGAGGACTCGGCAGCTTCCGGCGCTATCTGAAGGGAGTTCTCCAGAAGGCTTACTGGCGCGCTGTTAAGGACGAGGAAGGCGATCTCAATCAACTGGGGCCTCGGTAGTGCCGCTCCCCTCCGCTCCCTCCGCGGCAAGCTAAATTTTTCAAGCTGAATTTACTTGCTTGCCAAAACACGTTGCTATATACTTTCACCCACGGCTAAGTACTCTAGCCGTGTCTGAAATACAGATCCTACTTGGGGGGTGAGAATGCGCGCCATCTTCTCCATTGGACTCCTTGTGTGTTCAGCCGCCGTTGCGCCGCTCGCGTTCGGCCAGGGTGTGAACGCAAGCATTACAGGTACAGTCACCGACCCGTCGGGCCTGGTCATCGCGGCCGCGCCCATCGAAGCCAGAAATGTGGAAACGGGAGCGCAGTACACCGCCGCAACCACCAGTGCCGGAAACTACACGATCTCCGGTTTACCGGTCGGCACTTATACCCTGACGGCTCAGGTGCCAGGCTTCAAAACCTATACGCACACCAACCTGGCGCTCGCCGCAGGGCAGATCTTGCGAGAGGATATCGAGCTCCAAGTGGGCGCGCCCAACGAATCCGTCACCGTGCAGGCCGAAGCCTCTCTGCTGAAAACCGAGACCGGCGAACTGTCGCAGAACGTCACGCTCCAGCAACTCGATGAGCTTCCCCTGATTACCATCGGGACAGCCAACGGGCTTCGTAACTTTTTGAGTACCATGCAGACTTTGCCGGGCACATACGGCGGCAGTTCGAGTACTTTGATCAACGGCCTCGGCCAGGGGTTTGTGACGAGTGAAATTGTGCGCGTCGAGGGCCAGGATGCCAGCAATCGGCTTTTCAACAACTACGAATACACCACCATGAACGAGCCGAACGTCGACGCTATTCAGGAAATCTCCTATCAGACCAGCAACTATGCGCCCGAGTATGGACAGGCCGGCAGCGTGGTCATCAACACCACTATGAAGTCTGGCACCAATCAATTCCATGGCAGCGGCTTCGAGTATTTGGTCAATGAAGATCTCAATGCGGGCTATCCGTTCAGCTCCAATGGAAATGGCGGCAAGTTCCGGCCGCGCAGCCGCAAAAACGATTTCGGCGGCACCCTCGGCGGCCCGGTTCGCATCCCCAAACTGTATAACGGAAAGGATAAAACGTTCTTCTACTTCAGCTACGAGGAGTACGTGCTCAGCCAGCTCTTCTCGTTCAACGATACGGTGCCTACCGCCGCTTTTCGCAATGGCGACTTCTCGGCTGTCTCACCCAATGGAAATTGCAGCCTGTGCGCCACCTACGGCATTCCTACCGGCCCTCTCGGCGGTAACTATACCGATGCGTTGGGCCGCCCGATGTATGCCAATGAAATCTACGACCCTTTGACGCGCGGCACCGTCGCCGCTACTGGCCTGGGATATGCCAATCCCTTCCCCAATAATGTCATTCCCGCCAGCCGCTTCAGCCCCACCGCGCTGGCGTTTCAAAATCTAATTCCCATGCCGAATGCGAGCAACGGCAGCTTGACGAGCAATTATGCGACGTCTATTAAGGGCGGACAATACTCGGCCATTCCCGGAGTGAAGGTCGATGAAATCATCAGCTCCAAAGACAAATTGTCGTTCTACTGGTCGCGAACCAATGCCGAGAGTGCCATCAATATCGGGCCGCAGGCCGCCGATGGCCTGCCGCTGAGCATCGGGGAGTACCGTGGCGCTTTCATTCCCACTACGACAGTGAGGTTGAATTACGACCGCACCCTGACTCCCACGCTGCTGCTACACCTGGGAGCCGGCTTTTTGGACACCAGTTTCAGCGACCGCGCGCCTTTTCTGAACTTCAACCCCTCTCAATTCGATCTCACCGGCTTCCTCCAGCAGCGCCAGACCCCGAGTATCACGGGGCTGTGCCCGGGCATCAGTATCCTCGGCGCTTTCCAGGGATGTACCGGTGGCGGGATGCAACCAATCGGGACTTCCGGCCAATTACAATCGCAAATCTACGAGCAGAGGCCAACATTCAATGCCAACACCACTTGGGTGAAGGGAAAGCACACGTTTAAGTTTGGTGCGGAACTGGAATTAGAGTCGGTGATCGGCGGGAACTCGGATTTCTCAGGCGTGACGCTGGCCGCAACTACAACTACGAACCAGGGCGCAACCGCGCAGCCATTTACACCGCTTGTCAGCTTCAATGGATTCACGCAAGGCTATGGCTACGCGAATTTTCTGTTGGGCGACTTCGCCTCAAGTACCCAGACTCCGAGTTATCTGTACAGTCGGGAAGGCTATCAGTTGTGGGGACTGTTTGTGCAGGATTCCTGGAAAGTCACTCGCAGGCTGACCGTAGACTACGGCTTTCGCTGGGATTACGCCACGCCGGAGCACGAACAGTACGGCCGCCTGGGACAGCTCGATCCCACCGTGGCCAACTCCAATGCCGGCGGACGGATGGGCGGGTATCGCTATGCCAGCACCTGCAATTGCCCTTTCTACCAGTCGGCCTATCCTTACGGGATCGGGCCGCGCATTGGAGCGGCCTACCAGGTGACCCCGAAAACTGTGCTGCGCGCCGGATGGGGTTTCAATTACCAATTCATCGCGAACCCCGCCGGAGGTCTGGTGGGCACCAACGGAGCCTATCCGCTCTCGGGCATCAACCCCTATGTCAATATCTCCACGCCCGGAGCCATTGTGCAGCCAAGCTGGCCGGTTACCGACCCCTCGATCTATCCGATTCCCGGCACCGCCGGCATAGCCGGGCAGACGCCCACGGCGCCCGATAGAAACGAGAACCGGCCGCCGCGCATCAACCAATTCAGCGTCAGCATCCAGCGGGAGATTACACCGAATTTGCTGGTGGAGGCCTCATATGTTGCGAATCGCGCGGTTTGGCTGGCCGGCGCCTTGGGCGAGTTGAGCCAGATTTCACCGCAGGAATACGCCACCTATGGGCTCTACCCCTACCCCGGAACCGGCCCCTGTTCCTCCGGCTCCGGTGTCTGCCCCAGCACCACTTATAACAACTACAACGACCGTGGTCTGCTCACCCAGCCATTGAATAGCGCGGCTGTGGTCAATTTCCTGGCGGCGCACGGCTTTAAGAACTTCCTGCCTTACAGCGGCTTCCCCGTAAGCAACTCGCTACAGAGCGCTCTTTATCCGTACCCACAGTTCGGAAACCTTGTGATTACCGGGTCCCCGACCGGGGCTACCAAATACGACTCCCTGCAAATCCGAGTAACCAAGCGCCTCTCGCACAATTTTCAGGCCGGCGGGAATTTCACTTGGGGACAGGGCTTTCAGCGCTGGCTCACGACTTCGGCGCCCCAGGACTTTTTCAACCCGAACGGCTCCTCCTGGCAACTGCAGAATATCCCGCCGCGCATCCTGAACTTCAACGCCATTTACACCGTGCCCAAGGCCGGCTTCCTGCCCCGGTTCGTCAATGCGATCAGCCGCGACTGGCAGTTAGGCTGGTATGCGAGTTACCAGACCGGCACTTATCTCACACCGCCTACCAGCCCTACCCTCAATTTCCTGTCGAGCGAGGATATCCGGGTTCCGGGTGCGCCTTTGTACACCCCCGGAGTGGATCTCAATAATCACGGCACCTTCAACCCGTATTACACCCAGGTGCTGAATCCCGCAGCGTGGCAACCATGCCCGGTGAACGCGACGTGTGCTTCAACGGCGGTATTGTACAAAGATTTCCGCGGGCCCCGCATGCCCAGCGAGAATGCGAATATCGGCCGCCATTTCCGTATCGGCAAAGAAAGGCAGTACGATTTCTATGTGCGCGCCGAATTTGTCAACATCTTCAACCGGACATATTTTGGCAGCCCCTCGACCGCCAACCCGCAGAACCCGGTGACTCATAACAACCTCGGCTACCTCACCAGCGGGTTCGGAGTCATTAACGCCTACGTGGCGCCGGGCACGGCCTATGCGTACCCGGGCCGCACAGGCACGCTGATCGCGCGGTTCCAGTTCTGATTTCTCCGGCGCCGGCACGGCTGTCCGCGCCTCGTCCGTGGCTTAGCATTTTCCAATCGAAGGATGAGCATGAAATCTGGACTGCCGGTGAGCCCGGAAACGGAGGAATGAGGAGGCCGCGTAGCGGCCGACTTCCTTTCTTCGGTTTTTGGTTCGACACCAGA
>Ga0070737_10002949_pt1 | contig 19277 bp, 16 predicted proteins | sample Coa_R1_10_FD_66438 | JGI IMG/M metagenome (GOLD analysis project Ga0070737, IMG submission 66438) | Surface soil microbial communities from Centralia Pennsylvania, which are recovering from an underground coalmine fire - Coalmine... | ecosystem: Environmental > Terrestrial > Soil > Unclassified...
CAACAAGGACCCGAAGCCCTTCGTGTGGACGGCCACTGCCGAAGACATCCTGGCAAAGGTCCGGCGAGGCCGGGTGGTGCTCGAACAACTAGCAAGCTAAAAGTGAGACACTACACTAGAAGACGCCGCCGTGTCCATCCCGATGACCTGGCCGCTCATGTCGACCAACGGGCCGCCTGAGTCCCCGGCCTGGATGCCGGCGTCGGTCTCGATGAGGCCGGTGAGCTGCTCAGAACTGCCAGTCGCCTCGTCGTAGGCACTTATCGACTGGCCGAGCGCAGTGACGGTGCCCGTGGCCACCGACGGCGTGCCGCCGGCGCCGCCCGCGTTGCCGAGCGCCACCACGCTCTCGCCGAGCGCGACTTTGGAGGAGTCGCCAAAGCTTGCCACCTTCAAGCCAGAAGCACCCTTCAGCTGTACGACCGCCACGTCGTAGCTGAGGTCATAGCCGACCACCGTCGCCGTGTAGGTCTTGCCGTTGCCGACATCGGTGACCCTGATGCTGGTGGCGCCCTCGACGACGTGGTTGTTTGTCAGCACCTCGCCCGAGGAGGTGAGCACTATGCCAGTGCCGGCCGCCTCGCCCGCCCCATAGTCGAGGGTGGAGACGATGTCCACTATGGCAGGGTCGACCTTGGCCTCGACCTGGGCGACCGAGAGGGTGGCTGCGCTCGTCGTGCCGGCGCTGGACGCCTTTTTCGCCCCGAGCTCGTAGCCGAGGCCAGCGCCGGCAAGCAGGGCGGCCACGGCCGCGCCCGCCACTATGGCCCTCTTGTGGTGGCCGTCGCGCCTGGGCTCCCGCTCAGCGAGGCCGTGGCCCGGTTCGGGGGGCGAAGGTTGGCCGGTCGCTTCGGGCCAGCTGTACATGCTCACTGGTAGCTCCTTTCGCTAGGCAACTTGGGGCTAGTCTCCCCCCGGCGCCTTAGAGCCGGCTGTGACCAAGCGCAAAGATGGCCGACAGGAAGATGAGAATTGCTGAAGAGGCTAGGGCGCGCTCGGTACTGAGCGCCCCTGCGCCCTGGCCAAGCGACGGAAGGCCTCATCGTCGAAAGACGAATAGAACGCCATGAGCTTATCGTGCAGCTCGCCAAAAGAGCCAGCCGAATAAAGCACGGGCTGGTAACGGGTGATGTCGTAGGTCGCAGTCCCCATTTCGGCGAAGTCCAGCGGGCGGATCTCGGCCTTTTGGAACACGTCGAGCTCGCCGACGGAGCTCAAGATGCCCGCGCCGTACGCCTTGGGCTCGCCTTGTTCCTTCACGACGCCGAACTCCAAGGTGTACCAGAACACCCGCGAAATAAACTCGAGGGCGTCGTAGGACTGGGCCCGGCCGACTGCCTTGCCCACTTCCTCGTAGATGCTCGCGAAGCGGGGGTCTGCGAGCTGGTTGGCGTGGCCCACCACCTCGTGGATGATGTCGGGTTCTGGCGTATAGAGCGGCACCGAGTGATGGCGCAGGTACTGGGTCGAAAAGAAGCTGCGCCCGGCAAAAGACCCGTAGAACTCCCGTAGGGGTGCCAGCCCAGCGACCGGGAGGTAGCTGAAGCCGGTCAGCGGTTTCAGGCGGGCCGTCACTTCTTCTAGCTGAGGCACATGGTCGTCTGGCAGGCCGAGCTCCTCGCTGGCGTCCAAGTAGGCACGGCACGCGTACTTTTTGTGCCTGACGGCCAGCTTTTCAGCGACCGTGCGCCACACGTCGTGCTCACGCTCGGTGTAAGCGACTTTGGGCACCGGCGCCCCGGGCCGCCAGCGTGCCGACAGCGAGGCGATCTCGTCGCGCCGCCGGCGGTACCCGGGGTCAGCGAACCCCGGGTGGTCCTGGCCGAGCACCACTTTCACCCCTTCGGCCGACTCGACCACCGGCGAGTAGCCGCTCACGTTTTCCCCCATGGGGTGACCCCCTTTCGGTACCACCGCCATTGTAGGGCTCGTGGCTGACAATATCGGTCCCGGCGCCCGCTGCGCGGCCGGCGCGCGTCGCCGGAGCGCCTATCTCTTGGCTTGTTTGCCCAGGCCGCCTGTCACCAGGTCGAGCTTGCGGGGCGGTATCGGCGTGGCCAGCATGAGCGACGTGGTCGTGCGGGCGATCCCCGGCACTTCGAGCAGGTGGGCGATGAGCTCGCCCAAGTGGTCGTTGTCGCGGGCGACCACCCAGCAGGTGAGGTCCGAAGGGCCCGTTGTCATCCAAGCCTCGATCACTTCGGGCACGGCGAGCAGCGCGTCGGCGACGCTTTTGGTACGGCCCTGGGAAATCTGCAGGTTGACGAACGCAGCCACCCCGTAACCGACACAGCGCAGGTCTACCTCCGGGCCGAACCCGGTTACCACGCCGGCGGCCAAGAGCCGGTCGAGGTGGCCTTGCGCGGTGTTGCGGGCCACGCCCACTTCGCGGGCAAGGGCTGCCATCCCCGCCCGGGGCGAGCGGGCCAGGGCACGAAGGAGCCGGCGGTCGACGTTGTCGAGCTCGTAGGTTTGCACGTTTTGTCAGTCTATGCCCAGCCATCTGATCAGATCGATCAGTCAGGGGCGCATCGCTCGGTGCAAACTTGTAAAGCGGCGTAGCTTCGTCGAGATGAGCACTAGTTCGCAAGCAGTTGTAGCCTCCAGGCCCACCGTTGCCGAGCAGGTGCTCGGCTGGGACCACGTGGAATGGTGGGTGGGCAACGCTCGCGCCTTTACGGCGTGGCTGTGCGGGAGTTTCGGCTTTCAGGTGCTCGCCTTCTCCGGTCCCCAAACGGGCCAGACGGACCGCGCGAGCTATCTCCTGGGGCAAGGCGACATCCGTTTCGTGGTGACCGCAGGGCTCTCCCCCGAGTCGGAAGTCGCTCGTCACGTCCTCACCCACGGCGACGGGGTGCGCAACTTGGCCTGGCCGGTCGCTGACCCGGCGGCCGCGCTCGAGACGGCGGCACGCTCCGGCGCCCACGTCGTAGCCGAGCCGTCCACGCAAAGAGGCGAAGACGGCTACGTAGCCACCGCGGCCATCAGCGCTTATGGTGACACCAACATCGTGCTCGTAGACCGCTCCCACTGGCAGGGCGAATGGGCGCCGCTGTTTTCTTCCGAACGCTTGCCTGGGGGCTTCGAGGGCGGGCCGGTCGGCCTTCACTACATCGACCACGTGGTGGGCAACGTCGAGCAAGGCCGCTTGGACGAATGGGTAGCGTGGTTCGAGGAGGTCCTCGGCTTCGAGGAGTTCGTGCACTTCAGCGCCGAGCAGATCTCGACTCAGTACTCGGCTTTGCGCTCGACAGTCGTGCGCAACAAAGCTGGGGTCGTCCTGCCGCTCAACGAGCCAGCGCCCGGGCTCAAAAAGAGCCAGATAACCGAGTACCTCGAGGCTTACCGCGGCCCTGGGGTGCAGCACATAGCGCTCGGTACCCGAGACATCCTAAGGACGGTAGACGCGATGACCCGGCGTTCGGTGCGGTTCTTGGACATGCCGCCCGCTTACTACGAAGACGTCCGCCGCCGTTATGGGGACCTAGACCTTGCTTGGGAGGACATCGAGCGCCTCGGGATCGAGGTGGACAAGGAAAGCACTGGCTACCTGCTCCAGATATTCAGCGAGAACCTGGCGGACAGGCCGACGTTCTTCATGGAGCTAATCCAGCGTGAAGGTGCTACCGGCTTTGGGGAAGGGAACTTCAAGGCTCTCTTCGAGGCGCTCGAGAGAGAGCAGGCCCGCCGGCACAACTTGTGAGCCAAGACAGTGGTTTCGGGGCTGGGAACCTGCCCTACGGGGTGAGCCGCGAGGGCCACAGCGTCGTCGCCTACGGGGACGAGGTGGTGGACCTCGCGGTCCTCGCTCGTGAGGGGGCCCCTCCTGAGGGCGTCAGCGCGGAAGTTTTCGCTTCCGGTTCGCTCAACGCCTTCATGTCCCTGGGACCGCCGGCTTGGGCTTCTGTACGCCGCTGGGTCAGGGGGCAACTTGCCGCGTTGCCGGCACGAGCTGTGCGCCCGCGTGCAGAGGTCGAGCTGGTACTACCCATATGTGTGCCTGACTACGTGGACTTCTACTCCTGCGAGGCACACGTGGCCGCCATGGGCAAGCTGCTCCGCCCGGGCGAGGCTCCTATACCGCCGGCTTGGCGGCACGTCCCGGTCGGCTACCACGGCCGCTGCTCCACCGTCATCTTGAGCGGGGAAGGGGTCCCTCGCCCCGCCGGCGTCGTGGCCGCGGAGCGCCGGCCGGAGCTCCGGCCGACCGAGCGCCTTGACGTCGAGGTGGAGCTCGGCTTCGTCGTGGGAGCGGGCAACTCCAGAGGCAGCCCTGTGCCGGCGGGACGGGCCGAGGAGCACATTTTCGGAGCGGTGTTGGTGAACGACTGGAGCGCGCGGGACGTCCAGGCCTTTGAGCACCGGCCCCTTGGGCCTTTCTGCGGCAAGTCTTTTGCCACTTCCATCTCGCCTTGGGTCGTGCCGCTCGAAGCGTTGCAGCCCTGGCGCGTGCCTGGGCCTCGGCAAGATCCTGAGCCGGCGTCGCACCTGCAGGTACCCGAGCCGCGCGGCTTCGACATCAGCTTGGAACTGTCTGTGAACGAGACCGTGGTGTCGAGGGTTAGCTCGGCGGGGCTTTACTGGTCGATGGCGCAGCAGTACGCCCACCTCACCGCTAACGGCGCGGCGACGAGGACCGGCGAGCTGTTCGCCACCGGGACTATTTCCGGCACGGTGCCTCGCTCGGCGGGGAGCCTGATGGAGCTGACGTCGGCAGGGCGGGAGCCGCTGGTGCTGGGCGACGGCAGCAGCCGCACGTGGCTCGAAGACGGCGACGAGGTGGTGGTGCGGGGCTGGTGCGGAACTCCCGGCGTACCGGGGTGGATCTCTTTGGGGGAGGTGCGCGGCCGGGTACTGCCGGCTGTGCCTGTTGGCTCTCGAGCAAGCACGAAGACAAAGGAGATGGCAGAGCCATGAGGTACGTTTCGGTCGGTGAGGTGCCCAAAAAGCGCCACACGGTGCATTATCTGCCAAGCGGTGAGCGCTTGGCTGAAGAACTGATGGGGGAGCGGGGCTTTGCCGGCTCCTTTGCTCTGCTCTACCACCGCCGCTCGCCGAGCGCGCTCAGTTCGGTTTCGGCTGCCGAGCACGAAGAGCCGGCGTTGCACCCTAACTACCCGCTTTCGCCTTGGCACTTGCGGGTGGGCAAGCTCGCCGGCGGTGCGACGGCCGACGCGGCGACCGCTGACGCGGTGAGGGGACGGGTGGCGCTGCTCGGCAACGAATCGCTCACCCTCAGCTACTTTTTGGCCACGCAGGCGAGCGGGCTCTTTCGCGACGCGCGCGGCGACGAGCTGTACTTTTTCCAGTCGGGGCGCGCCGTACTCGAGACTGTTTTCGGCGCGCTCGACGTCGGGGCCGGCGACTACGCGCTCGTGCCCGCTTCGGCTACCCACAGGGTGGTCCCCGACCCAGGAGCCGGCCCGCTCCAAGGGCTCGTGCTCGAAGCGAGGGGCCACATCGACGTCCCTCTTCGTTACCTCACTGAGCGGGGGCAGGTCAAAGAGGGCGCGCCTTACTCCGAGCGCGACTTTCGCGTGCCCGCCGAGCCGCTCGTGGTCGAGGGGGAAGACGTGGAAGTGGTTGTGGCCACCCGTTCGGGCTGGAGCCGCCACCGCCACCTCTGGCACCCCTTCGACGTCGTGGGTTGGGACGGCTCCCTGTACCCGTTCGTCTTCTCCATCTATGACTTCGAGCCGGTCGTCGGCCGCTACCACCAACCTCCGCCGGTGCACCAGACCTTCGAGGGGCCCGGTTTCGTCGTGTGCAGCTTCGTGCCCCGTCCTTACGATTTTGGCGACGGCGCCGTCAAGATCCCCTACCACCACGCGAACGTGGACTCCGACGAAGTGATCTACTACCTAAGCGGTGACTTCATGAGCCGGGTGGGATCGGGGATCGAAGTGGGGTCCATGACTCTGCACCCGGCCGGCTTCGTCCACGGCCCCCAGCCGGGAAGCGTGGAAGCTTCCATGGCGGCCACGCGGACAGACGAGGTGGCGGTCATGGTGGACACGTTCAGCCCGCTGGCGCTTTCAGACGCCGCCCTCTCGGTGGCCGACCCCACCTATTTGCTGAGCTGGGGACCGCGGAGATAGCCCGCACTTGGGGCGCCGGCGACCGGCGAGCAGCCTGGACTTGGGTGCGTTCCCGTGGGCCGCCGAATACGCCCAAGAGCGTCTGGCCGTGCTCGACGCCGGCCCTCGCCGGGCTGCGCGGCGGTGACCTGAGCCGGCCGTACCAGTTCATCAGGGTCGTCGAAGCCATGGTAGGGCTGGGTCGCGACTACGACGTCCTGTCCTGGCCACCCGGGGGATCGCCGAGACGAGCGGCTGGCAGGTCGCCCAGCTCTACGACCTCGCCGCCGGGGCCCACACCCGCCAGGAAGGAAGAGGACCAAGAGGTGCTCCGGCTGCGCCGCGAGCAGCACCAGCGGATGCCCTCGTCGTCGACGTACAGCCTCCTGCGGGCTGTGGCCGAGGCCGTGGGGTGTGGCCGGCTGAGGGGCCAGCGGCCCCGGCGGCGAATCGCCACGGTGAGCTCGCCGCGCACCTGGGAGCGTTGCGGGAGACGCACCGGCGGGGCCGACGTTCATCGTCGTCCTTGACTAGGCCCGGCTGGGATGAGGTAGTTGGAGAGGACCTTCGGAGTGGCGGTTGTAGAGGGTGCGGGCGAGGCTGGCTCAGGTGACGATGACGAAGCGGGCCCGTTCGGCGCGGAGCATCTCGAAGGGCGTGACGTAGCGCACGCCGACGCCGATGCAGGCATTCGGGATCTTGATCTTCTTCGTGGAGTGGGCGACTACCTCTTGGGTGACTACCACGTGATTGTGGGCATGGGCGTGGGCAACCAGGTAGTAGTCGGCGTCTTGCAGGAAGGTCGCGACTGCTGCGGGCTCGTACCCGGCGCCGTTGGCCCAGGTGCTGGTGGCCCGCAAGCTCGGCACCACCGCGGCGTCGGCTTCGAGGAAGAAGGTGCCGGGTCGCTCGCTGGCCCAGGTCGCGAGGTCGTCGTCGACGGCGTCGAGCTCGATGGCGACCTTGTCGATGCTGAAGACCGTTCCCGCCTGGTGGGCGTGGTCGATCCAGTCCCAGAACGCGGGGCAGAAGTCGAAGCCGTAGTGGCGGTTCTTGGCTTCGATGAAGACGTTCGTGTCGAGCAGGTAGGCCATCAGCCGGCTCCGAGCCGGCTGGCCAGCTCCTCGAAGGTCGACAGCTTCTTGAGCCCCAGCATCTGGAAGGCGTCGCGGTGCAGGGTCTGGCCTTCGAGGGTGCTGACGATCACCGCGCGGGCGAAGCGCTTGGACACCCGCGCCGGCTGAGTGTTGAAGAAGTTGCCGCCACTCCCTGATCGCTCCCCGAGGATCGCCATGACCCTGGCCAGCTCCTCCTGGTAGGCAGTTCGGAAGTGGTCCCAGCTCAGCCAGCCAGCGTCGTGGACACGGCGGAGGACCACCAGCGTGCTCACCTTGAACCTGTGAGCGAGCGACTCCAACTGGTCGGCCACTGCCACGTCCCGGAACAGCGCGTCGCGCAGGGACCCCACCGGGACGAGCACTTCGGCGGCGACCTGGTTGCACCAACGCTCGACCGGGTTGCTCGGAGTCGCCCCAAGGTCGGCGTCGTCGAGCGCGGTCTCGCCCAGGAACAGGTGGACGAGCTCGTGGGCAAGCGTGAAGATCTGAGCCGCCTTGGTGTCCGCGCCGTTCACGAACACCAGCGGAGCGAGCCGGTCGACGAGGGAGAAGCCTCGGAACTCATCGGGATCGAGCTTTCGGTGCGTATTGGTGCCGACGACCCCGCTTACCATCACGAGCACGCCTAGCTCTTCGGCATGGTCGACGAGGGTTCTCAGCGCGTCCGACCAGGTGTGACCGCGCTCGCCCAGATCAAACCTGAGGGTCCCCCGGATCTGCTCGGCAGCCTCGACGACTGGTACCGAGGTCGTCAGCGACCCGACGAAGTCGACCTGATCTTCCCTGGTCACCTGGGCGAAGTCCCGGTACCACTCCTGTCGCTGCTGACACTGGAAGATCGTGTCGAGGAGGTCGGGGCTCGGGCGGGACACCCTGGCGTCGCCCATCGTCCTGTAGTCGGGGATCGGAACCTGTTCCTCGGGTGGCTCCGGGAGGAACAGGAAGCCGATCGGCGTGTGCGTCGCACGGGCGAAGTCTTCGAGCTGCTTGAGCGTCGGAGCCCGCTCTCCGCTCTCCCACTCGGTGAGCTTGGGGAACTTGCGAGTCAGGTCGTCGACGCCCAGTCCAGCTCGCTCGCGTGCCCATGCGAGCAGCCGAGGCTTCACGGCAGCGCGCACCGAAGTGGTCATCATGTGACTGTACCGTCGGGTTGTGACGGGCTCTCCAGTGAGCTGGGAGCATCAACGAGCGCTTGGGGGTCAAGGGTGGCGATGATCTTGCGGTAGAGATCGTCGATCTCGGCCGGACAGTCGATCTGCTGAGCGACCCACCTGCCCTTTCGTACCTTGCTATCGCCAACCTCAGCTTTGGCAGCGGCCAGCTTGCCGGGAGCGGCGACTTCGATGAAGCCTTCGAAGGTCTCTGCGCTGCCGGTCCAACTGGTGGCCAACGTGAACACGCCATGGCGGACACCGAGGTCCACCTGCTCGCCCCAGAGTGCCTGGGTCATCCGCCGCTGGGCCTTCCTACCGGTACCCGTTCGCTGGGTAAACCCCTTCAGCTCGGGGAAATCGACTCCAGCCTGCTCGATCTGGCGGAAGATGTGGTTGCTCCAGTTGGTCTCGACGTCGAACGACTTACCGTCGCAGACGACGACCCACGGGATACCGAACCCGTGTAGGACCGACAGGATGGTGCGGAACCCACTGTCTCCGGGCGCGCTGTAGAAGCCGATATCCCGCGCTGCCGGGGCGCCTAGTTCTTCTGCCGCCTTGCTCTTGGCGCACCAGATCGGAAGCGCCCCTTGTTCGGTTGGGCCGGAAACGATGACCGCGCCGCGGGAGAAGAGCAGGGCCCGTGCGTCGGCCGAGAGTGCGAACTCCTGCGTGATCTTGGCCACGTCCCTTCCGTCGAGCGCCCGGGCCAGGCGGCGGAGACAGGAGCTTCCGTCGTCATTGCTGATCCGAAGCAGACGCGTCAGATCGCCAGCTTCGTCCATCGGTACGAGATGGGGAGAGTGGGTGACCAGCAGGACCTGACCCGGCACCTTTCGCAGGGCTTGACGCAAGGCGGTCTGCCAAGTGGGGTGCAGCGACGCGCCGGGTTCGTCGAGCACGGTGAGCCGGTCGGGCGCGCTCACCAGCGCTTCGGCGAGGACAAGCGCCTCCCAGGTGCAGCACCGAACAGCTGGATGGGACGCTCCCGCCGAGGCGTGCGGTCGTCGGTCGTGTTCCAGCCGATGACCGTGATGATGCTGCCGGGCTGGCTTTCGTCTCCCGTTTTGTTGCTTCCGCTGGCGACCGCAACCTGGCCTGCCCCGATTGGTGCGGTGGTGGCCACCGGCGTCCGTGCTGCGCCGAAAGTGATGTCAAACGCGCGGCCTGGCGCCAGTCTCTTGAATTGTTCTCGGATCGCATCGAACGCCTCGCGCTGCTGCAGCGTGGCGCCGTTCTTGAGCTCGAACAGGCGCAGCGGCAGGAAACCAGGGTCTCGCGGTGGTACCGGGCCTGCGAGGAGTTCCCACGGGTAGATCCCGGCACGCCAGGGGATCGTTCCACCGACCCCGAGGCCACGAAACTGCTCACCCAGGACAACCAGGCTCTCCGTGAGGTTGAGGCGCAACGCGCGTGCAAGCCCGAATGCCTGTTGGCCGCCCGGCATGAACACCCGGAAGCCGAGCAGGTTGGCGGCAGCACGGAACGGTTCGTGTTGGTCGTTGATCGCGCCGGTGCCGAGTCGGACAACTAGGTTGGTCACTCTCTTGTCGGCTGGCGGACAGAGCGCTCTGAGCGAGAAGCGTGGGAGGGGATCGGGAAGCGGTGGCGGCAGGCTGGGATTGCCGCTCAGGCCGAACAGCGCCTCGAAGAGCCTCGTCTCGGAGGTCGTTGGGCCAACGGAGGTGCCATGAGCGACGACACTGGCCCAGTAGTTCGGTGTGAAGAGGACCCAGTCGTAGGGCAACCCGTCGATCTCGAACTCATACCGCGCTTCCCAGAGGGCGTCGTCGTAGCCGGGATGTCGGAACGCCAATGTGCCGGCAAACAAAGGGAGGAGGGTTCCCTCGTCTACCTCCTGGCTAACCCACGCCGCGAGGCGCGCCTTGCGATCTTCATCCGTGGAGTGAGACTCCTCCGAAAGGGTCGCCAACAACGCCGCTCGAACGAACGCTACGACCCGCGTGCGCTCGAGAGGGGTCGTGAACTGCACCCCGAGGCGGATCTCCATGGGGGTGCCCGGGGCAGAGCCGTCGTGCACGGCCTGCACGTACGACGAGAGCATCGCGTCCGCTGGGGTCGGAGGTGCAGCGCCTGACCGGCTACGCTCGTCGGCCCAGTCCACGAGTTTGGAGACTAGGTCGAGGATACGGACGATATTGGTCTTGCCTGCTCCGTTCGGGCCCACCAGGACCGTCAGACGTTCGTCGAAGTCCAAATGGAATTCTCCGAAGGACAGGAGGTTGCTGACGTCCAGCGAGGTGACTTTCATCGAAAGCCTTGATCGGAGACCGGCCACGATGCGGCGGGCCAGTGTTTCACTCCGCCCTCCGTGCCCTTCGGTAAACCCGGCCGGCGTAGCGGTCCATCAGGACCTGGGGAACTCCTCGTCGTCGAGGATCCGCTTGAAGGCCGCTTCGTCCTCGTCCATGCGGGAGACGATGGTGTCGAGGAAGCGCTGGTCGAAGACGAGGGGGAAGTTCTCCAGCGCGTTGCTGCGCCTGGTCGACAACGTCGGGATCGGTAGCCCAGATCTCTTCGAACTGGTCGAAAAGCAGTTGGTCACGCTCGTCGAGGCTGACCGAAGGTGAAGGGCAGGAATTGAGTTGACTTGGCCGGCCAGCTTCGTCGTCATTGCCACCTGGTCGGGGTCGACGGCGAACAGCAAGAGCGCCCGGCGGGCCAAGGTCACGTTGGCCGTGTCCCGGCCACCCCGGCGCTGACTGATGGCGCGCTCGACGTCCTGGTTCTTGAGCGGGTTCTTCAGCTCGGCGGTAGCCGTCGGGATGCCGTTCACCAGCAGGACCAGGTCGAGCGTCTTGGTCGAGCCCGGCTCGTAGGTGAGCTGGTGCGTCACGTTCACCCGGTTCGCCGCGTACAGCTCCGGCAGCTCGGGAGTGAGGCCATGCGCCGGCTGGAAGAACGCCAGGCGTATCGTCACCCCGAGGTTCACCACCCCCTGGCGGAGCAGTTCCACCGTGCCTCGGGCGTCGAGCTGGCGGCGAGACGCTTGGCGAAGCCTCGCTGAGCCGCGTGCGGGTCGTTGCCGTAGCGACCAAGCAGTCTGTGCCACTTGGCGATGTGCGCTGCGCCGATGAACGCGAACAGCTCAGCCGTATCGAGTCCCAGCAACGGGTCGAAGTCCGAAGGCTCCGGCTTCAGGTAGCCGGCGGCCAGCAGCGCGGCCTCGGTACTTTCCTCGAAGCCCCACTCATCGACCTTCACGCCACCACCTCGGGAATCTCCAAATCTCCGGTAACGGCCACGGTGATCACAATGGACTGCCCTGGGTTTGGTGGAGGCTCCCGCGCTTGGGAACTGACTCAATTGCCCATTTATAGCAGAAGCGCGTGCGCGCGCTCCCAACTTTCCTCTTCTTCTCTGGTGGTGAACACGCGTTTTGGTACCGCCCGCCCCTGCTCATGACGCCCCAGGGCGAACTACGGGCGCAGTTCGACGCGCTGCAACTCGACGTCGTCTACCAGCCGGCCGAGCGCGCAGTCGATGTCGCAGCCACCCTCTACGAGGTCGCCGGCGACGTCGACGGACTTGCGGCGCAGGTTCGCGCAGAGGACTGCTCGGCGCCCCCGGCAGGTCTCGAACCTGCGACCCGCCGCTTAGAAGGCGGCCGCTCTATCCGCTGAGCTACGGGGGCCCATACCGAGGCTAGCGGCAGTGACCTGTTCAGCTAGCGAGCTCGCCCCAGCCTTCGGTCTTGGCAGAGGGATGGCGGAGCTTGGAAAGGGCGGCCCGCTCGATCTGGCGGGCCCGTTCTCGGGTGAGATGGAGCGCGGCACCGACCTCCTCCAAGGTCTTTGGGCCGTCACCGTCAAAGCCGTAGCGCAGCCGCAGCACTTGCCTTTCCCTTTCGTCGAGGACGCCAAGCAGCCGGTCGACCTCGCCACCGAGCATCGCCTCGATGACCAGCTCGAGTGGCGAGTGCGCCGGCGAGTCAGCTACGAGATCTCCCATATGGGTGTCGCCGTCAGGGTCGATGGGGGAGTCGAGGCTGACGGGCGTGCCGGCCTGCCTCAACAGCTCGGCTACCTGGGCCTCGGGCACCTTCAGCGCTTCAGCGAGCTCGGCAGTGCTCGGCGTGCGGCCAGTCCGTTCTTCAAGCTGGCGCTTCAGCCGCGCTAGCTGACGCAGCTGCTCGCCGGCATGGACCGGCAGGCGGATGCACCTTGCCGTGTTGTCGATGCCGCGGCTGATCGCCTGCTTTATCCACCAAGTGGCGTACGTCGAGAACTTGAAACCCTTGCGCCAATCGAACTTCCCTACCGCGTGGATGAGCCCCACGTTGCCCTCTTGGACGAGGTCGAGCAACGGCAGGTCTTGGGACTGGTACTTCTTGGCGATCGCGACTACTAAACGAAGGTTCGAATTGATGAACTCCTCGGTGGCGGCGTCCCCCGCCTTTGCCCGCCGCTCGAGCTCGCGCCGGCGACGCAGGCTGGGCGTGCCGGCGGCGAGCTCCTCCTTGGCCTCCCGGCCAGCGTGGATCAACTGGGACAGGCGCGACTCGTCGTCCTTGGTGAGCAGCGGGTAACGGCCGATGTTGTCCAGGTAGAGGCGGACGAGATCTTCGTCTCTGCTCTCAGCGTGGGACCTGGCCTGCATGGCAGCCTCCTCGACATCTTCTTTGGGCCCGGTACGCTTCGGTCCGGCAACCAGCTGCCCAGGCACTGCCCGGCCGGCTGCTGTGCCAAACTGAAACGTACGCGGTGGCCGTAGCTCAGCTGGTTAGAGCGCCAGGTTGTGGCCCTGGAGGTCGGGGGTTCGAGTCCCCTCGGTCACCCCGACACCACTCTCAGTGTCTACTGCCTCTCCCCTTTTCCCCTTTGTGTGTCCTATCGAGCGCCAGCGTACGCGACGGCGCGCCTCTATTGGCTCGCGGGAGCGGCGGGCCCCTCCTTGCTAAGTGGGGGCGAGCTGGCGGGTACTATCGGGAGCGAGCGCCTCTAGCTCAACGGCAGAGCAACGGACTCTTAATCCGCAGGTTCTGGGTTCAAATCCCAGGGGGCGCACCACCACCACCACCACCAACCACCCACTACTACACCACCACTTACCGCCCACACGGGAAGTTGCCGGCTGCTGCGGAGAGAAGTTCAGATCGGCAGCGGTTGAGCCGATTACCTTAGGTGCTGCCGCCTGCCGCCGGCGAGGGCGGCAGGGTCGATAGGCGCCGGCCGGGAGAGCATAGCAAGCGCTGATGGACGTCTTCGAGCTGCGGGAACGGGTCATCTCGGACTACCGCGACTTCGTGACGAGCTTCATGTCGATAAAGGACCCTCGGGTCGACGAGGTGGTCCAGCGCGAGCTCGCCGAGGGCCTGTTGTGGCCCGAGCCTAGGATCGCCCTCAACCCGGCCTACGCAGACGGGGGGTGGGTGGACGACCTTGTGGCTAGGGGTGTGCTCGACGCGCGCTGTAGCGAGGTGTTCCGTCTCGGGAAGGACCAAGCTGGGCAGCCGTCCAAGGCGCTACGGCTGCGTCGCCACCAGGTGGAAGCCATCGAGGTGGCCCGCCGCGGCGAGCCCTACGTGCTCACCACAGGCACGGGGTCGGGCAAGAGCCTTGCCTACATCATCCCGATCGTCGACGCGGTCCTCCGAGCCGGGCCGAAGCCTGGCATCAAGGCGATCTGCGTGTACCCGATGAACGCCCTCGCCAACAGCCAGTACGGCGAGCTCGGGAAGTTCTTGTGCGCTGGCTTCCCAGGCGGCAAGGGGCCGGTCAGCTTCTGCCGTTACACGGGCCAGGAGGACGACGAGGCACGCCAGGCGGTCATCGCCGACCCACCTGACATCTTGCTCACCAACTACGTGATGCTTGAGCTCGTCCTCACCCGCGTGGAGGAGCGCCAGCTCGTAGCCGCTGCCGAAGGCCTCCAGTTCCTGGTCCTCGACGAGCTCCACACCTACCGGGGACGCCAGGGGGCCGACGTGGCCCTCCTCGTCCGCCGCGTAAGGGAGGCTTGCAAGGCGCCCGCGCTCCAGTGCATCGGCACCTCGGCCACCATGACGACCGGCGGGAGCTGGGCTGCCCAACAAAGGGCCGTGGCCAGTGTCGCCTCCAGCCTTTTTGGGACGAAGGTTCCCGAGGGCAACGTGATCGGCGAGACCCTCCAGGCGGCCACCGTCGGCGAGGTCGACATGGCGGCGCTGGCAGAGCGGGTGCGTGCCGGCGGGCCACCTCCTGCTGACCTGGACGCTTTCCGGCGCGACCCTCTTTCGGTCTGGGTCGAGTACACCTTCGGGGTCACCCGGGCCGAGGAGGACCAAGCCCGCCTCATCCGCCAGCGGCCAATGACCATCGGTGGCGAGCACGGGGCAGCCGCCTCGCTCTCCAAGCAGACTGGGGCCCCCGCCGAGCGCTGCGCGGAGGCCATCCGGGAGCAGCTCCTCGCCGGCAACAAGCTCCTCGACGAAGCGGGTGCGCCCGTCTTTGCTTTCAAGCTGCACCAGTTCGTGTCCCGCGGCGACACGGTGTGGGCCTCGCTCGAGCCCGAGGCGACGAGGTACCTGACCGTCCACAAGCAGACCTTTGTGCCAGGCGAGCGGGGAAAGGTGCTCCGGCCGCTAGTGTTCTGCCGGGAGTGCGGTCAGGACTACTACGCCGTGCGGCTTGTGCCCGCCGAAGACGCCCTGGAGGAATGGCCGAGCTCTGACCAGGAACCAAGCACCGAAGACTCCCGGACTGGCTACCTCTATGCCTCTACTAGCGACCCTTGGCCGTCGAGCCCAGAGGCCTTGGCAGAGCGGGTGCCCGAGGACTGGGTGGCAGACAACGGCACCATAAAGCCGAACTACCGCAAGTACCTACCGAAGCCCTACGACGTGTTCCCAGACGGGGTGGCACGTCCCGAGCACACCGCTACACCCGGGGCGATGAGAGCTTGGTTCGTCGCTTCGCCGCTGCGGTTCTGCCTAGCCTGTGGCGTCGCCTACTCGGGCGGACAGCGTTCCGATTTCTCCAAGTTGACCACGCTCAGTGCGGGGGGGCGCAGCTCGGCTACCACTGTGCTGTCGCTCTCGGTGGTCCGCTACCTTCGCGAGGACGGGGAGCTGCCCGAAGAAGCCCGCAAGCTTCTGTGTTTTTCCGACAGCCGCCAGGACGCTTCGCTGCAGGCAGGCCACATCAACGATTTCGTCGAGGTCGGCCTGCTCCGCTCGGCGCTCTACCGTGCTGCCTCCGAGGCCGGGCCGGGAGGACTTGGCCACGACGAGCTGACACAAAAGGTGGCAGCCGCTCTCGGCCTCGACCTGGCAGAGTACGCCTCCAACCCCGCGGTGCGCTTTTCGGCGCGCGAGCAAACCGAGCGAGCTCTTCGTGACGTGCTCGGCTACCGCCTCTACTTGGACCAGCGTCGGGGTTGGCGCGTCACCTCCCCCAACCTGGAACAGACGGGCCTGTTGCGTACCGAGTGGGACTCGCTCGAAGAAGTGTGCGAGGCCGAGGACATCTGGGCTGCTTCGCACCCGGTCCTCAAAGGTGCCCTGCCCGCCCAGCGTGAGCAGCTTGCCCGGGCGCTGCTCGAATGGTTGCGCCGGGAGCTGGCGATCAAAGTGGAGTACCTTTCGCCTTCTTTCCAAGAGCAAGTGCGCCAGCGCTCCGCCCAGTGGCTGCGTGACCCTTGGGCGCTCGACGAGGACGAGAGGTTGTTCTCCGCCACGGTCGCTTTCCCCCGCTCGCGTGGCAATGACGATTACGGCGGCCACGTTTACCTGTCCGGGCGGAGCCGTTTCGGTACGTACGTTGCCCGCCTCGCCACGGGCGATTGGGGCCTCGCTCGAAAGCTGGGCTCGGACGAGCGTCAAGGCGTCATACGGGACTTGCTAGCTGGGCTCTCCCAGGCGGGGCTCGTGGAGGTGGTCGAGCCGGCGCCGCCGAGCGCGCCAGAGGCGCCCGGGTACCAGGTCAACGCGGCGACGATGCGCTGGGTGGCCGGTGAGGGAACGGTCGTAGTGCCCGACCCGATCAGGGTACCCCGAGGCCCCAGGGGAGGGCGGCGGCCCAACCGGTTCTTTCTCAACTTCTACAAGAACGCAGCCGCGGCTGGACGCGGGGTGCAAGCGCGCGAGCACACTGCCCAGGTGCCAGCCGAAGTGCGCGAGGAGCGTGAACGGCTCTTTGCCGAAGCGAAGCTGCCTCTCCTCGTGTGCTCGCCGACCATGGAGCTCGGCGTCGACATCGCCCAGCTAAACGTCGTCGGCCTGCGCAACGTCCCCCCGACCCCAGCCAACTATGCCCAGCGCTCGGGGCGTGCGGGGCGCTCGGGACAGCCGGCGCTAGTTGTGACCTACTGTTCGACCGGTTCTCCTCACGACCAGTGGTACTTCGCCCGTCCCGATGACATGGTGGCTGGGCAGGTGGCGCCTCCTAGGTTGGACCTCACCAACGAAGAGCTCCTACGTGCCCATGTGCAAGCGATCTGGTTGGCCGCCTCGGGCCTCGGGCTCGGGCGCTCCATGCTCGACGTGCTCGACACCGAGGGCGACCCACCGTCTCTCGCCTTGCGGGAGCCGGTGCGCGACGCGCTTAGCCGGCAGGAGCCGAAGGCGGTCGCCCGGCAGGTGGCCAAGCAGGTGCTCGGCGACTTCGAGGAAGAGCTGAGGGGGGCCGATTGGTACGGCGAGGGATGGCTAGACGAGGTGCTCCGCCTCCTGCCCGCGCGCTTCGAGGAGGCTACCGAGCGCTGGCGGGCCCTCTACAAGGCCGCGCGACGCCAAGCCGAAGATCAACAAAAGGTCTCTTTAGATGCCAACAGGAGCCACGCGGAAAGGAAACAAGCCGAGCGGCTGCGTCAAGAAGCTTTGCAAAAGATGAGGCTTTTGGAGTCGGCCGACGACAAGTTGTTCCAAAGCGACTTCTATGTGTACCGCTATTTTGCGAGCGAGGGCTTCCTTCCCGGTTACTCGTTCCCGCGTCTGCCTCTTTGTGCGTACATACCCGGCCGGCGACAGCGCAAGGGCACCGAAGAGTACGTCTCTCGCCCCAGGTTCTTGGCCATCAACGAGTTCGGGCCGAGGAACTTCATCTACCACGAAGGTTCTCGCTACCGCATCCAGCGTTCGACGCTGCCGGTGCACGGCGCTGGCACCGACGGGCAGGGAGCGCTCACCGAGTCGGCCAAGGTGTGCTCAGCCTGCGGTTATTTTCATCCCGCGCCCGGCGGGGTTGGCCCAGATCTCTGCGAGCACTGCGGCGAAGAGCTGCCAGCTGCCCGGTCCAACCTCTTTAGGATGCAAAACGTCGACTGCCGCCGGGTCGACCGCATCAGTTCCGATGAAGAGGAACGCACCCGCCAGGGCTACGAGCTGCTTACGGCGGTGCGCTTCGCCGAGGGGCCTGCTGGCCCGGCCCTTGTTCCGGCTGAGGTCTTGGCCAACGGGGCCAAAGTAGGGCAGCTTGCCTATGGCCACGCCGCAGAGATCTGGAGGCTGAACCTCGGTTGGCGCCGCCGGGCCAGGGGCGTCCCCGACGGTTTCCTGATCGGTACCGAAACGGGGGTTTGGGAGAAGAACCAAGTGGCGGCCCCAGGAGAGCTCGACGATGACGCCGACCCTATGGGCCCTTCTCACCAGCGGGTCGTGCCCTTCGTGGCCGACACTCGCAACTGCCTGCTCGTCGACCTCGACGGGGAGCGGGACAAGGCCACCCTCGCTTCCCTGCAGGAGGCTCTCCGGACTGCGATGCTGGTCACCTTCCAGTTGGAGGCCTCTGAACTGGAGGCCGAGGCGTTGCCGGCCTGGCACGACCCGAGGCGGCTCATGTTCTTCGAGTCGGCTGAAGGCGGCGCCGGGGCCCTGCGCCGCTTGGTCGAGGACGCGGGCGCACTAGCGCAGGTGGCCCGCAAGGCCTTGGAGCTTTGCCACATCGATGCCGAAAGCGGTGAGGACCTGCCCGCAGCGTGCGAGGGAGCCTGTTACAGCTGCCTGCTCTCGTACACGAACCAGCCTCTTCACAAGTTCCTCGACCGACGTAGGGCTGCCGACTGGCTGGTTCAGCTCGCTGGTGCCAAGGTCGTTGCCGGCGAGGGGCCTTTGCCGCGTGCCGAGCACCTGCGGCGCCTGGTGGCACTGGCGCAGAGCGACTTGGAACGGCGTTTCCTGCGCGCATTGGAGGACGGCGGTTACCGGCTACCTAGCGAAGCGCAACCCCTTTTCCCGGAACTGGGCGTGCGGCCGGACTTCCTCTACAAGCAGACGGGCACGGTCGTCTACATCGACGGTCCCCATCACGACTACCCCGAGCGGGCTAGGCGTGACGCCGAAGCGACTAGGCGCTTGGAAGACGCGGGCTGGGAGGTGCTCCGGCTGGGGCCGGCGGACGACTGGCTGGGCACGTTCGCAAGCAGACCGGACGTTTTTGGCCACAGCTCCGCCGAGGAGGGCTCGTGAGCCAAGCCTGCGAAGAGCACTCGCAACACGGCGCGGAGGGCATTGCCCGCTCGTACTACAAGTCAGCCCGTGCCGTGACGATTAGGGCGTATATGACCTATGCTCTTAGACGGTGGCGAGGATGACAATGAAGACGGCCAAAAGGCTTGTGGAGCCAGACTCCTATCATGGTGTCTGGGTTTCGCCTGCCGACCGTGAGCGAGGGACGTACTCCGTGCGCGATCTCGAACAGCCGTTGCGTGAGGTAGTCGCGCCGGAGGAGCATCATGGTGTCTGGGTTTCGCCTGCCGACCGTGAGCGAGGGACGTACTCCGTTCGGGATGTGGAGGCCAAGACGCAGAACCGCCACAACGAGACGGTCACGGCCTTCTGAGCATCTCAGCTGGCATAGCCCTCTGCCTGACCAGCTGGGCGCTCCCCCTGAACGGCTGTTCGTTGCAGCCAGGCGAACTTGCCTCGCGCGGTCACAGTGGCAATCTCGATGGGCCCTCCGACGCCGGGCCACGAGAATTCTGGCCCCATG
>Ga0070737_10002950_pt1 | contig 19275 bp, 13 predicted proteins | sample Coa_R1_10_FD_66438 | JGI IMG/M metagenome (GOLD analysis project Ga0070737, IMG submission 66438) | Surface soil microbial communities from Centralia Pennsylvania, which are recovering from an underground coalmine fire - Coalmine... | ecosystem: Environmental > Terrestrial > Soil > Unclassified...
CTCAACTACCGCAACCACATCCTCGAGATGGGCCACGAGCTGCCCGAGCACCCGACGCTCTTCCCCAAGTACGCGCCCACCCTCATCGGCGCCTATGACGACATCGTCCTGCCCGACCCCGAGGTGTCCACCAAGGTCGACTGGGAGGTGGAGCTGGCCTTCGTGATCGGGTCATCGATCCGGCATGCGGCCGACGACGAGGCCGCCCTGGCCGCGGTGGCCGGCTACACCGTCCTCAACGACGTCAGCGTGCGGGACTGGCAGAGCCACACCTCGCAGTTCCTGGCCGGCAAGTCGTTCGAGGGCACCACCCCGGTCGGCCCCGCCCTCGTCACCTCCGACGACCCGGCCGCCGCCGGCCCGTGGGCCCTGCAGTGCGCGGTCAACGGCACCGTCATGCAGAAGTCCGAGACCGGCCAGCTGGTCTTCGACGTGGCCACACTCGTCCGCTACCTGTCGACCATCTTCACCCTGCACCCGGGGGACCTGGTCGCCACCGGCACGCCCGGCGGGGTCGGCCACGCCCGCAAGCCGCCCGTCTACCTGTCCGCCGGCGACGTGGTCACCTCGACCATCGACGGCATCGGCGAGCTGCGCAACACCTGCCGCCCGGAGCACCGAGGAGCCTGACCACCCGGGGCCCGGCCACGCAGGGCTTGACCACCCCGGGCCCGAAGTACCGACGGCCCGGGCGGCCCAGCGCTCCCAGCCCGGCCCGGTAGCCTCTGATGGCGGGGGCGGCACCGGCCGCCGGGAGCCCCGAGGAGGCGGCTGTGCATGCGTTGAGGTGGCTGGCGGGGCAGGGATCGAACCTGCAACTTCCGGATCCAAAGTCCGGCGTTCTGCCAATTGAACTACCCGCCACCGGGGCCGGAAGGGCACACGCCGGCACTGGCGCCGGAGGCGCCTCAACCAGCAATGGCTAGCCCCAAAGGTAACTCGCGGCGGAGCACCCCACCCTCGAGGGGGCTCTCGGCGGTGATCCTGGCTGCCGGGGAGGGCAAGCGGATGCGCTCCGAGCGGCCCAAGCCGCTCCACCGCCTGTGCGGACGGCCCATGGTCCTGCACGTCCTCCACGCGGTGGCCGGCCTCGGGCTCGATCGGGCCGTGCTGGTGGTCGGCCACGGCGGCGAGCGGGTAGCCAAGACGGTGGCCGAGCACCTGCCGCCCGACGTGCACGTCGACTTCGTCGAGCAGCGGGTGCAGCGGGGGACCGGCGACGCCGTCTCGGTCGCCATGACCACCTTCGACCCCGACGCCGACGACGACGACGTGATCGTGCTGCCCGGCGACACGCCGCTGCTCCGCCCCTCGACCCTCGCCACCCTGTGCGAAGTCCACCGCCAGAGCGACGCCGTCGCCACCGTGCTCAGTGCCCGGTTCGAGGACCCGACCGGCTACGGCCGGATCGTGCGGGACCGCACCGGCGGGGTGGCCCGGGTGGTGGAGCAGGCCGACGCCACCCCGGAAGAGGCGGCCATCGACGAGGTCAACACGTCGATCTACGTGTTCCGCCGCTCGGTCCTCGCCCCCGCCCTGCGCCGCCTCACGCCCGACAACATGCAGGGCGAGTACTACCTGACCGACATCATCGCCGTCCTGCACGACGCCGGCTACGGGGTCGGCTCCTTCGTGGTGCCCGACCCGGCCGAGGTGGCCGGCGTCAACGACCGCCTGCAGCTCTCCCGGGCCGAGGCCGCGCTCCGCCGGCGGATCAACGACAACTGGCTGCGCCAGGGGGTCACCATGATCGACCCCGACCACACCTACCTGGACACCACCGTCAGCCTGGACCCCGACGTCACCCTCTACCCGGGGACCGTCCTGCAGGGGGCGACCACCGTGGCCGCCGGGGCCGAGATCGGGCCCGGCACCCACCTGGCCGACTGCCGGGTCGGGGCCGGCGCGGTGGTCACCAACACCGTCGGCCGGGCCGCCCTGATCGGGGCCGACGCCCAGGTCGGACCGTGGGCGTGGCTCCCGCCGGGCAGCCAGGTCGACCCCGGGGTGGTCACCGGGCCGGGGTACGCCGGTGGCGCGCCGGGTTGAGTACGGTGAACGGCCGATGATGGAGCTCGTGCCCACGCGCAAAATGTTCCTCCTGACCGGGAGGTCGCATCCCGTGCTGGCCGAGCGGATCGCCGCCGCCCTCGGGGTCGAGCTGAGCGATCCGCACCTCGTCGACTTCGCCAACGGCGAGATCCGGCCCCGGTTTGTCGAGTCGGTGCGCGGCGCCGACGTGTTCATCATCCAGTCGCACTGCCACACGCCGGGCCGGTCGGTCAACGACTCGCTGCTCGAGCAGTGGATCATGATCGACGCGGCCAAGCGGGCGTCGGCCAAGCGGATCACCGCCGTGTGCCCGTACTACGGCTACTCCCGCCAGGACCGGAAGTCCGAGGGCCGGGAGCCGATCACGGCCCGGCTGGTTTCCGACATGTTCGCCACCGCCGGCGCCGACCGGATCATCTCCGTCGACCTGCACTCGGGCCAGATCCAGGGCTTCTTCGACGGGCCGGTCGACCACCTGACCGCCATGCCGCTGCTCACCGAGTACCTGCACACCCACGCCCCGAGCGGCGACTTCGTGATCGTGTCGCCCGACACCGGCCGGACCAAGGTGGCCGAGCAGGCCGCCCGCCACGCCGGCGACCAGGTCGACGTGGCCAGCGTCTACAAGCGCCGGCCCAAGGACGCCATCAACCAGGTCGAAGCCCTTGACGTCATGGGCGACGTCCGGGGCCGGATGTGCGTGCTGATCGACGACATGATCGACACCGCCGGCACCATCTGCACCGCCGCCGACCTCCTCCACGCCCAGGGCGCCACCGAGGTGTGGGCCATGTGCACCCACGCCGTGTTCTCCGACCCGGCCGCCGACCGGCTCAAAAACTCGGTCATCTCCCGGGTGGTCGTCACCGACACGCTGCCGCTGCCGGAGGAGAAGCGGATCGACAAGCTCGAGGTGGTGTCGGTGGCCCCGATCTTCGCCGACGTCATCAACGCCGTGTTCAAGGACGAGTCGGTCTCCGAGATCTTCGGCGGCGAAAACCAGACCTGAACACGAGGCCTGAACACCACGCCTGAAAACCACGCCGGACGCCTGCCGGCGGAGCCGGCCGGCGAGTAGACTCCCCGAGCTGTGCCGCCGTTTCGGCGCGCCCAGACTTCAGGAGCAGAGAGGTTCAGGAACGCAGATGGCTGAGATCACCCTGCAGGCCACGCCGGGCCGGACGACCGGGAGCAGCGAGTCGCGCCGGCTGCGCGCCTCCGGGCGCATCCCCGCGGTCGTCTACGGCCACGGCCTCGACCCGGAGTCCGTGTCCGTCGACGGCCGCGAGCTGCGCCACGCCCTCTCGGGCGACGCCGGCGTCAACCAGCTGCTCGACCTCGACGTGGCCGGCAACCGCCACTTGGCCCTCGCCCGCGTCCTGCAGCGGGACCCGGTGCGCAACACCGTCGTCCACGTCGACTTCCAGGTGGTCAGCCGGACCGAGGTGATCACGGCCGAGGTGCCGATCGTGATCGTCGGCGAGGCCAAGGCGGTCGAGTCCAACCAGGGCGTCGTCGAGCACCTCCTGCAGACCATCACCGTCAACGCCACGCCCGGCACCATCCCCAACGCCATCGAGGTGGACATCAACGAGCTCGCCGTCGGCGACACCATCCGGGTCAGCGACCTGCCGCTCCCGGCGGGCGTCACCACCGACGTCGACCCGGAGGAAGCGGTCATCGTGGCCGCCGCCTCGGCGGTGTCGGCCGAGGTGGCCGAGGCGGAGGCGGCGGCTGAAGCCGAGGGCGGCGCCGAGGCCCCGGCGGCCGAGGCCGGCGCGGAGGGCTAGCTGCCGCTCCGCCCCCGGACCGGCACGCCGGCGGACCTGCTGGCGGTCGGTCTGGGCAACCCAGGTGCCGAGTTCGCCCACACCCGCCACAACGTCGGCGCCGACACGGTCGAGCTGCTGGCCCGGCGGCACGGCGAACGGCTGAAGCGGGGCAAGGAGCACGCCGTCGTGGCCGAGGCCCGGGTCGACGGGCGGCGGCTGGCCCTGGCCGTGCCCCTCACCTACATGAACGACTCCGGCCAGGCGGTGGCCCCGCTGGTGCGCCGCTTCGGGGTCGACGACCTGGCCTGCCTGGTCATCGTCCACGACGAGCTCGACCTGCCGCCCGGCGTGGTCCGGGTCAAGGCCGGCGGCGGCCTGGCCGGCCACAACGGGTTGCGCTCGATCAAGGCCCACCTCCACGCCGACGCCTTCACCCGGGTCCGCATCGGGATCGGCAAGCCACCCGGAGGCAAGGACCACGGCGTCGAGCACGTCCTCAAGTCGCCCGGCAAGCGGGAACGGATCGAGTTGGACGTGGCCGTCGAGGAGGCGGCCGACGCGGTCGAGCTGATCCTGGCCGAGGGCGTGGTTGCCGCCCAGAACCGGTTCAATGGGTAGCCAAGTGACCTCTCCCGCGGCCTCCTCGCCCCCGGCGGTTCTCCACGAGCTGCTGGCCACTCTCAGGGCCGATCAGACCTTCACCGAGCTGCAAGGGCTGCGGACCGCCCTCGTGTCGGTCCCCGAGCCGGCGCGCGCCTTCGGGATCGCCGGCCTGGCCGAGGCGGCCGGGCGCCGGCCCGTGCTGGTCGCCGTCCCCACCGGCCAGGACGCCGAGCGGCTGGCCCACGACCTCAGCGCCTACCTGGGCCCCGACGAGGTGGAGCTGTGCCCGGCGTGGGAGACCCTGCCCTTCGAGCGGGTCAGCCCGTCGGTCGAGACCATGGGCCGCCGGCTGCGGGCCATGGCCCGGCTGCTCGGAACGGCGACCGCCCACCCCACGCCGCGGGTACTGGTGGCGCCGATCCGGTCGCTGCTGCAGCGTCTCGGTCCCCACGTCGAGGAAGTGGCACCGGTCGTCATCCGCCGCGGCGACCAGGTCGACCCCGAAGAGCTGGTCGCCCGCCTCGTCGGGATGGGCTACCGGCGGGAATACCAGGTGGAGCACCGGGGGGAGCTCGCCGTGCGCGGCTCCATCGTCGACGTGTTCGGCTCCACCGACGACGGGCCCGTCCGCATCGACCTGTGGGGCGACGAGGTCGACCGGCTCAGCGAGTTCAGCGTCGGCGACCAGCGCAGCGCCGAGGACCTCGACGTGGTCGAGCTGTGGGCCTGCCGGGAGCTGCTGCCCACCGAGGAGATCCGGGAGCGGGCCGCCCGGCTGATCGGCGAGGCGCCCTGGGGCCGGGAGCAGTGGGAACGCCTGGCCGAAGGGCTCACCTTCGACGGGATGGAGTCGTGGCTGCCGTGGCTCACGCCCGACGAGCGGCTCCTCACCGACCTCATCCCCGCCGGCGGCCTGGTCGTGCTGGCCGAGCCCCGCCGGATGCGGGACCGGGCCGCCGAGCTGCTGGACGAAGAACGGGCCCTGGCCGGGACCCTGGCCCAGACATGGGGCGCCACCGACTCGACCTTCCCCCCGCTCCACCTGCCCTTCGACCGGCTCCTGCAGGAGACCGACGCCGCCGTCTGGACGGTCACCCCCGCCCCCGAAGGACCCGGCACGACGGTGGTGGCCGCCAGCGGCTGGGACCCGGTCCTCACCGAGCCCGACCGGTTCATGGCCCGCCTGCTGCAGCTGGTCCGGGAGCAGTACCGGCTCACCATTTGCGCCGATGGCAAGGGCAGCGCGGCCCGGCTGGCCGCCCTCATGGCCGAGCACGGCATCACCGCCCCCGTCTTCGAGGAGCCGCCGGCCGACGGGGTGCTGGCCACCCCCGGCGTCCGGGTAGTGATCTGCCCGCTCGAACGGGGCTTCGTGTACCCCCCGGCCAAGGTCGCCGTCCTGGCCGAGACCGACCTCACCGGCCGGCGCCGGACCCACCGCCGCCCCCGCCGGCGGGGCCGCAGCACCGAGACGTTCTTCGACGACATCTCGACCGGCGACTACGTCGTCCACTACCAACACGGGGTCGGCCGGTTCGGCGGCATGGTCCGCCGGGCCATCGGCGGCGTCGAACGCGACTACCTCGTGCTCGAGTACCGGGGTGGCGACAAGCTGTACGTCCCCTCCGACCAGATCGACCTGCTGCGGCCCTACTCGGGCGGCGAGAGCCCGAGCCTCAACCGGCTCAACGGCAGCGACTGGCAGAAGACCAAGTCCCGGGTCCGCTCGGCGGTCCGGGAGATCGCCCAGGAGCTGGTCGTCCTCTACCAGAAGCGGGTCAGCTCACCCGGCTTCGCCTTCTCGCCCGACACCGTCTGGCAGACCGAGATGGAGGCGGCCTTCCCCTACGTCGAGACCCCTGACCAGGCCAAGGCGATCAACGAGACCAAGGCCGACATGGAGACCTCCTATCCGATGGACCGCCTGGTGTGCGGCGATGTCGGGTTCGGCAAGACCGAGGTGGCCATCCGGGCCGCCTTCAAGGCGGTGCAGGACGGCAAGCAGGTCGCCATCCTGGTCCCGACCACCCTCCTCGCCTCCCAGCACTACCAGACCTTCTCCGACCGTTTCGCCGGCTACCCGATCCGGGTCGAGATGCTGTCCCGGTTCCTCACCACCGCCCAGGCCAAGAAGGTGGTCGACGGCCTGGCCGACGGGTCGGTCGACGTGGTCATCGGCACCCACCGGCTGCTCAGCGCCGAGGTCCGCTTCAAGGACCTCGGCCTGCTGGTGATCGACGAGGAACAGCGCTTCGGGGTCAACCACAAGGAGGCCATCAAGCAGCTGCGCACCGACGTCGACGTGCTCACCCTCACGGCCACGCCCATCCCCCGCACGCTCGAGATGAGCCTGACCGGCATCCGCGACCTGACCCTGCTGCAGACCCCGCCGGCCGAACGCCAGCCCATCCTCACCTACGTCGGCGAGTACGACGAGCGGGCCGTGGCCGAGGCCATCCGCCGGGAGCTGCTGCGGGAGGGCCAGGTGTTCTTCGTGCACAACCGGGTGGCCGACATCGAAAAGGTGGCGGCCGAGCTGGGCGGACTGGTCCCCGAGGCCCGCATCGCCGTGGCCCACGGCCAGATGGACGAGGGCACCCTCGAGAAGGTCGTGTACGACTTCTGGGAGGGCGAGTACGACGTGCTCGTCTGCACCACCATCATCGAGTCGGGCATCGACATGCCCACGGTCAACACCCTGGTCGTCGACCGGGCCGACCGGCTCGGGCTGGGCCAGCTGCACCAGCTGCGGGGCCGGGTCGGCCGGGCCGGCCAGCGGGCCTACGCCTACCTGCTGTTCCCGCCCGACCAGTCCCTCTCCGAGGAGGCCTACGAGCGGCTGCGGACCATCGGCGAGCACACCGAGCTCGGCTCCGGCTTCAAGATCGCCATGCGGGACCTCGAGATCCGCGGCGCCGGCAACCTCCTCTCGGGCGACCAGTCCGGCCACATCGCCGCCGTCGGCTACGACCTGTACGTGCAGATGGTGAGCGAGGCGGTGGCCTCGTTGAAGGGCGAGGAGGTCAAGCCGCCGGCCGAGATCAAGCTCGACCTGCCCGTCACCGCCAACCTGCCCGCCGACTACGTGGGCCGGGAGGATCTCCGCCTCGAGGCCTACCGCCGGCTGGCCACCGTCACCACCCACGCCGAGGTCGACGACATCCGCGACGAGTGGGTCGACCGATACGGGCCGCTGCCGGAGCCGGCCGCCGCCTTGCTCGAGATCGGCCACCTCCGGGCCGAGTGCGCCCGGACCGGGGTCCGCGAGGTGGCCGTGGTCGCCTCCGGCGGAGGGGCCCTCGGCGGGGCGAAGTACACCGCCCGCCTGCAGCCCCTGGCCCTCAAGGCCAGCCAGCGGGTCCGGCTGTCCCGGCTGTGGCCCAAGGCGGTCTACAAGGAGGACGCCGGGCAGCTGGTCGTGCCGCTGCCCGCCTCAGCCGACCTGGCCGCCGACCTGGCCGGGCTGCTGGCCGGACTCGTTCCCCCCGCCTGATCCTCCCGAAGCTCAGGGGAAAGGAGGCCGGGGCGGCGGGGAGCCGAGCGCGGGCCCGCCACCTGTCCCAGCTGATGTACATCCGACTGGAGACCTGTCGCGTTCCTGCACCGACGGTGCGCGCCAGATGGGACAGGCCACCGCGTGGATGTGCACTCGATGGGACAGGCCGCCGTCACAAAGCATCTCGTGATGTTTCGTGCGCGGGCTGGGCGGCCCCGGTCGCTCAGTGGGCGGGCGAGCCGCCGCCGGCGGGACCCGAGCCGTCGCCGGGGCCGGCGGGCGAGCCGCGGGCGGCGGCGCGGAGCTCGGCCAGGATCTCCGGCCAGTGCCGCTGGGCGACCAGGTGGCCCTCGCCGGGCACGACGTGCAGCGAGCCGTGGGCCAGCCGGCGGGCGATGCGCTCGGCCAGGTCGACGGGCACGTGGCTGTCCTCGGCCCCGTGCCACAGGGTCAGGGGCACCTTGACCTCGGCCACGTCGAAGGGCCAGGGCTGGGCGACGATCTCGGACATCTCGCTGACGGTGGCCCCGGCGCCCTGCCGGTAGGCCTCGATCAGGCCGTCGATGAGAGCGGCCCGCACCGGCTCGTCCTGGAGGAGCTCCTGGTCGGCCGGCGGGGCGTGCCCGGCCGAACGGCCGAGGTGGCGGCCGACCCGCTGGTTGCTCTTGCGGGCCTCGACGGCGCCGAGCATGCAGGCGCCGCGCATCAGCCAGGGCGCCCTGCGGGACACGTTGATCATGTTGCGGGTCTGGCGGGGGAGGTGGCGGAAGGCCTCGTCGGAGTCGACCATGCCGCCGGCGATGCTGGCCGCGGCCATGACCCGGTCGGGCAGGGCCCAGGCGCACACGACGGCGTGGGCGCCGCCGGCCGACTCGCCCACGACGTAGAAGCGCCCGACGCCGAGGGCGTCGGCCAGGGCGGCCACGTCGGCCGGCCAGTCGGTCAGCCGCCGCCCGGGCCGGAAGTCGGAGAGCCCGAACCCGGGCCGGTCGGGGGCGATCACCCACGCCCCGAGGTCCGGGTCGCGCAGCGCCGGCAGGACCGACAGCCGGCTGCCGGGGACGCTGTGGAAGTACAGGACCGGGTCGCCCTGCGGGTCGCCGTAGGTGGCGTAGCCGAGGCGGCGTCCGTCGGGCAGCCGGACCGACAGCTCCTCGTGGTTGATCTCGGAGAGGGGCTCGGCGGTCACGGCCAGCAACCCCCGACCCCCGCGGGGTTCTCCGCCCGGCGAGGCATGCGAAAAGGTTACTCCTCGGTGCTCGGCGTTGGCCCCGCGTCCCAATCGGTGGACGCCTCGGCCCCGAGTTGCCGGGCCGGAGGGGTGGGTCGGTAGCATCCTGGCGCTGTGAGATCTCCACGACGCCTCCTTGCCGGCGCGGTGGCGGCGCTGGCCCTGTGCCTGGCCGCGAGCGCGTGCGACTCCTCCCCCTACGCCGTGATGGTGGACAACCACGCCCTCAGCCAGAGCACGCTCAACGGGCAGCTCTCCCAGCTGTCGGCCAACCGGGCCTTCATCCAGACGGTGGAGAGCAGCCAAGGCGCCGGCATCCATGTCACCGGCGACGGCAGCGCCTCGTACTCCTCGGAGTGGACGGCGGCCGTGCTCACCGCGGCGGCGACGGCGGCGGCCGTCCACCAGCACCTGGTCGCCACCGGCAACCTGCCCAGCCAGGCCCAGATCCAGGCCGTGCAGGCGGTCGACGCAGCCGCCTACTCGAGCGGCCTCACCTGGTACCAGTTCACGCCGGCCATCCGGGCCCTGATCGTGCAGCGCGACGCCGACATGGCCCAGGTGGTCCCGACTGGCCCCAACGTCAACCCCGGGTCGCTCAAGCGCGTCGCCCACGCGTACGCCACCTCGCTGTTCACCCGGGTGTGCCTGCGCACCATCGAGGTGTCGGTGCCGGGCGCCGGCGGCAACGTCAACTTCCCGGCCAGCCAGGCCAAGGCCAAGGCCGTGGTCGCCGCCATCAACAAGGCGGGCACGGCCGGCGCCAACCGCCCATCCCTCGGCGGGTCGGTCGACTGCTACGGGCAGACCGGTTTCGCCGGGCTGCCCCTGCCGGTCGTCAAGGGCGCCCTGCAGGCCAAAGCCGGCGCGGCCGCCCCTCCCGAGCGCAACTCGGACGGCTACCAGGTGGTCGGCGTGGTCAGCCGCACGCCCCTCGACACCACCAGCCACGAGTTCAGCCAGGCCATCTCGGTCCTGGTCCAGGTCAACTCGCTCTATTCGGGCGGCTCGACCGTCCCGGCCATCAAGTCGCTGGTCAGCCGGGCCCACGTCCGGGTCGACCCGATGTACGGGACCTGGCGGGACACCAAGAACGGGTGGGCCGTGGTCCCGCCGTCCGGGCCGGCTCCCCACGCCGCCAGCGTGGCGGGATCCATCTGAGAAGCTGAGCGAGTGGCCGGACGGATCACCGTTGTCGGCCTCGGACCGGGACCGGTAGAGCTCCTCACCGTCGAGGCCACCGCTGCCATCGCGGCCGCCTCGGCCCGTTTCCTGCGCACGGCCCGGCACCCCTCGGCGTCGGCCGTGCCCGGCGCGGCCAGCTTCGACGAGCTCTACGAGCGGGCCGACACCTTCGAAGAGGTCTACGCCGGGATCGTCGACGCCCTGGTGGCGGCGGCCGAGCGGCACGGCGAGGTGCTGTACGCGGTGCCCGGCTCGCCGCTGGTCGCCGAGCGCACCGTCGAGCTCCTGCGTGCGAGTGGCGCCGAGCTGCGTATCCTCCCGGCCCTGTCCTTCGTGGACCTGGCGTGGGACCGGCTGGGCGTCGATCCCTTCACCGCCGGCGCCCGCCTGGTCGACGGGCACCGCTTCGCGGTGGAGGCGGCCGGCCAGACCGGGCCCCTGCTCGTCGGCCAGTGCGACCAGCGCCACGTGCTGTCGGCCATCAAGCTGGCCGTGGACGAGGACCCGGGCCCGGTCGTGGTCCTACAGCGCCTCGGCCTGCCCGACGAACAGGTCACCGAGGTGGCCTGGGCCGATCTCGACCGCTCCGTCGAGCCCGACCACCTGACCAGCGTCTGGATCCCGGGGCTGGCGTCGCCGGTGGCGGCCGACCTGGTCCGGCTGGTCGAACTGATGGAGATCCTGCGGGCGCGCTGCCCGTGGGACCGGGAGCAGACCCACCGGAGCCTGACCCGGTACCTGCTCGAGGAGGCCTACGAGGTCATCGACGCCATCGACGCCCTGCCCGCCGACGACCATGACGACCAGGCCGCCTGGTCCCACCTCGAGGAGGAGCTGGGCGACCTGCTCTTCCAAGTGGTGTTCCACGCCCGCATCGGCGCCGAGGAGGGCCAGTTCGACCTGGCCGACGTGGCCCGGGGCATCCACGACAAGCTGGTCGACCGCCACCCGCACGTGTTCGCTCCCACCGGCGAGGTCTCCCTCGAGGAGCTGAGCGTCACGTGGGAGGAGCAAAAGAAGGCCGAGAAGGGCCGGGGCAGTGTGATGGACGGCATCCCGAGCGCCCTCCCGGCCGCCGCCTATGCCGAGAAGGTGCAGCGCAAGGCGGCCTCCCTCGGCCTGGACTGGGAGGACACCGCCGGCGTCTGGGCCAAGGTGACCGAGGAGCTGGGCGAGCTGCGGGAGGCGGTCGTCACCCAGGACGCCGCCCACCAGGCGGCCGAGCTCGGCGACGTCCTCTTCACCGTCGTCAACCTGGCCCGCAAGCTGCGCATCGACGCCGAACTGGCGCTGCGGGGCGCGGCCAACCGGGTCCGCCGGCGGGTCGCCCTGGTCGAGGAGCAGGCGGAGGCGGCCGGGATCAGCCCGGCCCGGGCCGGTGCCGAGCAGCTCGACCGGTGGTGGGAGGAGGCCAAGGCCCGCCTCGCCGCCGAGGACTGACCTCGCCCAACGGCGGCAACGCCAACCACCCCAGTAACACCAGCAACACCAACCACTCGACCCACTCGACTACCTTCTGCAACAGAAGGTCCAGGCTTAGGAGCTCCCCCCATGAGCGGTATCGACCAGCTGATCGCCCGCCAGATCCTCGACAGTCGCGGCAACCCCACCGTGGAGGTCGAGGTGTTGCTCGACTCCGGGGCCCAGGGCCGGGCCGCCGTCCCCTCCGGGGCGTCGACCGGCGCCCACGAGGCCGTGGAACGCCGCGACGGCGGCGACGCCTTCGGCGGCAAGGGCGTCCTCCAGGCGGTGGAGGCGGTGGAGACCGAGATCGCCGAAGCCATCGAGGGGCTCGAGGCCCTGGACCAGCGCGGCATCGACCAGGCCCTCATCGACTTGGACGGCACCGACAACAAGGCCCGGCTCGGGGCCAACGCCATCGTCGGGGTGTCGATCGCGGCGGCCAAGGCGGCGGCCGACGAGAGCGGATTGCCCCTGTACCGCTACCTCGGCGGGGCCGGGGCCCACGTGCTGCCGGTGCCGATGATGAACGTCATCAACGGCGGCGCCCACGCCGACAACAACGTGGACATGCAGGAGTTCATGATCGTCCCGGTCGGGGCCGCCTCGTTCAGCGAGGCCCTCCGGTGGGGAGCCGAGACCTACCACGCCCTGCGCTCCCTGCTCAACAGCCGGGGCCTGTCCACCGCGGTTGGCGACGAGGGCGGCTTCGCCCCCGACCTGCCGTCCAACGAAGAGGCCGTCCGCCTGCTGGTCGAGGCCATCGAGAAGGCCGGGCGCACCCCGGGCGACGAGATCGCCATCGCCATGGACGCGGCCGCCACCGAGTTCTACAAGGACGGGGCCTACGCCCTGGCCGGGGAGGGGCGCACCCTCTCCGCCGGGGAGCTGACCGACCTGTACGTCCGGCTGGTCGACACCTACCCGATCATCTCCATCGAGGACGGCATGGCCGAGGACGACTGGGACGGCTGGGCCGAGCACACGTCCCGCCTGGGCGGGCGGATCCAGATCGTCGGCGACGACCTGTTCGTGACCAACGTGACCCGGCTGGCCCGGGGCATCGAGGCCAAGGTGGCCAACTCGATCCTGGTCAAGCTCAACCAGATCGGCACCATCACCGAGACCCTGGCCACCGTCGCCCTCGCCACCCGCCACGCCTACACGTCGGTGATCTCCCACCGCTCCGGTGAGACCGAGGACACGACCATCGCCGACCTGGCCGTGGGCACCAACGCCGGGCAGATCAAGACCGGCGCCCCCGCCCGCACCGACCGGGTGGCCAAGTACAACCAGCTGCTGCGCATCGAGGAGGACCTCGGCGACTCGGCCAGCTACCCGGGCCCCGACGCCTTCGCGCCGCTGGCCAAGGCCGGCTCGTGAGACGGGCGGCGCTGCTGCTGCTGGTCGGCCTGGCCGCCGTCGGGGTCCTGCTGCTGTTCGTCTTCCCCGTCCACAACCTGCTGGCCCAACGCCAGCAGATCAGCCAGACCCAGCAGCGCATCGCCGCCCTGCGCAAGGAGGACGCCGCCCTGGCCGCCCGGGTCAGGGGGCTGCGGTCGCCGGCGGCCGTCGAGCGCCTGGCCCACAAGGACTTCGGGATGGTGGGGTCCGTCCAGAAGGCGTACACGGTCGTGCCCTCCGCCCCCAACACCACCACGACCACCAGCACGACCACGACCACCGTGCCGCGACGGGTGACCAGGAGAAAGGAGGCCGTCGCGCCGACCACCTCGGTGGCCACCACGACCACCGCGCCGACGACCACCGCACCGACCCGACCGGGCTGAGCGGGGAGCGCCGTAAGGTCCTCGGCGTGAGCATCCTCGGCAACCGGGTCCTGCGGCGGGAGGACCCGAAGTTCCTGACCACCGGCGGGGTGTACACCGACGATCTCCCCATCGAGGGGGCGGTCTGGGCCACCTACGTGCGCTCGACCGTCGCCCACGCCCGCCTGCCGGCCGTGGACGGGACGGCGGCGGCCGACCAGCCCGGCGTGGTGGCCGTGCTGACCGGCGCCGACCTGGACCTGGCGCCGCTCGTCCCCCGCCAGCCCGGCCTCCGGCCCGAGATGGCTCGGCCCCTGCTCGCCACCGGCACCGTGCGCTTCGTCGGGGAACCGGTCGCCGTCGTGCTCACCGAGCGCCGCGATCAGGGGGAGGACGCGGCCGAGGCGGTGATCGTCGACTACGACCCGCTGCCGGCGGTGGTCGACCCGCTGACCGCAGCCGACCACTCCACCCTCCTCTTCCCTGAGGCCGGCACCAACGTGGCCAAACAGCAAGGGGAGGCGCCCGACGACGCCCCGTGGGCGGCCTGCGAGGTCGTGGTCCGCCAGCGGATGGTCAACCAGCGGGTGGCGCCCTGCCCGCTCGAAGTGCGGGCCGGGGCGGCGGAGTGGGGGAGCGACGGCCGCCTCACGCAGTACGTCTCCAACCAGGCGCCGCACGGGGCTCGGCGGGCCCTGGCCGCCGTCCTCGGCGTCGAGGAGGGTCAGGTCCGGGTCGTGGCCCCCGACGTGGGCGGCGGCTTCGGGGCCAAGATCAGCCTCTATCCCGAGGAGCTGCTGCTGGGCTGGCTGGCGCGGCAGGTCGGCCGCCCGGTGCGCTGGAGCGAGACCCGTTCCGAGTCGATGGTCGGCCTGGGCCACGGCCGGGCTCAGCTGCAGGACGTCACCATCGGCGGCACCCGCGACGGCCGGGTCCTGGCCTACCGGCTGGAGGTGGTGCAGGACGCCGGGGCCTACCCGGTCATCGGCGCCCACCTGCCGACCTTCACCCGGATGATGGCCAGCGGCACCTACGACATCCCGACGGTCCAGTTCACGACCACCGCGGTGGTGACCAACACCACCCCGGTCGTCGCCTACCGGGGAGCGGGCCGGCCGGAGGCGACGACGGCCATCGAGCGGGCCATGGACCTGTATGCGGCCGAGCTCGGCCTCGACCCGGTCGAGGTCCGCCGCCGCAACCTGGTGGCACCCGACCGGTTCCCCTTCACCACCCCGACCGGGGCCGTGTACGACTGCGGCGACTACGCGCGGGCCCTCGACCTGGCCGTCGAGGCCTCGGGGTACGCCCGGCTCCGGGAGGAACAGGCCCGCCGCCGGGCGGCCGGCGACCGGTCCCTGCTCGGCATCGGCGTGTCCACCTACGTGGAGATCACCAACGTCGGCGGGGCGGGGGAGTACGCCGCGGTCGAGGTCCGGCCCGACGGCGGGGCGCAAGTCCTTACCGGCACCTCGCCCCACGGGCAGGGCCACGTCACCGCCTGGAGCATGCTGGTGGCCGAGCAGCTCGGCATCCCGATGGAGGACATCGAGGTGGTGGCCAACGACACCGATGTGGTGCCGAGCGGGGGCGGCACCATGGGCTCCCGCAGCCTCCAGGCCGGCGGGCTGGCCGTCCACGAGGCGTCGGTCGAGCTGGTCGACCTGGCCAGGAAGCGGGCCGCCGACGCCCTCGAGGCCGACCCCGACGACGTCGTCCTCGACCGGGTCGAGGGCCGCTGGCACGTGGCCGGCACCCCGGCCGTCTTCCGCAGCTGGGCTGACCTGGCCGCCGACGCGGCCGCCGCCGGCGGCCAGCTGCGGGTGGAGCACCGCTCGGCGCCGCCGAGCGAGACGTTCCCCTTTGGATCCCACGTGGCGGTGGTGGAGGTCGACGCCGAGACCGGCCGGGTCCGGTTGGTGCGGTTGCTGGCCGTGGACGACGCCGGCACCATCCTCAACCCCCTGCTGGCCGAGGGCCAGCGTCACGGCGGGCTGGCCCAAGGAGCGGCCCAGGCCCTGCTCGAGGAGGTCCGCTACGACTCCGACGGCAACCCGGTAACGGCCAACCTGGCCGACTACGCCATGGTGTCGGCCACCGAGCTGCCCAGCTTCGAGCTGGTGTCGATGGAGACCCCCACGCCGGTCAACGCCCTCGGCGCCAAGGGCATCGGCGAGTCGGGCACCATCGGCTCGACGCCGGCGGTGCAGAGCGCGGTCGTCGACGCCCTCGCCCACCTCGGCGTCCGCCACCTCGACATGCCCGCTTCCCCCGAGCGCGTCTGGTCGGTTATCGCCACTGCGGCCGCACCCAACCGAGCCTCATTTCCCTTGAGCGACTAGAACATTTGACATGGACGTCACGCTGACCGTCAACGGCACGACCAGGACCGACTCGATCGAGGACCGGTTGCTGCTCGTCCACTACCTGCGCGATGTGGCCGGGCTGACCGGCACCAACATCGGCTGCGACACCTCTTCCTGCGGGGCCTGCACCGTCCACGTCAACGGCGAGTCGGTGAAGTCCTGCACCATGCTGGCCGCCCAGGCGGACGGGACCGAGGTCACCACCATCGAGGGCCTCGGCGGCGCCGACGGCACGCTGCACCCGATGCAGGAGGCGTTCCGGGAGCACCACGGCCTCCAGTGCGGCTACTGCACGCCGGGCATGGTCATGGCCGCGGTGTCGCTGCTCGAGGAGCACCCCCACCCCACCGAGGCCGAGGTCCGGGAAGGGCTCGAGGGCAACCTGTGCCGCTGCACCGGCTACCACAACATCGTCAAGGCGGTCCTGGCCGCCGCCACCTCCGCCCCGGCGGCGTCATGAGCACGGCGCCCGAAGGCGCGGTGGCCAGCCCAGAGGCGCCGGCGGCGCCGTTCGCCTCGGGCATCGTCGGCACCCGGCTGAAGCGGCGGGAGGACCCGGCCCTGCTCACCGGGGAGTCCCGCTTCATCGCCGACCTGGCCGTGCCCGGCGCCCTGCACCTGGCCCTGGTCCGCTCCACCGTCGCCCACGCCCGGGTGACCGGCATCGACCTCTCCGCCGCCCGAGCCATGCCCGGCGTGGTCGCCGCCTACACCGGCGCCGATCTGGCCGGTGACTACGCCCCGCTGCCGTGCGGCTGGGTGGTCACGCCCGACATGAAGTCGCCGCCGCACCTGCCCGTCGCCAACGGGACGGTCAACTACGTGGGCGACGCGGTGGCCGTGGTGGTGGCCCGCAGCGAGTACGAGGCCCACGACGCGGCCGAGGCCGTGATCGTCGACTACGAGACCCTGCCCGCCGTCGTCGACCTCGAGGAGGCGGCCCGCGACCGGACGGTCATCCACGACGACCTCGGCACCAACGTCAGCTACACGTGGCACTTCGCCTCCGACGAGGCCGCCGTCGACGCCGCCTTTGCAGCCGCCGCCCACACCGTCTCCGAGCGCTACGTCCAGCAGCGGCTGGTGCCGAGCGCCATGGAGCCGCGCGGCGTGGTGGTCGTGCCCCAGCCCATCGGCGGCGACTTCACCGTCTACTCGTCCACCCAGATCCCCCACATCCTCAAGGTGCTGCTGGCCCTGACGGCCGGCGTCGACGAGACCCACCTGCGGGTGGTGGCCCCGTCGGTCGGCGGCGGGTTCGGCTGCAAGCTCGACGTCTACGCCGAAGAGGTGCTCGCGCTGGTCCTGGCCCGCAAGCTGCGCCAGCCGGTGCGGTGGGTGGAGGAGCGCAGCGAGGCGTCCCACTCCACCATCCAGGGGCGGGGCCAGGTCCAGCACATCGAGCTGGCCGCCGAGGCCGACGGTCGCATCACTGCGGTGCGGGTCAAGCTCCTCGCCGACATGGGCGCCTACCTGCAGCTGGTGACCCCGGGGATTCCGATCCTCGGCGCCTTCCTGTACGGCGGCGTCTACGACGTGCCCGCCTACTCGGTCAGCTGCACGTCGGTGTTCACCAACAAGACCCCGACCGACGCCTACCGGGGGGCCGGGCGGCCCGAGGCCACCTACGCCATCGAACGGGCCGTCGAGAGCCTGGCCCGCCAGGTGGGCGTCGACCCGGTCGAGATCCGCCGGCGCAACTACATCGCCGCGGACAAGTTCCCGTACCACTCGGTGACCGGGTTCGACTACGACAGCGGCAACTACGCCGGCGCCCTGGACAAGTGCCTGGCCCTGGCCGGCTACGAGCAGCTGCGGGCCGAGCAGGCCCGGCGGCGGGAGGCGGGGGAGCGGGTCCAGTTGGGCCTCGGCCTGTCGTCCTACTTCGAGATGTGCGGCCTGGCCCCCAGCCGGATGTGGGCCGCCCAGGGGTACACCGCCGGCGGCTGGGAGGCGGCCACCGTCCGGGTGCTGCCCACTGGCAAGGTGCAGGTGGTGACCGGCACCGCCCCCCACGGCCAGGGCCACGAGACGTCGTGGTCGATGATCGTGGCCGACCGGCTCGGGGTCAGCCCCGACGACATCGACGTCCTCCACTCCGACACCGCCGTGGCCCCCTACGGGCTGGACACGTACGGGTCCCGTTCGCTGTCCGTGGGCGGCAGCGCCATCTACCTGGCCACCGACCGGGTGATCGACAAGGCCAGGCGGATCGCCGCCCACCTGCTCGAAGCGGCCGAGGAGGACCTCGAGTACACCGGCGGCGCTTTCAACGTCAAGGGCACCCCGGGCCGGTCGGTGGCCCTCGGCACCATCGCCTTCGAGGCCTTCACCGCCCACAACCTGCCTGAGGGCGAGGAGCCCAACCTGGAGGCGTCCTGCCACTGGGATCCGCCCAACTACACGTACCCGTTCGGCACCCACCTGGCCGTGGTCGAGGTCGACACCGAGACCGGCGGGGTCCGGCTCGACCGGTACGTGGCCGTCGACGACTGCGGCAACCAGATCAACCCGCTGATCGTCGAGGGCCAGATCCACGGCGGGATCGTCCAGGGCGCGGCCCAGGCCCTGTGGGAGGAGGCCGTCTACGACGACGACGGCAACCTGCTGTCGGCCACCATGATGGACTACCTGGTGCCCTCGGCGGCCGAGGTCCCGAGCTTCGAGACCGGCCAGACCGTGACGCCCAGCCCCACCAATCCCATGGGCGTCAAGGGCATCGGCGAGGCCGGCACCATCGGCGCCGCCCCCGCCGTCATCAACGCCATCGTCGACGCCCTGAGCCCCTACGGCGTCACCGATATCGCCATGCCGGCCACCCCCGAACGGGTGTGGCGAGCTATCCGCACCGCAACCAAGGAGGCCTCGGCGTGATCCCCGCCGCATTCGACTACAAGCGAGTCACGTCCGTCGACGAAGCCATCGGCCTGCTGACCGAGCACGGCGACGAGGCCAAGCTGCTGGCCGGCGGTCATTCGCTGCTGCCGCTCATGAAGCTCCGCCTGGCCGCCCCCTCGGTGCTGGTGGACATCGGCCGGGTGCCCGGCCTGTCCGGCGTGCGCGACGCCGGCGACCATCTGGTCGTCGGCGCCCTCACCCGGCACCGGGACTTGGAGACCGACGAGACGGCCAGGACCCACGTGCCCCTGCTCTCCCACGTGGCCGCCCAGGTCGGCGACCCGCAGGTCCGCCACCGCGGCACCATCGGCGGGTCCATCGCCCACGGGGACCCCGCGTCGGATCTGCCGGCGGCCTGCCTCGCCCTCGGCGCCACCTTTGTGGCCGTGGGGCCGAACGGCTCCCGGTCGATCCCGGCCGGGGAGTTCTTCACCGGCTTCCT
>Ga0070737_10002951_pt1 | contig 19271 bp, 16 predicted proteins | sample Coa_R1_10_FD_66438 | JGI IMG/M metagenome (GOLD analysis project Ga0070737, IMG submission 66438) | Surface soil microbial communities from Centralia Pennsylvania, which are recovering from an underground coalmine fire - Coalmine... | ecosystem: Environmental > Terrestrial > Soil > Unclassified...
CGGCGCGGCAACCCGTGGTGGGTGCTCGTCAGCGTGGCCTTCGGCCTGGTCATGGTCGGCCTGGACGGCACCGTCGTCTCCGTGGCCAACCCGGTCATCGCCCGCGACCTCCACACCACCACGTCGCAGCTGCAGTGGATCACCAACGCCTACCTGCTCGTCCTGGCCGTCGGGCTGATGTTCGGCGGCAAGCTGGGGGACCGCTACGGGCGGCGGAGCGCCTTCTTGGTGGGCGTCGTCGGCTTCGCCTTGGCCTCGCTGGCCATCGGGCTGATCCACACCACCGGAGGCGTCATCGCCTTCCGGGCCCTGCAGGGCGCGTTCGGCGCCTTGCTCATGCCCAACACCCTGGCCATCCTCCGCGCGACCTTCCCGGCCGAAAAGCTCAACATGGCCGTCGGGATCTGGGCCGGGGCGTCGGGCGTGTCGGTGGCCGCCGGCCCGATCGTCGGCGGCCTGCTGGTCCAAAACGTCAGCTGGGAGTCGGTCTTCTACCTCAACGTGCCCGTGGCCGCGCTCGCCGTCGCCATCGGCCTGCTCGTTTTGGTCGAGAGCAGGGACGAACGCCCGGGACCGTTCGACCTGCCCGGCATGGGCCTCCTCGGGGTCGGGCTGTTCGCCCTCGTGTTCGGCTTCATCAAGGCGGAGACGTGGGGGTGGGGCGACGCCAAGACCCTCGCCCTGATCATCGCCGGGATCGTCCTGCTCGCCGCCTTCGCCGTGGTCGAGACCCGCGTCCGGGCCCCGATGCTCCCCATGCGGCTGTTCGCCAACCGCTCCCTCAGCATCGGCACCCTCGTCGTGCTCATCGGCTTCCTGGGCCTGTTCGGCGTGCTCTTCTTCCTCACCCTCTATTTGGAAAACGTCCACGGTTACAGCGCCGTCCAGGCCGGCGTCCGCATGCTGCCGCTGACCGCGCTGATGATCGTGTCCGCCCCGATCGGCGGGATCCTCAACCAGCGGCTCGGCCCCCGCTTCACCATGGCCGCCGGGCTGGTGCTGATCGGCGTGGCCATGCTGTGGCTGACCGGCGTCCAGGCCGACTCGGCCTACGGCGCCCTGTGGCCGCCGTTCATCCTGATCGGGCTGGGCCTGGGCTGCGTGATCACCCCGAGCTCCGAGGTCATCGTCGGCAACGCCCCGGTCGAGGACGCCGGCATCGCCGGCGGTCTGCAGTCGACCGCCACCCAGTTGGGCGGGGTCATGGGCACGGCCATCCTCGGCTCCGTGCTGACCAGCCACATCGGGTCGGTCCTCGTATCGAAGCTGGTCGCGGCCGGCACGCCGGCCGCGTTGGCCGGCCATCTCAAGGCGGCCGGGGCGGCCGAGCTGGCCGGGCAGGGCCTCGCCGCCCCGCTCCCGCGGTCACTGGCCCGGTTGCAGCCGGCCGTGACCGCCGGCACCCACCAGGCCTTCATCAGCGGCCTGCACACCGCGCTGATCGTCGCCGCCGTCATCGCCTTCGTGGCCGCCGGCCTCGCTCTGGCCGCCAAGCGGGGCGACCACACCGCCGGGGGCCCTCTCGCCGTCTGAGCCCAACCTGATCGGCGCCCGGCCCGCGTTTCGGGCCAGTCCGGGTCGGGTACCGCAGCGGCATGCTCAGCCTCGGCCGACGCGCCCAGTCCCGCGCCCCCTTGCCCCGCACGACTTCGGACGCCATCCGCGCCGCCGGCCTGGTCCTGGCCGGGGTGCGGAGCGTGCTGGGCGCCGCCGCCCTGCTGGCCCCCGGCGCGGTGCTGAAGCCGTGGATCGGCGACCGCAGCGGCGACAAGGGCGCCCTGCTCCTGTCCCGCTCGCTGGGCGGGCGGGACCTGGCCGTGGGTGCCGGGGCGCTGGTCGCCGCCGCCACCGGGCAGCCGACCAAGCTCTGGCTGCGCGCCGGCGCGCTGAGCGACGCCACCGACTCCCTCGGCACGCTGGCCGCCTTTCGCCACCTGCCCCGCCTCTGGCGCTGGGGCGTGCTGGCCGCCTCCCTCGGCGGGATGACAATGTCTTGGCTGGCGGCCAGCCGGGCGTCCCGGTAACCGCCAGCCGCGAGCCTCGGTAGCCGGAGCCTCGGTAGCCGGAGGCGGGCCGAGGCTCCCGGGCCGTCAGAGCGCCTCCTTGCCGCCTCCCCCCACGCCGATCCCCATCGCCCCGCCGGAGACGCCGGCCACCAGGTAGCGCTGGAGGATGGCGAAGACGATGAGCAGGGGGATGGCCACGATGATGGTGGCGGCGGCGATGACCGGCCAGTTTTGGGTGTGGCCGCCGAGGAAGCTGTACAGCCCGCGGGTGATGGGCCACAGGTTTTGGTTGGGGAGCAGCACCAGCGGCTGGATCAGGTTGTTCCACTGGGCGACGAAGCCGAAGACGCCAAAGGCGGCCAGGGCCGGTTTCATCTCGGGGATGATGATGGTGAAAATGAACCGGGTGTAGCTACAGCCGTCGAGGGCGGCCGCTTCGTCGCGCTCCCGGGGGACCCCTTTGAGGTAGCCGACGAAGAAAAAGAAGCCGGCCCCCTGCAGGCTGAGGATGAGCAGGTAGCCCAGCATGTTGTTGTACACGTGCAGCGCCTTGGCCTCGATGAAGAGGGGGATGAGGGCGCCCGGCAAGAAGCCGGAGAAGAGGAAGAAGCCGTACCAGAAGTTGGAGTGGGCAAAATAGCCCCGGGCGATAGGGAAGGCCAGGAAGACCCCGAGGACCAGGGTGATGATGTCCGGGATCACCGAGTAGATCAGGCTGTTGAGCAGCTGCGGTCCGAAGTCCCCCTGGGTCCACGCCGCGCTGTAGTTGGCGAGAGTGAACGTGTGCGGCCAGCCGGCGCTGTTTTGGAGGAACCCGGTGTAGGTCTTGAGGGACTGGAGCAACAGGTACAGGATCGGCCCGGCGAAGATCCCCACAGCCAGGACGATGCACAGCACGTGGAGCAGCGACAGGCGGGCGATCCGGGCGGCGAGCCGCCCTCCCCGCCGCCGGGTACCCAGCGGGGAGGGCGGGGTCGTCCGGTCGGCGCCCTGGCTCCCGGGCGTGGGTCGGGTGGTGACGGCGGTCATAGCTGCACCTCACGCCGGCGGAGGAGCCAGAGGAGCCCGCCCCCGATGAGCAGGGTGAGGAAAAACTGGATCATGGCCAGCATGGAGCCGTAGCCGAGCTGGGGACTGCTGCCGAAGGCGGTGGTGAACATGTCCATTCCGATGGTGCGGGTGCCGAACTGGCCGTCGGTGAGGACCAGGATGAGGGCGTACTGGCCGAGGGAGCCCATGGCGGTCAGGAAGACGTTGACCGTCGTCGCCGGGGCGAGGAGGGGCCAGGTGATCCGGCTGAAGCGCCGCCATCGCCCGACGCCGTCGACCGCGGCGGCCTCGTACACGTCGTTGGGGATGTTCCTGAGCCCGGCGATGTAGATCATCATCGTGTAGCCGGCGTACATCCAGACGTTGACGAACACGATCAGCCATAAGGCCAGGTTGGGGGAGCCGAAAAAGGCACTGGTCGTCCCGGTGGTGGCGTGCAGGAGCTTCTCCAGCGGCCCCTCGAAGGGATCGAAGAGGAGCAGGAAGACGGCCCCGACCACGATGACCGAGAAGATCTGCGGCATGAAGATCAGCGCCCGGTAGAGCCCGAAGCCGAGCCCCCGGCGGTTGAGCAGCACGGCCAGCCCGAGCCCGACCGCCACCTGGAAGACGACCACGCCGGCGGTGTAGAGGAGCGTGACCTTGATGTCCGCCCCCAGGGCCGGGAACAGCTTGGTAAAGGCGTTGACGTAGTTGGACAGGCCGACGAAGTTGAGGGGTGTCCCCGGCACCCCCGAGTACTGGGTCAACGAGTAGAAGACGGTGGCGATCGACGGGTAGAGCCCGAAGAGGATCCACCCCAGCCCCGGAAGGGCCACGCTCACAAAGGGCAACCACCTGGCCTGCCGGCGCGTCCCAAAGGGGACGACCGCGTGGGTGCTGGCCATCAGTGCTTGATCGCCTTGGTGTAGGCGGCGGCGTCGGCGTTGAGGACCTGGCTCACCGACTTCTTGCCGAACGGCGGGAGCAGCACCAGGTTGGTGGAGCTCTGCGGGCCGCTGGCCGCGGCGGAGGCGCCGGACGGCAGCCAGCCGTCGAAGCCGAACAGCTCCATCGCCTTGGAGAGGTGGGCGTTGTCCCAGCCCATCCACGGGTCATTGGTCTTGATGCCCGGCTCGAGGGACAGCGAGCCGGTGCTCTTGACCCAGTAGGCGTAGTTGCTGGGCTTGGCGAAGAAGCTGATCCACTCCTCGGCCATCTTGATGTTGGGCGCCGACTTGGGGATGGTCCAGGTCAGGTCGGGGGCGATCATTTCCCGGTTTTGGGCCGGGTCGTTGGTGCCGGGCAAGGTGAAGTCACCGAACTTCAGCTTGGGATTGGCCTGCTTGAGCACCGGACCGTCCCAGGTGCCGTCAACCAGGAAGGCGTAGTTGTTGGACTGGGCCGCCCACTCACCCGGCGCGTTGAGCTGAACCACGCCCGAGGCATCCGGCTCGATGTTGCCCTTCATCAGCTGCTCGTACTCGTCGACCGCCTTTTTGAAGATGGGCGAGTTGTAGTTGAGCTTCCCCGACAGGAAGTCCTTTTCGTAGGTCAGCTCGATGCTGGGCGACGCCGACGACGGCTTGCCCTGCATGACCAGCTGGCCGAGGATCCCGTCGAGGATGAAGCTCTCGAACCCGGAGTTGCCGGCCACAAAAAACGGGGTCACTCCGTGCTTCTTGAGCGTGGCGCATTCGGACAGCAGCTGGGAGAAGGTCGTCGGGATGGCCAGGTGGTACTTCCGCATGATCGCGGTCTTGTACCAGAGGTTGCCGCCGTAGGAGTACTCGGCGCTCTGCAGCCCGTCGATGGCCCCTTTGTAGCCGTCGACCGTCTCCTGCTCCGACCGGGAGAAGTACTTCATGTACGGCTGATGGGCCTGGTTGACCAGGTCGCCGGCCTCCATCAGGGCCAACATGCCGCTCGGCTTGATGCCGGTGGACTTGGGCGGCTCGTTGACCGACGGGGTCGGGCCGTAGTTGGCCAGGACGTCGACGGTCTTGCCGCTCAGCAGCGTGTTGGACAGCGTGTTCCAGGCGTTGTTGGCCGTCGGCGCATCCTGCAGTTTGATGGTGATATTGGGGTGGAGCTTTTTAAACTCGGCGTCGATGTGTTGGACGGCCGAGATGGCCGGCGGATTGGTCCACATACCGATCTCGAGCGTCTGGGCGGGATTGCCTGACCCCGTGTTGGCGGACGAGCCCGAGCCGCAGGCGGCGAGGACGGGCGTCAGGGCCACGGCGCCGGCCAGGGTGGCGACGGCGGCCCGGCGGTGACGGCGAGGATACGAGTGGGCACTCACAGTTGTTCTCCTTGGTTGACGCCTTGGTGGCGGCTGGTGGTAAGCGGATAGGCGGCAGGCAGATAGCTGGCGGGCAGGTGGGCGGCGGTACGCTCACGCCGTCCGGGCTGCGACCGAAGTGGGCCACCTTGCCGTTTGAACTTCCCAAATCGATCAAAAGCGCCGAGCCGCTGCCGGCCTACTTCGAGCTGAAGCGCCTGCTGATGGACGCCATCCTGCGCGGGGAGCTGCGGCCGGGTGACCGGCTTCCGACGGAGCACGAGCTGTGCCGCCATTTTTCCATCAGCCGGACGCCGGTCCGGCGGGCCCTGGCCGAGCTGGTGGAAGAGGGGGTGGTGCTGCGCTACCGGCGGAGCGGCTCTTTCGTCAATCCGCACTGGTTTCGGCGCAAGGAAGGCGTCTCGGAGCTGCGCATCCTCGTACCGGAAGGTCCGTGGGAGCGGTTTTTGGGGGCGGTGGCCATGAGCGCCGGGGAGCCGGTGAGCATCGTCTCCGTCCCGTGGCCCGAGCTGCGCCAGCAGGTGCGCCGGGCCGTCGCCGAGGGCCAGGCCCCGGACGTCGCCGTCCTCGATTCGGTCTGGACGGCCGAACTGGCCGAGGCCGGCTTCCTGGTGCCGTTCGACGAGATCAGTGGTAACGGGTTCTATCCGCCGGCGAGGGAGGACTTCTTCGACAACGTGCTGGCGGCGGGTACCTACGACGGGCACATATACGGGTGGCCGGCCATGGCCAACGTGGCTGGCCTCTGGTACCGGCGCCAGCCACTGGAGGAGGTCGGGGCCCGGCCGCCGGCGACCTGGACCGAGCTGCGCGACACCCTCGACCGGCTGCGCCAGGCGGGGCGGGTCACGCCGTTCGTCATGTCGGCCGGCCCGCTCGGGGGCGAGACCACCACCTTTTCGCTGCTCGCTTTTATGGCCTCCAATGCGGCCACCGTCCTGGACGACGGCCACGTCGCCCTGGCCGGTCGGCCGACGGCGGAGACGCTCGCCTTTTTGGTCGACCTGGTCGATCGCGGCTTGATGGACCGCGACGTCGTCTCGCTGGAGTGGGACGACCCGATCAAGCTCCTCGCTCGGGGGGAGACCGCCGTCGCCCTGGCCGGAAGCTACGACGGGGCCGAGCTGGCGGGCGCGTTGGGTGTCCAGGTGGACGGGCTGTGGGACCAGGCCGGATTTGTGGCCGTCCCGGGCGGACCCCGGGGGCGGCCCACCGGCGGGGTCCTCGGGGCCATGGTCTACGGCGTCTTCCGCCAGTCCCGCAACGCGACCCGGGCCGCCGAGTTGATCGAGCGGGCGACCCGGCCGGAGCCGGTGGCTCAGATCGCCCGGGCCACCGGTGAGATCCCGCCCCGCCGCTCGGCCGTTGCCTTGGCCCGCAGCCCGTTCGTCACCGAGACGGCGGCGGTGCTCCAGGAGGCGGTCACCCGCCCCATCACCCCCTGGTACCCGCGGGTGTCCAACCAGCTGCAGCTGATGCTCGAAGCGGTGCTCATCGGGCGGCTGACGCCGGCCGTGGCGGCCAAGCGGACCGCCGAGCTGATCCAAGCGATCACCGGCCTCCCCTTGGCCAAGCCGGAGTCGGCGAGACGTCACCAACGCTGACCGGCCCCTACGAAGCCAGCGCCTGCCGGGCGGAGGCCAGGCGGCGGAGCACGAGATGGAGCTGCCCGGCGGTGCGCAGCTCCTGCTCGAGGGCGGGGGAGAGGGACGGCACCCGGCCCGGGGCCTTGGCCGGGGCGGTGGCGAACGTCGAGTGGGCGTCCTGCCCCGATCCGGCCTGGTAGGCGGCGAAGGTGTCGTAGGTGGTGCCCCCGTAGGTCCACGTCGGCGTCACCGCGGGCGCGGTGGACAGGTAGTGGTTGTGGTCGAAGGCGACCGGTGCGGCGCCGTCGACGAAGTCAGGATCGGCCGCCGCCACCACGTTGCCGGACACCGTGTCCGGCCGGTCGCCGACGAAGACGCCGCCGGTGGTCCCGAAGACGGGCGCCGAGGCGGCCGGGTCCCACACGACGACGTTGCCGCTGATGGCCACCCCGCTCATGTCGTCGGCGCCGAAGGTGCTGAAAAATACGGCCCCCTGGCCGGCCAGCGAGGCGGATCGGCCATTGTCGGCGCAGACGTTGCCCCGGATGACGTTGGACTGCTCGGTGCCACCCGAGTCGCTGAAGACCGAGACGCAGTACCCGTCGGAGCCGAGCCCGAAGTTGTCGGCCACCGCTTGGTACTGCGACCCGAAGTCGATGTCGTAGTCGCCGCCGTCGTGGGTGGAGGACCGCGAGCCCCAGTCGACGTTGCCTTGGGTCAGGCAGTGCTGGCAGTCAAAATCCCAAATGGCGCTCGGCGTGCCCACGTTGCCGGCGACGGTCGGCGTCACGATGTCGCCGGTGTCGTACGCCACGTTGCCCTGCGTGACGGCGGCGGTCGCCTCGCCGATGACGATCCCGTCTCCGCCCACGTGGTGGACGACGCTGTCCTCGACGGTGACGTGGCTCCCCTGGGCCACTTGGAAGATGCCCGCCTCCACCTGGATGCCCGACCATTCCCTGGTTCCGTAGGCCACGCAGTGGGCGATGGTGACGTCCTTAAAGCGTTGGTCGCCGTGTTGGATCACGCCGATGAGGCCGGTCCGTTTGGTCGTGGCGACACCGTGGACGGCCCGGACCACGTCGTTGCGGAGGGTGATCCCGTCGAGCACGAGGGGCCCGCCGGGAGCCGAGCTCGAGCCGGAGATGGAGATGCCCCAGACGGTCCCGCCCACCGTCCGGAGGTTTTCCACGACCCAGTGCTGCTGGTCGGAGAGGAGGACCGCTTCCGGCCGGTTGCCGCCGGCGATGACCGGGCGGGCCCCGTGGCCGTAGGCGCTGATGGTGGCCGGTCGACCGGCCGCGCCCGACCCCAGGGGGTGCACGGTCCCGGCGCACGACGTCCCCCGGGCCAGCAGCAGCCGATCGCCGGGCCCGAAGACGGTGGTGTCAGGGCCGTGCAGGTTGTTCCACGGGTGGGTGCGGGTGCCGTTGCCCCCGCTGGCGTCGGCGCAATCCACGTAAAAATCCCGCCCCGCCGGCGCCGGCCGGGTGGGCGCCGAGGCCGTCAGGTTAGGGCGGCCGGTAAGGGCTCGGCCGTCGCCGTCGAGGGCGGCGCAAAACGTGACGGTAGGGCAGGAGACCGCCGCCAGGGCATGGCCGGCATCGACGGCGTGCGGCTTCGACCAGGTCCCGTCGGCCATCTGCACCGCGTCGCCGGCCTGGTCGACGGCCAGGCACGAGGTGGGCGTCGGGCAGGACACGGAGGTCAGTCCGCCGCCGGTCGGGTCGATCGGTCGAGGGGCCGACCAATGCCCGGCCTGCAGTGTCAAGGCGTCACCCATCCGGTCGACGGCCACGCACGTGCCGCGGCCGGCGCAGGAGACGCCGCTCACGCCACCCCCTGCCGGGTCGACCACGAGCGGCTTGGTCCACCTGGCCGGGTCTCCGACCAGCACCGCCCCGGTGCCGTCTTCGTCGGCGGCGACGCACCAGCCCGGTGCCGGGCACGAGGCGGCCGCCAGGATGGCTGACGGGTCCACGGACCGGGTCGCTGACCAGTGCCCGTCGCTCAGCGTGAGCGAGTTGCCGGCCGCGTCCGTGGCCTCACAAAAAGTTGCGGTCGGGCAGGAGATGGCCTCGAACCCTCCGCCGTCGGGATCCACCGCGGCCGGCGCCGACCACCCGCGCCCGTCGAACGTCAGGCTGTCACCGATGGCGTCCACCGCCACGCACCATTGGGTTGTCGGGCAGGAAAGGCCGGTGATCCCGCCACCGTCCGGGTCGGCGGATTGCGGCGCCGACCACGCCGTGCCGTTGAAGGTGAGGACGTCGCCGGCCGTGTCGGCCGCCGCGCAAAAGGTTGTGGTCGGGCAGGACAAGGCGCGGAGGCGGTCGGACGGGTCGACGGAAACGCCGGCCGACCAGTCCGAGCCGTCGTAGATCACCGCTCGCCCGGTCCGACCGACGGCGGCGCAAAAGGTCGCCGAGACACAGGACACGGCGTAGAAGCCCTCTTGTTGCGGGTTGGGCGACGACGCCGGGAGCGGGGAGCCTGCCCCCGACCAGGTCTGGCCGTCGAATTGGCTGGCCCCTCCTTCCGTGTCCAACGCCAGGCAGAAGGTCGGCGTGGCGCACGACAGCGAATAGAAGCCGCCCCCGTACGGGTCGACCGACGTGGGCGCCGACCAACTGCTCCCGTTGAAAATGACCGCATTGCCGTTGTGGCCGGGCTGGTTGTCCTCGCTGTCCGAGGTGTCGACGGCCACGCAGGACGTGGCCGAGCCGCAGGACACGGCCGCCAACCCGCCGCCGTCGGGATCCACGGGGGTGGGAGCGGTCCAGGTGGTGCCGTCGAAGCGGAGGGCGTTGCCGTGGGCGTCGACGGCGAGGCAAAAGGTGGGGGAGGTGCAGATGGCGCTGTTGAGGCCGCCGCCGTCGCGGTCAATGGCGGTGGGAGCGGTCCAGGTGGTGCCGTCGAAGCGGAGGGCGTTGCCGTGGGCATCGACGGCGAGGCAAAAAGTGGGGGAGGTGCAGGTGGCACTGTTGAGGCCGCCACCGTGGGGATCGACGGCGCTCGGCGCGGTCCATGCGGAGCCGTTCAACCGGACGGCGCGGCCGTCCCGGTCCACCGCCACGCAAAACGCGGAGGACGGGCACGAGACGGAGAGGAATCCGCCGCCGTCGAGGTCGACTGGCGCCGGCCGGCTCCAGCTGGTGCCGTCATAGGTCAGCGCGTTGCCGTGGGCGTCCACCGCCACGCAGAAGCTGGCCGAGGCGCAGGACACGGCGGTGAGGTCGCCCTGCGGCGGGTCGACCGTCGCCGGGGCCCGCCAGGTGCCCGTCCTCCCAGCCCGCCAGGAGCCCGTCGCCGGGGGCCGCCCGGTGCCCGTCGCCCCGCGCGCTGGGCGGGCAGCGGCCAGGCCGGGCGCGGCCACCAACCACGTCACCACCGCGACTGCGGCCACGACAGTCATCACGGCCAGGCGCGCACCCGGCCGGCGTCTCGTTGGACTCCGCATCTGGTTATCCCCCCGACTTGTCACTTGAAGATAACAATTCGTCACTAGAAGTGTCAACGAGCGCGCCCGGGGTGCCGGCCGCCTCGGCAGGTGATACTGGCGGCCGTGCGTAGCTACGACGAACTGGTGGCCGAGGCCAGGCGGCCGACGTCACCGGCTGGGACTTCGGCTGGTTGGACGGGCGGGCCACCGAGGAGCGCCCACCGTGGGGGTACGCCCGGCTTCTCGCCGGCCGGCTGGCGGCGGCCACGTCGGCCCTCGACATCGACACCGGGGGAGGGGAGGTGGTGGCCGAGGCGGCCACCCTGCCGCCGCGGATGTGCGTGACCGAGGCCTGGGCGCCCAACGCGGCCCGGGCCCGGGCCCTTCTCGGCCCGCGGGGCGTGGAGGTCGCCGTCCCCACCGAGGAGGGTGTCCTGCCCTTCGACGACGGGACCTTCGACCTGGTGACCGCCCGGCATCCGGTCGACCCGCCGTGGGCGGAGATCCGCCGGGTCCTGGCGCCCGGCGGCACCTATTTCGCCCAGCACGTCGGGCCGGGCTCGGCCGCCGAGCTGATCGAGCACTTCCTCGGTCCGCCGCCGCCGGGCAAGGGGCGGCGGCATCCCGACGTCGAGGTCGAGGCGGCCACCGCCGCCGGCCTCACCGTCGTCGACCTGCGCACCGCCCGCGGCCGGGTGGAGTTCTTCGACATCGGCGCCGTCGTCTACATCCTGCACAAGTGCGTCTGGTGGGTGCCCGACTTCACCGTCGCCCGGTACGACGACCGGCTGCGGGCGCTCGACCGGCGCATCCGCCGTGACGGCGTCTTCCTCGCCCACTCGACCCGGCACCTGATCGAGGCTCGGCGGGCTGACGGCGATTCACTGTCGTGAAGACGCCCGGCGCGGCGCTGGTAGGGTCAAGGCGGCGAGCCGAGGTCGACGGCCCGCCGGGATGGGGAAGGTGACGGTGACAGGCGAGCTCATCGCAGAGGCGGGGTCCCGGACCGTGGTCATCGACGCCGACGTCCACAACGCGGTCCCATCGATCGATGCCCTGCTGCCCTACCTGTCCAGCTACTGGCAGGAAGAGATCCACAACACGGCCTTCGGCGGGGCCGGCGTCCAGCCCTACCCGCTGTCGCCGGAATGGGCTCGGGAGGGCGCCGTCATCGGTGCCAGCGGGGTGCCCGGCGGGGATCCGGCCGAGCTGGTGGCCCAGGCGTTCGACGGGGCCGGCGCCGACTACGTAATCCTCAACTGCGCCTATGCGGTGGACTCCATCCACAATCCGGACGCCTCCGCCGCCCTCGCCAGTGCGGTCAACGACTGGCAGGTGACGGAGTGGCTGGAGCGCGACCGGCGGCTGCGGGCCTCGATCGTGGTGCCGGTCCACGACCCGGAAGCGGCGGCGGCCGAGATCCGCCGGATGGCCGGCCATCCCGGCTTCGTGCAGGTCGCCCTGCCGGCCCGGTCCCGGGAGCTCTACGGCCAGCGGCGGTACCTGCCGATGCTCTCGGCGGCGGCGTCGGAGGGGCTGGCCGTCAGCATCCAGTACGGGGGTTTCAGCGGCAACGCCCCGACCTCGGTCGGCTGGCCGACCTACCACGTCGAAGAGGACGTCGGGATGGCGTCCATCGTGCAGTCGCAGCTCCTGAGCCTGGTCAGCGAGGGAACGTGGGAGCGGATTCCCGATCTGCGGGTGGTGGTGGTCGACGGCGGGTTCACCTGGCTGCCGTCGTTTTTGTGGCGGTTGGACAAGGACTGGAAAGGCATCCGGCGGGAGGTCCCGTGGGTGCGGCGGGCGCCGTCGGAATATGTGCACGAGCACGTCCGATTTACGATGTCGCCGGTCGACGCCCCCACCGACCAGCCCGAGGTGGTCGCCGACCTCCTCGGCCAGATGTGGGGCGACGAGCTGCTCCTGTACGGGAGCGACTTCCCCCGCTGGCGGTACGAGGCGCACGAACGGGCCCTCCTCGACGTGCTGGCGCCGGAGGGGCGGCAAAAGGTCATGGGCACCAACGCAGCCGAGTGGTACGGGGTCGAACGGTTCGGCGGCAAGTAGCGGGGTCTCAGGGAGGAGAACGTCATCATGGTCACCACACCGGTGAGAAGCGAGCCGCAGGTCCGGGCGCCAAAATCGGCTCGGCGGACGGCGGCCATCGTGGACTGCGACGTCCACACCTACTGGCCGTCGGCGGAAATCAACGACCGGTACCTGCCCGAGCGCTGGCGTCGCCACCGGCAGCAGTTCGGCGGCAACAGCTATACCGGCGGTGGCTATCCCCGCCGCATGCCGTACGCCTCCCGGCAGGACTCGTGGCCGCCCGGCGGTGGCGCGCCCGGCTCCGACCGGGCCTTTATGGCCCAGCAGCACATGGATCCGTATGGGGTGGACCGGGTCGTGCTGACCCCCAATGGCGGCCCGGGCGGCGAGCGCAACGGCGAGTACGCCCTGGCCCTGGCCGGCGCCGTCAACGACTGGATCACCGACGAGTGGCTGGATCGCGACGACCGGCTGCGCAGCTCGATCATCGTCCCGTACGAGCATCCCCAATTGGCCGTCAAGGAGATCGACCGGGTCGCCGGGGACGGCCGCTTCGTGCAGGTCTACCTCAACATCATCAGCAACCGTCCGCTCGGCAACCGGCAGTACTGGCCCATTTACGCGGCCGCCGTCGATCACGGCCTTCCGGTCGGGATCCATTTCGGAGGCAATGGCGGCAATCCGCGCACCGCCGCCGGATGGCCGTCGTTTTATCTCGAGGATCACGTCGGCAACGCCCAGACCTTCCAGCAGCAGGTGACCAGCCTGGTGTGCGAGGGCGTGTTCGAGCAGTTTCCGGAGCTGCGGATCGTCCTGATCGAGGGCGGCGTGGCCTGGCTGCCTCCCCTGGCCTGGCGGCTCGACCGCACCGTGGCCCGCTACCGCGACGAGGTCGCCCACCTGCGCCGGAGCCCGTCGGAGTACATCTCCGACCATATCTGGTTGACCACCCAGCCCATCGAGGAGCCGGCCGAGCCGGCGGCCCTCCGGCGGATGGTGGAGTCGCTCCCGGGGCTCGAAAATCATCTCCTCTATAGCTCCGATTACCCGCACTGGGATTACGACTCGCCTGATATCGCCTTGCGCAAGGCTCGCTTCACGCCCGAGGTCGAGGCCAAGATCATGTACGCCAACGCGGCCGCCCTCTACGGGATCGAGCTTCCGGCGGCATGACCGCCCACGTCGTCGCCGCCACGGACGAGATCCCGCCCGGCACCCGGCGCCTGGTCGAGATCGATGGCAGGGAGATCGGCGTCTACAACGTCGACGGGGAATTTTACGCCGTCCGCAACCGCTGCCCCCACCAGTCCGGGCCCCTGTGCGAGGGGCTGCAGGTGGGCCGGCTCGAGTCGAGCACCCCGGGCTCCTACCAGCACACGCCCGGCGGCTCCATGATCCAGTGCCCCTGGCATCAATGGGAATTCGACGTGCGCACAGGGCAATCCTGGTGCGACCCGGCCCGCCTCCGCGTCCGGGCCTACCCGACCCGGGTCGAGCCGGGCGCCACCATGCTGGCGACCCTGGACGAGGGGGATGGCGGCGAGGGCGGTGGCCCGCCGGGCCGGGTGCCGGGACCGTACGTCGCCGAGGTGTATCCCGTTACCGTGGACCGCGACTACGTTGTAGTCGACCTCGGGCGGCAGGGCGACCCTGCGGGGGCCTGAGCTCGCGAGACCCGCCCGCCACTTCGGCCTCCTTTCCCCAAGACCGATGACTCCCGGAGCTCGGCGCCGTCCCAACCAGGGACGAACCCGACCGAGAGGAGCACCGTGCTCGACATCCGACCTGCCACCGACACCCTCGTCCGACTGGTGTCGGCCGTGGGCGACGACCAGCTGACGCGGTCGACGCCGTGCGCCGGCAGCAACGTGGCCCACCTGCTCGACCATGTTGACGGCTTGGCTTTCGCCTTTTCCGCCGCCGGCACCAAGACCCGCCTGCCCCTCGAACTGCAGGCCCCCAAGGCCGACGCCGCCCACCTGACGCCCGAGTGGCGGACCCAGATCCCCGAACGGCTCGAGGTGCTGGCCGGGGCGTGGGCCGATCCGGGGGCGTGGGTGGGCCTGACCCAGGTCGGCGGTCAGGAGCTCCCGGGCGAGCTGGCCGGCGTGATCGCCCTCAACGAAGTCGTGGTGCACGGCTGGGATATCGCCGTCGCCTGCGGCCAGCCCTACGACTCCGAGCCCGTCCTCGTCGACGCCGCCATCGGTTTCGTGGCCCCCACCGCGGCGGCCAGCCCGCAGGGCACGCCAGGGCTGTTCGGTCCGCCGGTGACGGTCAGCGAGGACGCGCCCTCCTTTTACCGTTTGCTCGGCCTCACCGGTCGGGATCCGTTTTGGGGGAAAGGTGACTCCAACGGCTGAGCCCCGGATGCCAAAGGACTGGGCCGTCGTCTTTCGGAGTAGAGGAAAAGAAACCGGAGGCTGACGACACCTCCGGTTCGTCCCGTCACCGTGACGGTATGACTGCAATCCCCACCAGTACACACACCAACCGCTTGACCGGTGAGCGACAGGATCGCCGGGTGATCATGCTGCGGCGGGCCAGCCTCGCCGCCTTCGTGCTGCTCTTGATCCAGTACGCGCTCGGCATGTACGTCAATCTTTACGTGACCGTCCCGGCCGCCGACCATGGGCAGAGCGTCGGCAAAGTCATTTCCGAGGGGCCGGGCGCCCTCAGCGTCCACGCCGTGATCGGCCTGCTGCTCGTCCTTGACGCCATCTGGCTGGTCGTGCTGGCCTCGAGGACCCGCCGTTGGGGTGTGGTGACGGCCGACGCCGTCGGCCTCGTCGCCATCCTCGGCGCCGCCTTTGCCGGCGCCAGCTTTGCCAGCCAGAGCTCCAACGGGGCCTCGATGGGCATGGCCCTATTGGCCGGCGTGGCCATCCTCAGCTACGGCGTCTCCCTGTACCTGCTGCCCAGGAAAGGCTGACCAGCCGGACTCAGTGGGACCAGCCGGGCCGAACGAGCCCGGCCTCATAGGCAAAGACGACCAGCTGGGCCCGGTCCCTGGCGCCCAGCTTGGTCATGGCCCGGGTGGCGTGGGTCTTGGCCGTCGAGGTGCTCATGTAGAGCTGGTCGGCGATTTCCTCGTTGGACAGCCCGGACGCCACCGCCATGACCACCTCGCGCTCGCGGGGGGTGAGGAGGTCGACCCCCGCATTCCGGGGCGCGGCCTTGGTCTTGCTGGCGAACTCGCCGATGAGGCGCATGGTGATCTTGGGCGACATCAGCGCCTCGCCCCGGGACGCCACCCGCACGGCCCGGATGAGCTCGGGGGCGTCGGTGTCCTTGACCAAAAATCCGGCCGCCCCGGCCCGCAGCCCGTCGAAGATGTACTCGTCGAGCTCGAAGGTGGTGACGATGACCACGTGGGTCGAGGCCAGGCGGGGATCCTTGGCGATCTGCCGGGTCGCCTCGATCCCGTCGACGCCGGGCATGCGGATGTCCATGAGCACCACATCGGGGGTCAGGCGGCGGGCCAGGCGCAGGGCCTCGGCGCCGTCGTCGGCCTCGGCCACCACGTCGATGTCCTCTTCGGCTCCGAGCAGGGCGGCAAACCCGGCCCGGACCAGCGCCTGATCGTCGGCCAGCAGGACCCGGATCACGGCCGGGCCCTCTCGCCGTCGACCAGCAGCCGATCGTCGAGCGGCAGGCGCGCCTCGACCGAGAACCCCCGTCCGGGGCGGGGCCCGGCGACCAGGGTGCCGCCGAGGGCCTGGGCCCGCTCGGTCATGCCGATGATCCCGCTGCCGGCGCCGTCGGTGACCAGGTCGGGGGCGGGCGTGCCGCCGTCGTCGTCGACCTGCACGAGGAGCTCACTCGGCCTCCGGTCGATCCGGACCCGCGCTCGGCTGCCGGCCGCGTGCCGGGCCGCGTTGGTGAGGGCCTCCTGGACGATCCGGTAGGCGGCCACGTCCACCGGCTCGGGCAGGTCAGGGCCGAGGGGGACCGACTCCACCGTGACGTCGAGGCCGGCCGCCCGGGCCGTACCCAGCAACCCGGCCAGGCGGGAGAGGCTCGGCGCCGGCTCGCGGGGAGCGTCCTCGTCGGCGCTGCGCAGCACGCCGAGGAGCGAGCGCAACTCGACCAGGGTGTGCTTGCTCACCCCGTAGATGGTGGACAGGGCGGCCCGGGCCTGCTCGGGGTCGCGGTCCATCAGGTGCAGGCCGGCGTTGGCCTGGACGTTGATGACCGAGATGTTGTGGGCCACCACGTCGTGGAGGTCCCGGGCGATCCGGATCCGCTCCTCACTGGCCCGCCGGAGCGCTTCCTGCTCGCGCCCGGCCCGCTGCGCCTCGCTGCGTTCGTGCTGGAGCCGGATCCCTTCCGCCGCCGCCAGCAGCACCAGCAACCCGAGGGCCACGGCCAGCGCCGCCGTGGTCGACGGCGCCGAGCCGGTACCGAAAAGCACCGGGCCCCACTCGGAGCCGACGAAGCCGACGATCAGGCAGAGGATGGCCTCGATCCGCTTGCGCAGGTAGACGGCGGTCCCGAAGGCCACGATGATGGCGTCCCAGATGGGCCCGCCCGGGTTGGTGGTCCCGGCCGCGTACCAGAGGGTGGTGGCCGTCGTGGCGACCAGCACGGCGACCGGCCACCGCCGCCGCCAGACCAGGGCCAGCCCGCCGGCGGCCAGCAGGGCGATGCCGAGGCCGGTGATCGGCTCGCTCTGGTGCCCGGCGACCACGGCGGTGAGGCCCACTTGGGCCCCGGCGACGGCCACGGCTACGGCCGCGTCGAGCCGGTAACGCCGCCAGAGGGCGGCGAGTCGAGAGCGAGCCGCCGGCGCGGCCAAGGTGCGCACCACGTCGACGATACGCCCGGGCCGGGCCGACGGCATCGTCCGTTCGGTGTCGTCGGCCTACACCGCCGGCGGTAGGCGGGCCTGGTCGGGCTGCGCCGGCCGACGACGGCCAAACCGTCCCCTCGCTGACGACGTCGCCGCTCCGGCGGTCGACGCTTGACCGGCATGCCCGTGACCTTCGACAACCCGCTCAGCGGAGAGCGGATCACCATCCGCCGCCCGGCCGCCGGCGCCGACCCGCTCAGCTGGGAGCTGACCCTGGCACCCGGCGGAGCGGTGCCGAGCCGGCACGCCCACCCGGGCCAATCCGAACGCTTCACCGTCCTGTCCGGCCAGCTGCGGCTGCGCGTCGGCCGCCGCCGGCCGGTGCGGCTCGGCCCGGGTCAGAGCGCCCTCGTCCCGCCCGGCACCGTCCACCACTTCGCCAACCCGGCGGCGGTGCCGGCGGTGGTGGCGGTCGACACCACCCCGGCGGGCGCCATGGCCGACCTGCTCGAGGTGGCTGCGGCTATGGCCCGCCGGCAGCATGCCGAGGGCCGCCGCCGGCCCCGGCTGCTGGATCTGGCCCTTTTTATGGACCGGTTCGCGGCCGAGGTGCGGGCCCCTTACCTTCCGGTGGTCCTCGTCCGGGCGGTGGTCCGCCCGGCCGCCTGGCTGGCTCGGCGGACCGGCCGCCGCCTCCCGCGTTGATGGCCGTCGTCGAGGTCAGGGACCTGGTCAAGCGCTACCGCAACCGGACGGTCAACGCCGTCGACCACGTCAGCTTCGACGTGGGCGACGGCGAGCTGTTTTGCCTGCTCGGTCCCAACGGCGCCGGCAAGACGACCACCCTTTCGGTGCTCACCACCATCCTGCGCCCTACCAGCGGGTCGGTGCGCATCGCCGGATGGGACGTCGTCGGCCACCCGGGCCGGGTCCGGGGCGCCGTCGGCATCGTGTTCCAGGGGCCGTCGCTGGACCTCAACCTGACCGCCGAAGAAAATTTGCGGCTGCACGCCATTTTGTACGGGCTCTTCCCCTGGCGGCCGAGCTACCGCCTCATGCCGGCCGGCTATCGCCGCCGGGTTTCTGAGCTGGCCGACATCCTCGATGTGGTCGACCTGGCCCGGACGCCGGTGCGGGAGCTGTCGGGCGGGACCCGCCGGAAATTCGAGATCGTCCGGGCCCTTATGCATTCGCCCCGGGTCCTCTTTTTGGACGAACCCACCACCGGCCTCGACCCCGAGAGTCGCCGCAGCTTGTGGGGATATTTACGGGGCGTGCAGGCGGCGTCGGGCACCACCATCGTCCTCACCACCCACTACCTGGAGGAGGCCGAGCAGGCCGACGTGGTCTGCGTCGTCGACCGGGGCGCGGTCCGGGAGCTCGACTCCCCGGCCAACCTCAAGCGCCGCCAGCTGCAACCCACCCTCGAGGACGCCTACCTGCGGCTCCTCGACGGCGACGCCGAGGGCGGCGACGGGGCTGGCGACGGGGCTGGCGACCGTGGCGGTGGCCGATGAACGCTCTGCTCACCATCGCCCAGCGGGATCTCACCAAGCTGCTGCGGGACCGCCTGCGGCTCGGGGTCAACCTGATCTTCCCCCTGATGCTGGTCGTCGGGCTCGGCAACGTGCTGCGGCCGACGCTGGGAAAGGCGACCGGATTGGATGCGGTCACCGTGGCCTTCACCGGCGTCCTGGCGGCGACCATGTTCCAGTCGACCGCGGCGGGCATGATCTCGCTGGTCGAGGACCGGGAAACCGACTTCTCCCGGGAATTGTTCGTGGCCCCGGTCAGCCGCTTCGTCCTGGTGGGCGGCAAGTTGCTGGGGGAGACCCTGGTGGCGGCCACCCAGGGAGCGCTGGTCGTCCTCATCGCCCTGCCCTTCGGCATTCACATCACCGGTGCCGGCCTGGCCCTCGCCGCCGGCCCGCTCCTGCTCTGCTGCCTGGTCGGTGGCGCCTTCGGGCTGGCCACCATCGCCGCCCTGCCCAATCAGCGCTCGGCCATGCAGATCTTCCAATTCCTGATCATCCCCCAATACGTCCTCGGCGGGGTCCTGGTC
>Ga0070737_10002954_pt1 | contig 19258 bp, 19 predicted proteins | sample Coa_R1_10_FD_66438 | JGI IMG/M metagenome (GOLD analysis project Ga0070737, IMG submission 66438) | Surface soil microbial communities from Centralia Pennsylvania, which are recovering from an underground coalmine fire - Coalmine... | ecosystem: Environmental > Terrestrial > Soil > Unclassified...
GAAGACGAGATCAAGATCGAGATGGTGGCGCCGCGCACCTGGACCTATTACACGACCTTGGAGGCGCGTTGGGATCGCCAGCCGGCCTCGGGGATCGGCGCGCTGTTTCCGTAAGCGGAAGTGAGATATGAAATTCGGGCTTTTCTCCAACGGCCAGCGGCGCAACCAGGTCGCCAAGGTGAGCTATCAGGAAGATCTCGACGAGGTGATCCTCGCCGACGAACTCGGCATCGACGAGGCCTGGATCAGCGAGCACGGCGTCTTCGTCTCGTATCACGCTCCCGATCAACTGCCTTCGGCCGACCCCTTCATCTGCAAGGCCGCGGCGCTGACAAAGCGCATCAAGATGGGACCCGGCATTCGCGCTTTGCCGTATTTCCATCCGCTCCAGGTCGCGACCGACGCAGCCGTTTGCGATCACCTGACCGATGGCCGCTACATGGCAGGGTTCGGTCTCGGCATCGGCAGCGGCGGCGGCTTGCGCGGCGTGTTGCCGGCGCCGCAGCGCGACATGATGCAAGAAGCGATCGACATCATCCTCAAGGCGTGGACCGCACCCGAGCCGTTCGATTGGAACGGCAAGGTCTGGCAAGGCAAGAACTGGAAGATCATCCCCAAGCCGCTGACGCAGCCGCATCCCAATGTCGGCATTGCCTGCGCGCGCAGCGACAGCACCTTGCATATCGCCGCCGAGAAAGGGTTTTTCCCGCTGCTCTCCTGGACCAATCCGGCCGAGCAGATCGCAGCGATGATCCAGACCTATCTCGACACCCCGAACCCGGCCGATCCGCCACGACGCGATCGCGCCCGCGTCGCGCGTTACGTCTATGTCGCGGATTCCGTCACCCAGGCGAAGCGCGATCTGCGCAACGCCGATCTGGTGCCGATCCGTAGCGGCAATCGGCTCGCGGCGCATATTCCGCCGGGCGGCACGGTCGAGGATGTGACCGTCGACATGCTCATCGACAAGGAGCTGCTGTTCTGCGGCCCGCCCGAGCAGATCGAGCGCCAGATCAAGGATTTCTATGCCGCGACCGGCGGCTTCGGCACGTTCCTGCTGGTGACGGGCAAGGATTGGGGCTCGAACGAGCAGCGCGCCGAATCGATGCGGCGCTTCATGGCGGAGGTTGCGCCAAAAATTGCGCCGCTCGCCTGCGTTTGAGCAGCGCTGCCGCAACAGGGGGAAGCATGTTCCAGCGATCGATTTCGGGCTTGCTCGCGCTTCTTCTCTTGGGCGCTTTTGCCGGCGATGCGTCGGCGCAAAGCAACAAGGTCACGGTCGCGGTCGGCGGCAAGACGATCATCGCTTATCTGCCCTTGCCCGCCGCCTATTATCACGGCGATTTCAAGAGCGAAGGCCTCGACGTCGACATCCAGGACGTGCAGGCCGGGCCGAAAGCCGTCGAGGCCCTGGTCGGCGGCAGCGCCGATATGGTCTATGGCGCGATCGACTATGCCTTCCTGCTGCAGCCCAAGGGCGTGCAGATCAAATCGATCTTTCTCGGCGCGCATCTCTCGGCGATCGTGCTCGGCCTGCCGCCCGACAAGGCGCGCGCCTATAAGGGCCCGGCCGATCTCAAAGGCATGACCATCGGCGTGACCGGTCCCGGCGGCGCGGCCGAGAACATGCTCCGCATCATCCTCGCCAAAGGCGGGCTGACCCTCAACGACGTGACCTCGGTCGGGGTCGGCTCGGGCTCGACCGCGATTGCGGCGATGGAGACGGGCAAAATCCAAGGCATCTCGCTTGCCGATCCAGTGATCACGCGGCTGACGGTCGACGGCTTTATCCTGCCGGTGGTCGACACCAGGACTCTGGCCGGCCAGACCTATGTCTATGGCGGGCCGGCCGCGCTGGCCGGGGCGACCACAACCGCCGATTACGTCAAAACCCACGCGGACACGGTTCAGCGGTATGTGACGGCCTTAGTGAAGGCGGTGAAATGGCTGCATACCGCCTCGAACGAGGAGATCATCAAGCTGCTGCCACCGGAGTTCTATGGCGGCGATAAGGACATCTTCGACAAGGTGTTGACCGCCAACAGAGACATCTTCACCGCGGACGGGCGGACCACGGCCCAGGAACAGCAGATCGCCTATCAGCAGGTCCTCGATACCGGCCGGCTGGCCAAGAGCCAAGCCATCGATATGGCGGCGATCTTCGATTCACGGTTTGTCGACCGCGCCGCAAAATAGCGTCCGCCCTCTGCCACCCTGCTGCCGCTGCAAGATAAGCCGAGTAAAAACAGCGCTTTAGTGCCTGCGATTAATCTTTTTCATCGGTAAGGAATTTCCGGACTAGGAAAAACCTGGGGAGGAACCCGAAAGCGTGAATAAAAACCAGGGGTTCTCACGATTTTCTCTTGCTCTCCGTTCGCCTGGGCGACAATTTGGCTGCGGTCGCCTAGGCCATAGCGACGGCGAGTTGGAGGGAAACAATGGCATCCCGCAAAAAAGCGGCACCCAAGAAGAAAGCGGGTAAGCCGGCACCTAAGAAAGCAGCCAAAAAACCGGCCGCTTCTGCGAAGAAGCCGGCGCCGTCCGTCCCGGTCTTGGCCCGTCCCGTCATGTCTTCTCCCGCGCCTGCCCGCCCGGTCCAGCTCGCGACTCCGATCGGCGCGGCGCCGCGCCCGGCACCCCCGCCGCGGCCGAGCGCCGGTGCGGTGGCTACGGCTCAGGCGGCGGACGAGCGCCGCAAGGCTGCAACCCGGAAGCTCTTTGCCCGGATTCGCTCGCTCGAAGCCATCGTCGGTGCCGATTTGCGCAAGCGCGGCAGCCTATTGCTCTCGCAGGCGGTCGATCAATGGTATGCCGAGGCGACGAGCGGCACCGCCAGCGACGTCAGCATCACCAACGCCGCCCGTGCCGTTATCTCGCAGCTCTAGCTCGGCCTTTCCCTAAATCCGCAGCCCGCCGCTGGCCTCGATGACCTGGCCGGTGATCCAGCGCGCATCTTCGCCGGCAAGGAAAGCGACCACATCCGCGATGTCCTCCGGCTCGCCGACCCGGCCGAGCAGGGTTTCGCTCGCGATCTGCTGCGCCGAGCTCGGGTCGCGGGCGAGGGGGTTGAGATCGGTCCGGACCGCGCCGGGCGCGACCGCGTTGACGGTGATGCCGCGCGCGCCGAGGCGCTTCGCCGTCGACAAGGTAAGTGCCTCGAGCGCCGCTTTGGCTGCGGCATAGACGGGTGTCTCGGCATAACCGATCCGCGCCGCGGTCGAGCTCACATTGATGATGCGGCCGTAATCGACGAGCCGGTGCAGCGCCTGCTGCATCACGAAGAACGGCGCGCGCAGATCGATTGCGATCACGCGATCGAAATCTTCCGGCGTGACATTCTCGATCGTGTTGCGGCTGCCGATGCCGGCGTTGTTGACGAGGATGTCGAGCTGGGGCTTGTCGCCCCGCTGCCGCAGCGAGGCGTCGAAAGCGGCGAACAGCTGCTCCGCCGCTTTGGGCTCGGAAAAATCGGCGGCAATCGCGAAAGCCGATCCGCCCGCGGCGCTGATCGCGCCGACGGTGGCGTTGGCGGCGGCGCGGTCGCGGTTGAAATGCACGGCGACGAGGGCGCCTTCGGCGGCCAGACGCAAGGCGATGGCGCTGCCGATGCCGCGGCTGGCGCCGGTGACGAGAGCGATCTTCCCGGGGAGCGAAGCCGTCATGCTCAGGGCGCGAGCGGCACGACGTAGCGCCTGTCGATCACGCTGTTCACGTCGATGCGGTTCTTCAGCATGCCCTGCGCGACATACCAGTCGATCTGATGCTGCAGGTCCTTCACATCGAGCTTCGCATCGGGATCGACATAAGCGATCGCCTGTCTGATCTGGTCCGGCGTTTGCCCGACATATTTCGCAACGACATCGAGCACGGCCGGCGCCGTGGGCCCGTCGTGGCGCTTGCCGTCCGGGCCGACGAAGGCGGCGACGTAATCATGCGCGCCGCGCTTATAGGCGCGCAGGAAACGCTCGACAAAGCCGACATTGTCGGCGTTCTTCACCGTCGTGAAGATCGACGACAGCTGCCACGGCACCTCGTCGCCGATATAGCCGAGGAGATGCGTCTTTCCGCTTTTGATACCGGGCATCAGGATCGTCGACATCGTGACGGCGGCGTCGACCGAGCCGCCGGCGACCGCCGACGCCTGGTTGGTCGCGGCCTGGAGCGGCTCCAAATGCACGCTCGCGGGATCGATGTGATATTTCTCCTCGATCAAGGCGAGCGAGTAATGCGGCGACGAGCCGACGGTGCCGATCGAAATGGTGTGCCCGCCGAAATCCTTGAGGCTGCGAACGCCGGCGTCCCAGCCTTTCTGCGAGGCGACGAAGGTCATGCCCTGGAACCCCGGCGCTTCGCGCGCGAAGCCGCCGATGATCTTGAGCTTGTCGGCGAGGTTGAAGAAGCCGGCCGAGGTCGCGGCCATGCCGAAATCGAGATTGCCCGAGACCGTCGCCACTGCGATCGGCGGCGAAGCGTCGAAATAGACGAGGTTGACGTCGAAACCCTCGTCCTTGAAATAGCCGCGGTCGATCGCGAGGAACACGCCACCGAAGGTGGCGGCCTTGATCGCGCTGACATTGATGCGATCGAGCGCCTGGGCTTGCGACGCGGCGATGACGCCGAGCGCGGCAAGTGCGGCGACGAGGTACCCGCGAGTTCTGCGCATTATCTCCCCCAATCACGGATTCAAGCGCCGACCCGACGTCGGGCGGCCCATTGTGCGATCGAGCGGTCGATCAACGGACCCACGGCTTGCGCCGGGAAACGACCTAGACAAAAATATGAACCGTTACTGCGCCGCGGCCGTCGACATGCTCTTGAACAACGTGACGCCGCGCAGCAGGTCGATCGCCCGCACGAGCTGATAATCGTTGTCGGTACCGAAATTGCTGGAGTCGAGCGCCGCATCCGGCCGCGGCAGCGGCACCGCGCCGGGCGGCAGGTCGGCGTTCGTCGCTTTCGGCGGCGTTGCGGCGGCGGGCGTCGTCGCGGGCGCGGCGCTGCTCGTCGCCGGCGGTTTCGCGGCCGGCGTAGCGGGCGGCGTCGTCGAGGACGCGCCTTCCGGGCCCGTGTTCTTCAATGCGCCGGGCAGATCGGATTCGTGTTGGATCGTGCCTTGCGCGACCTGCTCGATCTTCGCCGGCTCGACCACGACGTCGGGCGTGATGCCGAGATCTTGAATCGAGCGGCCCGACGGCGTGTAGTAGAGCGCCGTCGTCAGTCGGATCGCGCCGCCGCTTTCCTTGACGGGCAATACGGTCTGCACCGAGCCTTTGCCGAAGGACTGAGTGCCGAGGATCACCGCGCGGTGATTGTCCTGCAGCGCGCCGGCGACGATCTCCGAAGCCGACGCCGAGCCGCCGTTGATCAGCACCACCATCGGCAGACCATGAGTTATGTCGTGATTGGGCTGCGCCTCGAAGCGGCGATTGTCGCGGCTCTGGCGTCCTTTGATCGAGACGATGTTGCCTTTGTCGAGGAAATCGTTCGACACCGACACGGCCTCGTCGAGCAACCCGCCGGGATTGTTGCGCAGATCGAGCACGACGCCGACCAGCTCGCCGCCGCTCTTTTTCTTCAGCGCCTTATAGGCGCTCTCGACGCCGTCGCTGGTGCGCTCGCTGAAATTGGTGATGCGGATATAGGCGATGTCCTTGCTTTCGAGCTGCGATTTCACCGGATCGACTTTGATGTCGGCGCGGGTGAGGGTGAGCTCGAACGGGTCGGCCTGGGCGCGGCGCACGGTGAGTTTCACCTGCGTGCCGATGGGGCCGCGCAGCTTGTCCACCGCTTGCTCCAAGGTCATGTCGGTGACGGGCTTGTCGTCGATCGCGAGGATAAGATCGTTGGGCTTCATGCCCGCTTTCGCGGCCGGCGTGTCGTCGATCGGCGAGACGACTTTGACGAGGCCGTTCTCCATCGTCACCTGCATGCCGAGGCCCCCGAACTCGCCGCGGGTCTGCACCATCATCTCTTTGTACTCTTTCGCATTCATATAGCTCGAATGGGGATCGAGCGCGGCGAGCATTCCTTTGACCGCGCCTTCGGCGAGCGTCTTGTCGGTCACCGGCTGGACGTAGCTCGCCTTCACCTGGTCGTAGATCTCTTTGACCAGGCTGAAGCTGACCTGGCTGGAATCGTCGTCGGACGCGGCGCCCGAGCTTGCCAGCGGCAGGAAGGCGATAAGCGCGGCAGAGGCCACGAGATTGAGCAAACGCATGGAAGTCATTCACCTATGGGAAAGCGCGAAGCTGCCGCGATTATAGTCGAAAAGCCGCGTGCCGTCGAAAAACCGGCGCATTCGTCATGCGCCGGCAATTCTAACGCAGCGGTTAAGGAGGACGCGTTGGACGCGTTGAATGGCCGGCGAGCGGACCCGCTGCGTTATTGCGGCGGCGTCATCGCCACCGGCTGCCAGGGCGAGGGACAGCTCGTGACGTAAGGGTAATAGGTCTGCGAGTCGGGGCAGAAATAATAGTAATTGCCTGACGGTCCCGGCGGGGGCGGCGCCGCGTCTTCCTCGTCGCCGTAATAGTCTTCGTCTGGGATATAGACGACGTCGGGAATGGAGGTGGGGTAGGGATAGACCGGCGCGTCGAAGAAATACCAGATCCCGTCGACGACGAACCACCAGCCGTAACGGCCATCGATGAATTGGTGGTGCCACGTGCCGTGCCGCCAGCGGTCGCGGTCGGCGGTCGTGAAATGCGCATAGTCGTGGCCGTAGAAATGCCCGCCGTTGAATTGCGTCGGCGCCGCACCGTTGTGGCTTCGCGCAAAGTTAGCATTGCGCGCGGCCGTATTCGCCGTTCGCGCCGGCGCGTTGTTCGGCGCGGCTTGGACCGACGCGCGCGGCGCTTGCTGTTGCGGCGCCGCTTGGATTGCGGGCGCGTTACGTTGCACCTGCGGGCTTCCGTTTCGCGGCGCTGCGTTTTGCGCCGGCCGCTGGAGCTGCGGCGCCGGCCGTTCCGGGGCCGCGTTCTGCGCCGGGTGCTGGTGGGGTTGCGCCGCCGGCGGGCCGCCCTGTGCCGGATGCTGGAACTGCGGCGGCTGATGCTGCTCCGGCGGCCGGTGCTGTTTTTGCTGCGGATGCTGTTGCTGCTGTTGCTGTTGTGGGTGCTGTTGCGGCGGCTGTTGCTGTTGCTGCTGCTGATGGTCGCGGTCGTGATCATGTTGGTCTTGCGCAAGGGCACAAGCGAGCGGTGCGGCCAGGATGAGGGCGGCGAGCAGGCCGATGCGAAAAGAAGAAGCGATCACGGACGGAACCCTTCAAGTCCAGACGGGGCATCCCGGCGGGAAGGCCGGACCGCGTCTCTTGCCGCTAAGCGCGCGGCGCGCAGGCGCGTACGACGACAACGCCGTCGGGCACCCTCTTATTCATCAAGGCCGCTAGGGCATGGCAGCCCCCGCTCCAGCACAACCGATAATCGGCGGTGTAGGGCGACAGGGTCAGGCGCAGTTCCGGCAAAGGCGGCAAATGCGGAACGTAGTGCCACCAGCCGTCGCGCAGCGTCGCGTCCGGCGGGGGTTCCATGCCGGCGCCGGTTCCTCGAATCCGCGCCTCGGTCAGCACCAACCTATCGCCGCGAATCCGGTAATCCTCCTGCCAATCGATTTTCTCGACCGAATGCGTCCAGATCAACGTGAATTGCGTTGTCGGCAAGCGGGCGTGATGAGCGCCCAGCGTCAGGCAAATGGCAGCGGCGGCGAGCCTCACGGCGCAGCGGTTGCGAGGGCGCGATGGCGCCAGCGGTGGAAGATCAGCAGCGCGGCGGCCAGCGTGAATCCCGCTTCATCGGTCCAAGGAACCGCCGCGACAATCAGGAAGGCGGCGGTTGTCGCGACGACGCGCTCGGCCCAGCTCATCTTGCCGAAGAGGAATCCCGTCGCAGCGCCGCCCCAAAGCGCGATCGAGACGGCAGCCTTGAAGACAATGTAGGCGACCGAGAGCAGCGTCCAATTTCCCTGCAACATCAGCGACGGATCGTAGACCCACATATAGGGAATGACATACCCGGCGAGCGCCACGCGCGTTGCGAGGAAGCCGATCTCGACATAACTCGTCTTGGTGATGGATGAGGCGGCGAGGGCTGCGAGCGCCACCGGCGGCGTCAGATCGGCCATGATGCCGAAGTAGAAGACGAACATGTGCGAGAGCAGCAGCGGGACGCCGAATTGAAGCAGCGCCGGCGCCGCCATCGCGCTGCAAACGATGTAGGTGGGGATGGTCGGCAACCCCGTGCCAAGGATGAGCGCCATCACCATCGTCATCAGCAGCGCGAGGAAAAGGCTGTGGCCAGCGAAGTCGAGGACGATGCGCGCGAGCTCGCCGGCAAGGCCTGTCAGGGTCGCGGTGCCGACGATGATGCCCACAAGCGCGCAGGCGATGCCGACGCCGAGCGCGCTCTTGGCGCCTTCGGCCAGGGCTTCGATCAGCAGCTTCACCGTGCGTCCGCGATCGGGTGCGACCAGGCAGAGCGCGCCGACCGCGCCGATGCCGACGAAGAGGGTCGTCTCCAGCGCCAGCACGTTGGTGACGATGAGCGCGCCGCCGACGAGGCCAAGGGCGATCCAAAAGCCGCCGCGCAGCATCGCCGTGCCGAGCGGCGAGACAAGTGCCTTGCCGAGGATCAGGATCATCGTCAGCGCCAGCCCGACCCAGCCGGCAAACAGCGGTGTGTAGCCCGCGAACAGCATGTAGACGAGGGTTGCGAGCGGCAGCGCCAGATACCAGTCGCGCTTCAAAGCGGCGAGGGCCGAGGGGCATTGATCTTTCGGCAAGCCGACGAGATGCGCGCGTCCCGCTTCGAGGTGCACCATCCAGAAGGCGCTTGCGTAATAGAGGAGCGCCGGAATCGCTGCCGCGGTGGCGATCGTCGCGTAGGGCACGTTGAGCGTCTCGGCCATGATGAACGCCACCGCGCCCATCACCGGCGGCATGATCTGGCCGCCCATGCTGGACGTCGCTTCGACGGCTCCTGCGAAAGCAGGGCGATAGCCGAAGCGGCGCATCAGCGGGATCGTGAATTGGCCGATCGTCAGCACATTGGCGATGCCCGATCCGTTGATCGTTCCCATAAGGCCGGACGAGATCACCGCGACTTTGGCGGGGCCGCCCTGGGTATGACCGACCGTACCCAAAGCAATGTCGTTGAAGAGCCGGATCATCCCGGCTTTTTCGAGGAAGGCGCCGAACAGGATGAACAAGAAGATATAGGTCGCCGAGACGAAGGTCGGCGTTCCGTAGATTCCGTCGGTGCCGAGATAAAGCGTGTCGATTACCTGATCGAAACCGAAACCGCGGTTGAGCAGCGGCGGCGGCAGGGAGCGGCCGAAGAGCGCGTAGGGGATGAACACAGCGCAGAAAACCGGCAGGCCCCAGCCCATCAAGCGCCGCGCCGCTTCGAGCAGAAGGACAATGACGGCGACGCCGACGGCGAGATCGAGCGTCGATGGCTCGCCAGAGCGTTGGATCAGTTCGGTCTCGAAGACCCAATGATAGAGGCCGAGAAGGAAAGCCAATCCACCGAGGCACCAGTCGTACCAGGGGATCGCGACCTTGCCGGTATCGGCTTTGCGCACGCGCACCAGCAGAAACGTCGTGAGCATCAGAAAGCCCACGTGCACCGAGCGGATGACCATGCTCGAGAACGGCGCGTAGGCAGCCGTGTAGATCTGCCACAGGCTGAAGATCACCGCGACGACGAAGATCGCCTTGCCCGAAAATCCGGGCGCGCTCAGCCCCGCTGCCGGATTCTCGGGATCGACCAGCTTATCGGGATCGTTCAAGGCGACGAGGGGATCGGCCGACGTCTCGCTCAGTTCGCAGCCCTCCTGTGCGTACCGCTGCGCGCGCTATTTCAACACGCCTTTTTCCTTGTAGAAGCGCTCGGCACCCGCCGCGAACGGCACGGGTCCCGGCTTGGCGGCATCGGCGAGCTTGATGTCCTTGGCCGCGGAATGCGCGGCGACGAGCGTGCCGAGATTGTCGAAAATCGCTTTCGTCATGGCGTAAACAATATTGTCGTCGAGGTCCGACCGGGTCACGAGGAAGTTCTGGATCGCGATCGCCGGCACATCCGCGTCCTGGCCCTCATAGGTCTTGGCGGGAATGACCGTCGGTTGGTAGGCGGGGTCGCCGATTTTCGTCACGACATCGGGCGGCACGGGAATCATCACGATGTCGACCGCGGTCGCGAGATCGCGAATCGCCGACACCCCGAGACCGGCCGAGATCAGGGTCGCATCGAGCTGGCGATTTTTCATGAGATCGACCGAGGCGCCGAAATCGAGATATTCGACCTTGGCGAGATCGTCGTAGCTCAGCCCCGCGGCCTTGAGTACGGCACGCGCATTGAGCTCGGTGCCCGACTTCGCGGCGCCCACCGACATGCGCTTACCCTTCAAATCGGCGAGCGTCTTGATGCCGGAGGCCTTGGTGGCGACGATCTGAATATAGTTGGGATAGATGGCGGCGACGTCGCGCAGTTTATCGAGCTTCTGGGTAAAGCCGACGTCGGTATCGCCTTTCCAGCCCTGGCTCAGCGCGTCGCCGAGGGTGAACGCGAGCTCGCCCCGGCCGACTTGTAATAGGCTCAGATTCTCGACCGAGGCCTTGGTCGCTTGCGCCGAGGATTTCGCGTTCGGAATGGCCTTGGCATAGATGTTCGCGAGCGCCACCCCGAGCGGGTAGTAGACACCGCTCGTGCCTCCGGTCAGCACGTCGATGAATTGTTGCGCCCGGACGGGCAGGCAAAACGTCGCCAGAGCGAAAGCGGTCAGGACGGGCAAGCCGATTTTCTTGAGCACGATATCCTCCTCCCACGAGCTTTGGCGATGGTTTGCCGGTTTCCGCAGCAAAGGGCAAGCGCCGTGTGAGTTGCCGTATTGCCGATCCGCCTTGACCCCGGCGCCGCGTTCGCCGAGTTTGTCGCTATGGTCTCGGACGGATCGAGCATGGCGCCGACGCTTTCGGCCGTCGTCATCGCCCGCAACGAGGAGGCGCAGCTCGGCGCCTGCCTCGAGCGGCTGCGTTTTGCCGACGAGATCGTGGTCGTGCTCGACCGCTCCACCGACCGCTCGGCCGAGATCGCGCGGCAATTCGGCGCCCGGGTGATCGAAGGCGCGTGGGAACTCGAAGGGCCGCGGCGCAATGCCGGGCTCGACGCCTGTCGCTGCGATTGGATTATCGAGGTCGATGCCGATGAGCGCGCAACGCCGGCGCTCGCCGCCGAGATCCGGCGTACGATCGCCAGCGCGTCGCACGATGTGTTCCTCGTGCCGATGGCCAATCACATCGGCGAGTATCTCGTGCGCTATGGCTGGGGCGCCTATAACGGCGTCGCCGCCAAGCCCATTCTCTTCAAGCGTGGCGCTAAGCGCTGGGGCGCGGGCCGCGTCCATCCGCGCATCGACATGACCGGCACGCGCGGCACGCTGACATCGCCCCTCGATCATTATGTCGACCGCGACATCGCCGATATGTTCCGGCGCCTCAACCGTTACACGGATCTTGCCGCGCTCGACGCGCTCGATGCCGGCGAGCGGCCGGCGATGAGCCGCGCCGTGCGGCGGGTCTTCAGCCGCTTCTGGAAGTCCTATGTCGCGCGCAAAGGCCATCGCGAAGGCGCTTACGGGCTTGCGCTAGCGACCTTCTCGGCGCTTTATCCGCTGCTGATCTATCTCAAGGTCGCGACCGCGCCCGGTGGCCGGCGCGGCGAGGGGAGCAGAAAACCGTGAGCTGGTTCGGCCGCAGGAGCGGCGATCCGCGGCCGTTGCCGCTGTCGGAGCGGCTTTATCGCCGCTTCTTTTTGAAATATCACGGCCGCTATCTCATCACCGAGCTGCAGCTGCGCGCGCGCCAGCAGAGCGTCGATTACATCGTCGCCGAGATGGGCGATGCGTCGATCTTCGAGGATCGCTGGGCGCTGTTGCGCCACGCCGCGAGCGAGGCGCCGACCGACGGGTTGATGCTCGAATGCGGCGTCGCCGACGGCGCGAGCCTCAGGTATCTCGCGAGCGCCATGAGCGCGCGGCGCTTCCACGGCTTCGACAGTTTCGAGGGCTTGCCGGAAGCCTGGACCGGCACCTTCGAGCAGAAAGGCAAGTTCGGCCGCGGCGGCGCCTTGCCCGAAGTGCCGACCAATGTCGCGCTCCATAAAGGCTGGTTCGACCAGACCTTGCCCGCTTTCCTTGCCGCCCATCCGGGCGATGCGGTCGCGTTCCTGCACGTCGATTGCGATATCTATTCCTCGACCGTCAGCGTGCTGCGCAGCTTGGCGCCGCGCCTCAGGCCCGGCGCAGTGCTGGTCTTCGACGAGTATTTCAACTATCCGAATTGGCAGCGCCACGAATGGCGCGCCTTCCAGGAATTCATCCGCGACACCGGCATGAGCTATCGCTATCTCGGCTTTGCGCAGAAGAACGGCCATGTCGCGGTGCGGCTGGGCGAGGAAAGCGACGCCGCCGCGCGCGCGGCCGAGCGGCGCCTTGCGCGCTGGGGCCTCGGCGCGACGGAATGAACCTCATGCGTTCGATAATGCTGGCTCTGGTTGCAGGCGGCTTGGCGCTCGCCGCAAGCGCGCGCGCCGAGACCGTTCAGGTCGGCCTCCTCAAGACCGTCGGCGCGGGTCCGATCTTCATTGCGGAAGAAAAAGGCTATTTCGCCGCCGAAGGGCTCGAGGTGAAGAACGTCGTTTTCGATTCCGCCGAGCCGATCGCCGTCGCCGTCGTTTCCGGCTCGATCGATATCGGCGCGACCGGCCTGACCGCCGGCTTCTATACGCTGGCCGGTCAGGGCGCGCTGAAGATGATTGCCTCGGAAAGCTTCGAGCGCCCCGGCTTTCAAGGCCAAGCAGTGCTCGCCTCGAACCGCGCCTGGAGCGCCGGACTCACATCGCTTTCGGATTTGTCGGGCCATTCGGTTGCCATCAGCCAGATCGGCGGCGCGCCGCATTACAGCCTCGGCTTGCTCGAAGAGAAATTCGGCATCGATCCGAAGAGCGTGCGCGTGCTGCCGCTGCAGTCGAACGTCAACCGCATCGCCGCCGTCACGGGCGGAACGGCCGACAGCGCGATCATTCCCGTGACCTATGCCATGCCGTCGATCCAGAAGGGCGATGCGAAGCTCTTGGGCTGGGTCGGCGATTACACGCCCTGGCAGGTCGCGGCGGTTTTCACATCGACCAAAGCGGCGAACGAGCGCGGCGACATGCTGAAGCGATTCTTGCGCGCGCAGCAACACGGTCTCGACGATTATCGCGCCGCCTTTATCGGCCCGGATGAGAAGCTGCAGTTCGGCCCCAGCGCGCCGGCGATCCTCGCGATCCTCGGCAAATATACCGGCCAGCCCGAAGCCGATATCCGGCTCGGCATCACCTATCTCGATCCGCAATCGCGCATCGATGTGAATGACGTCGAGCGCCAGATCGCCTGGTTTCGCGCGCAAGGCATGGTCAAGGGCGATTTCGACGCGACTGCGGTGATCGATCGCCGCTACGCCATTCCGCTGCCGGAGCGGTAAGCGCTACTGTCGCGGTTGCTCGTTAGGGAGGATGCCATGCGGATGTGGATCGCGCTTCTCGTCGCAGCGCTCTTCGGCATACAAGCCGCCGACGCGCAAGAGCGCGCCACGCTGGCGCTGCCGGCGATCAATCTAGGTTTCCTCAGCCGGTGGATTGCGGATGACGAAGGCTTCTGGAAAAAGCAGGGCCTCGGGGTCTCGGTTCAGGTGATCCAAGGCGTTGGCTCGACCAATGCGGTCATCGCGGGCTCGATGGATTTCGCCTTTGCCTCGGCGACGACGATCACGCGCGCGACGGCACGCGGGCAAAAGCTGCTCGCGCTCTCGACGCAATCGGAACAATCGGGCGAGGACATCCTCATTCGCAAATCGATCGCCGAAGCGGCGCATTTCGATCCCAATGCGCCGCTGAACCTGCGCGGCAAGGTGCTCGCCGGCCACAGTTTCGCCGTTGGCGGGGTCGGATCGATTCCCGACGTGATCATCAAAGTCGTCGCGCAAGAATCAGGCGTGCCGCTAACCAATGTCGTCACCAGCCCGATGGCGCCCGACGCTGCGGTCGCGGCTTTCGATCGCGGCGCCATCGACGGCTTCGTCTCGGGACCGCCTTTCGCGCAAATCGCGCTGCTTCACGGCACCGCCGTACTGGTGTCGGATGCGACGAAGGGCGAGCCTAAGCAATATTCGCCGGTATCCTCAGGGCTGGTGCTGGCGCGCGCCGATTTCTGTCCGGCGCATCGCTCGATTTGCACGAAATTCATCCACGGCATCGTCGAGGCGGTGGATTTCATCCGCACCCATCGCAGCGAAACCCTGGCGATCATGAAGAAGTATTTCGGCAGCTATGACGATCAGGTGTTGGCGGCGTCCTACGACGCGCTGGTCGCGATCCAGCCGCTGAAGCCGATCACGACGCCGCAAGAGCTCGAGAACGGCGACCGCATGAACGTCGCCGCCGGCATCATGAAGCAATCGGATATGCTGCCCGACTACGCCGGGATCATCGACAACGAGTTCGTGAAGTAGCGCGCGGCGTCCCGGCTCAGTGCTGCACCAGCTTGATGAGATCGATGAGTTCCTGATCGATATGCGGGTGCGTTTTCCACCAATCGACGGTGACGTCGATGAAGCGGACGCCTTTGGCGCGCTCGCTCTCGACCCGTTTGCGCGCGTATGAATCGCCGTCGAGCCCGAGATCGAGTCCGTTATAGTCGTCCATCACCTTTTGCTGACCGTCGCCGCTGTCGAGATAGAGCGTATAGAGGATCGCGGCATTGGGATGCGCGGCATGCATCGGGATGGTGATGTAGCCGTAGCGCAGCTCGGCGATGTCGCTGACGATCTGCGAGGCGATCTGGTTCTTGCCGCGAAAGGCGAGGCTGTTCTGCCAGCCGCCGCTGCAATCGAGGACGAGCGCGCCAATCTCGCCCGAGGCGATACGGTCGACGCTGCCGCAGCTCGCAAAGCCCGCGATCTGGGTTGCGAATTGCTTGATATAGGTGGTGGTCTTTTCGACCCCCCAGACATCGTCGGCGAGCAGCGCGTCGAACCCGCCGAGGAACGGCGTCGTGACGAACTTGCCCTTGTATTGCGGCTTCAAGAGATCGGCGGAATTCTTGATCTCGGCGACCCAGGGCGCGGTCCGAAGGTTATAAAGGATGCTCGGCAGCGAGAGATTGACGCGGATCGCTTTGCCGCCGGCCTCGACCAGTTCCGGCGGCAGCGACGGCATGGGCCCGCGCCAATCGATGGTGCGGAAAAGGCCTTTGTCGAGATAGGGCACGATCTGCGCCGGCGTCAGCGCCAGCACGTCGGTGCTCGCGGGCGTGCCGGCTTGCAATTCCTGAAAGAGCTGCGCAGCGAGCGGGCCGTAAGCCGCGCCCGGGCTCCATTCGATCGGGATGTCGACGCCGAACATCGCCTTGATGCCGCGCTGCGCCGCGGCCTGGGCCTCGGGCCCGGCGAGGGTCGAAGCCGGGGTCGAGCGCACCAGCAGCTTACCTTCGGCCTTGGCGCCGGCGATGATCTTGGCGAGGGCGGGGTTGATCGCGACGGTTTGCGCCGCGGCGATGGCCGGCGCGAGAAGCAAAGCCAGCAGCACCGCCGCCACCATCCGCATCCGCCGCATCGCTTTCCTCTTTCGTTTGCGCCATGCCCCGGGAAAGGCGAGAGGCGCGTTCGAGCGAACGCGCCTCCGTCCTTAAAGCGGAATGCCGCGCCGTTACCACTTCAGCATGGTGGTGCGCGTCAGGTGGATCTTGCCGCCCATCACCGGCGCGGCGGCGAGGGTGTAAATGGCCGATTGATCGGCGTAAGCACCCCGCGCGCTGGTGCCGTCGATGGGCACGACGACGTCGTAGCCGTGGAAGAACGACGACTCCGCGGTGAACAGGACCGCGCCGTTGGTCGCGCTGCCGACCACGATCACCGTCTTGATGTGATGCTGCTTGAGGATCTGGTCCAAATTCGTCTTGATGAACTTGTCGAGGAACGATGTGACCATCGGTTCTTTGCCCGTCGGCGCAACCTGCGGCAGGATGTCGGCCGGCTTGGCGGGCTGGAACATCGTGTAAACGACGAGCATCTTGTTCTGCCGGGCCGTGTTGAGGAGGCTCTGCATCGCCGGCAAGGTGTTCATGCAGGTCGGATTGGGCGCGCAGTTCTGCTTCAGGAAATCGAGCATCAGCAGCGCCGTTGTCTTGGGATTGATGGTCACGTCTTCGAGCTTCGGCGCGGGCGGCGCCTGGACCTGCGACCAGTTGTCGATGATGTCGGCCGCATGGGCCGGCAAAGCGAGGCCGAGCGGCGCCGCCAGCAGGACGAGCGACAAAATACGATTGCGAAGAGTTATGGCGTTCCCCCTTGGGTTCGTTTATGAGCAGCAGGAAAGCAGGAAACGCGTCGGCCAACAAGAGGCAACCGCCGGTCAAGGCGCGGCTTGAAGCGAGGAATAGATGGCAGACCCATTGCGCGGCGTGCGTCGCGTCGTGACCGAGGAAGACGCGAGCGGGCGCTCGCGCATCGTCGAGGACGAACCGGCGCCGATCATGAGCGTGCCGGAGCGCCCGGGCTACAATGTGAGCAATATCTGGGTGACGCATGGCGCGCCGGCGCCGATCGGCGAGCCCGATCGCACGGCGGCGCATAAAGGCATCGCGCCCCCGCGTCATGGCACGGTGCTGCGCGTCATCGACTATCCCCCGAGAGCGGCGATCCCGCCGAGCGCCGGCGCCAACTCGCCGCGACTTTCGGCGCGCTTTATCCCGATGCCGAGCATAGGATCGACGACAAGCATCCCGGCATGCATCGCACCGATACGGTCGATTATGCGATCGTGCTCGAAGGCGAGATCGTCGCCGTGCTCGATGACGAAGAGACCGTGCTCAAGGCCGGCGACATTCTCGTTCAGCGCGGCACCAACCACGCCTGGGCCAACCGCTCGGGCAAGCCGGCGCGGATCTGTTTCGTGCTGATCGACGGGAAACGCTGACGGGCGCTCAGGCGGCGGCCGGCGCGACGATCGTGGGCGGGGCGAGGATCGCGCCGAGCTGACCCAAGAGGATGTCGTAATTGATCGGGCCGATCGCGGCGTCGGGGTTGCCCTTGGTCATCATTTCGAGACAGCCGATCGCCTGGCCGATCTTTCCCATCGCGATGCCGACCGCGTACGAGACCTTCTGCGCGTTGCGCAAGAATTCGATGAATCCCCCGGGCTCCATACTCGTGATGAAAGCGTGATAGATGCGATCGTAATTCTTGAGCGCCTCGTCGACGCTCACCCAGTGATGGCGGAGGTTCTGGATAATGCCATGAACGCGCTCGCGATGGTATTGCGCGTGCTCGACCAGCTGGCCCGCTTGCGGCTTTGCGTTCCTGTTGAGCCACAGCGCCAGTTGCTTGCGCTTCGGGGCGCTGCGCTGGTAATCGAAGCTGTAGAAGATGATGCCCTTCCAAGCCGCGAAGATCGCCAGAGCGTCGTCGCGCGGGCAGCGCAATGCCGCGATCAGCGGATCGAGCGCGATGAGGTTCTTCGCTTCCCAGAGCGTGTTGATGAGGTGATCGATCTTGGCTTGGGTGGGGTGCTCGCCGCCGAAGGCCGCGCGCACCATCAGCGCCATGCTGTCGCGCATGAAGCGCTGGATTGCGGCGCGTTCCTCGGGCGACAGCTCGAAATAGGCCTCGTGCGCCGCGATCTCTTGCAGCGCCATCGCGTCGCGAAGCAGGAAGGCGTCGAGTGAGGGAAGGGCGTCGATCGTCTTCAGGATCTCGCGATCGTTCTCGAAAATTTCCATGTCGACCTCGCGCTTGAGGCCGACCGTCGCGGCGAGAAACTCGTTGAGCTTCGGGCTGTGCAGCATGATCGAGCGGCCGCCTTTTTCGGGGTTCTCGAACTCGAAGGGCAGGAAGAGCTTGGTGCCGATCGGCGATTCGTCCGCGCGCGGCGGCTCGCCGCGTGCCAGAATTTCCTTTGTCAGCACGGCATAGTTCAGCGCGTCGCATTGGAAGAACAGCTGGCTTGCCGGGTCGCCCGCCTTGAGCCGACGCGTTACGGCGTTGCAGTGAAAGATCCAGGACGACTTCGTTCCGAGCGCGGAATCGAGGCTGCTTTTCGGCTGATCCATGGGTCCCGGTTCTCCAGGACAGACGGTCATCGCTGTCGCTAACGATTTTGATCATAAGAAGAAAAAGTTTACGTTGAATTAGTAGCCGGAACGGCGAAAAGCCTCGCCCGGCGCCTAGTCTAAAGCGCCTGGCCGGCGAGCAATTCGCGTCCGATGGTCTCGACAATCGAAGACATCGGCGTGTTCGGCTGCGCCTGGCAGAGGGTGGCGAGCTTGTCGAGCAAAGCCTCGCTGCTCGCGTCGCGCAACAGATCCTTGCCGCTCTGCTCGGCGAGCGCGGACCAGTAGCCGAGGGCCCAGCCGCCGAGGCTGAGCATCGCCGCGCGATCGTCCGAATTCATCGCCGTTACATAAGCGGCGCAATTGTCGTCGCTCGGAATGAGGATTTTGATTGCGGGATCGGCGATCGCATGGCAGGTCAGCGCGGCGACGACGAAGGAGATGGTCGCAATCAGCGACGCGTTGCGATGCATAGACACTGCCCTGCGCGCCTCGAGTGTGGATGAGCGGTAGCGCGCCGTTGCGTTACCGACCCATCCATTCCGAGTCAACGCTTAGCTGTTGATGTTGTTCGCCTGAAGAACGAAGTCCCGGCTGTCATAGGGCCAAGCCTGGTTTTGCTGCCGGGCCTGCGCCTGGGACGCGCTGTCGGCGGCGAAAGCAGCCGTCATCGCAGCGGCCGCGGCGGTCAGCGACAGGGCCAGAGTTGCGGGTCTACTCCTTGCTTGAAAAGTGGCCGCTATCGGCAACCGTCAACGATATAGGAGGCGCCAGCCGTTATTGTGCAGATGCGAGTATCGTAAAGCTTGCGCCTCAGATCTGTGAAAAATCTCCTAAATTCAACTATTTAACCCGTTATGCCGCCAACTAAAAATGGTGTGACGCGTAACGGTACGGTGGGGATGCGTTAGAGCGAAGCGGCCTAGAATGAACAACGCGCTCGAGAACGGATGCTCGGCGCTCGTTGCGGAGAGTGAACATGACCAAGGCTCGACTTCGTTTTTCCGCCGTTGCTCTCGCGGCCGGCATCGCCGGTCTCGGTGCGCTCGCGCTGACCACGCCCGCTTCGGCTCGCGTTTTCGTTCATGTCGGATTCGGTCCGGCCTTCGTCGGTCCG
>Ga0070737_10002955_pt1 | contig 19252 bp, 17 predicted proteins | sample Coa_R1_10_FD_66438 | JGI IMG/M metagenome (GOLD analysis project Ga0070737, IMG submission 66438) | Surface soil microbial communities from Centralia Pennsylvania, which are recovering from an underground coalmine fire - Coalmine... | ecosystem: Environmental > Terrestrial > Soil > Unclassified...
GGAGTATCCCCGAGCGCGTCGCTCGTCAGCACGGTCCATGACCCGGGCGTCGCGGCCCTCGTAGGCGGGAGAGACCTCCGGCAGCCGTCGACTGCTGGAGGAACCGTGCTGATCATCCAGTGGTGGGCCTATCTGCTCACCATCGCCGTCCTCGGGGTGCTCATCGTCGCCGACGTCTGGCTGTCGGTGCGTCGTCCGCATGTGCCGTCGATGCGCGAAGCGGCCGCTTGGATCGGCCTGTACGTCGGTCTGGCCGCCGTGTTCGCCGCCGGGCTTGGCCTGCTGAGCGGTTGGCGGTGGACGGGGGAATTCGTTGCGGGCTGGCTCACCGAATACAGTCTCTCCGTCGACAACATCTTCGTTTTTGCGCTCCTCTTCGTCTCGTTCGGTACGCCGGCGGTGTACCAACAGAAAGCGCTGCTGTGGGGAATTGTCATCGCGCTCGTCTTGCGGGGAGCGTTCATCGCGGCCGGAGCGGCGGCCATTCAACGGTTCACCGCGACGTTCTACGTCTTCGGCGCGATTCTCTTCATCACAGCGGTCCAGTTGCTCCGGAGCAGCGGGCATGCCCCCGACCCGAAACGCAATCCGCTCTGGCGGCTTGCCGCGCGCGTGCTGCCGACCACGGATTCCTATGCCGGTGGAAGAATTGTCACCCGGGACGCCGGCCGGTGGGTGACGACGCCCCTGTTTCTCGTCCTCATCGCGATCGGGACGACTGACGTGCTCTTTGCCCTCGATTCCATTCCAGCCATTTACGGCCTGACGCGGGAGCCGTACATTGTCTTGACAGCCAATGCCTTTGCCCTCATGGGCTTGCGGCAGCTGTATTTCCTCCTGCTCGGCCTGCTCGGGCGACTCCGGTATCTGCGGCACGGCTTGGCGGTGATCCTCGGTTTCATCGGCGTGAAGCTCGTTCTCGAAGCGGCGCATCAGAGTGTCGAGGGATTGCCGGAGGTGCCCATCTGGCTCTCACTCGCGGTGATTTTCGCCGTCCTTGCGGTCACCACGCTGCTGAGCGTGCTGCGGACGGCGCGTCCCGCGCCGGTCGAGCCGGCACGGCCTAGTGGGACCGGCGGATCGAGCTCTGACGCACGATCAATTGAGCCGGGACGACGTACGAGTTCTGCGCCGCCTCACCGCTGATTTCGCTGATGAGCAGTCGGATGGCGTGCTCGCCGACGGCGGCGAAATCCTGCCGGATCGTGGTGAGGGGTGGGGCGAAGTACGCCGCCTCGGGAATGTCGTCGAAGCCGACGAGCAGAACGTCCCGCGGCACGCGGATGCCGTGTTCGTGAAACGCCCGCAGCACCCCAAGGGCCATCTGATCGTTGGCGACAAAGACCGCGTCAACCTCTTGGATCTTCTCGACCAGGAGCAAGCCCGCGCGATAGCCGGAGGCGGGCGTCCAGTCGCCGTAGAGCACACCGGGCGACTGAAGACCCGCTGCTTTCAACGCAGACCGCCAGCCGCGGGCGCGAGCCTGGGCGTGCAGCCAGCTCCGCGGGCCGGCGATGTGCCAGATGCGCTCCGCGCCATGCTCAAGGAGGTGGTTCGTGGCGAGGCGGGCGCCACCAGCTTGATCGACGTAGACAGCAGGAACGTCGCCGGCGAGCGCGTCACCAGCGGTCACCATCGGAACGCGGTGGTGCAGCGGTGAAAGGGCTTGACCGATCTGGCTGCTCGGTGCGATGACGACGATTCCCTCGACCGCCTGACTGGTCAGCCGATCGAGTCCTTCGGCGGCGCTCCGGGGGTCGACGGTTTTGATGCTGGTGATGGTGAGGGAGAACCCGGCACGCCGGGCGGCGTTCTCGACCGCGTAAAGGGTTCCAGCCGGCCCATACAGCGTGGTGTCGATCGTGAGGACACCGATGACTCCCGAGCGGCGAGTCGCCAGCGCCCGGGCGGCGGTGTTCGGCTGGTAACCAAGCTCTTTGATCGCAGCCAGTACCCGTCGCCGTGTCTCCTCGCGGACCGCCGTGTGATTGTTCAAGACCCGCGAGACCGTCATGTGCGAGACGCCGGCAAGCCGTGCGACGTCCGCCATGTTCACCGGCCGGGCCTGGGCGCGCGCCGTCCGAGCCTGCGTGGGTTCGGCGGCTGGCAGCGATCGACCGGTGTGAGCGGATGGCAACCGTCGTGAGCGGGTTCGGTCAGCCATGGCCTTCCGCATCGTCGAGTGGCTCCGTACCGCAGACGGTCACCGGGTGAGGGAGTGGATCGGCGCTCTCAGCATATCGCGCTGGTCGCAGGCGCCCAGGCTTGCCGCTGACCGAGATCCGGTGAGGTTGCGCGGTCGCGTTCGCCCTGCGGCGTACAGCAGTTAGCGCTCACATTTAGTGGCCGGTGTCCAACGTGCCGCGCACGAGCAGCGTCGGCAACTTTTCGGTCCTCATCCTGTATAGGGACTCAAGGAGGCCGACAATGCCCGCTCACACCATGGGACGAGGTCGGCGACGCCCTTGACGACACGCAATTCCCCGCGCGACGATACGTGCAGGTGATAACGCTAACATTAGGTGCGCGGTGAGAACCTCGCCGTCGGGTCCGCACGGCGCGATCCGGCGGCGAGCCGAACAGCGCGTCCTGCGGGAGGGTGGCTGGGCATGGCAGCGCCGGTGGTAGAAGGCGATCCGCTCGTCGTGGGCGTGGATTTCGGCACGCTGTCGGGTCGGGCCGTGGTGGTCCGGGTCGCCGACGGCGCGGAGTTGGCCAGTGCCGTGCACGAGTACCGGCACGGCGTCTGTACCGACGCGCTGCCCACGGGGGAGCGGTTGCCGGCGGATTGGGCGTTGCAGGTACCGTCCGATTACCTTGAGGTGCTGCGCACGGCAGTCCCGAAAGCATTGGCGGAGAGCGGCCGGTCTCCCCGGGACGTCATCGGCATCGGCACCGATTTCACCGCCTGCACCGTCCTGCCGGTACGTGCCGATGGGACACCCCTCTGCGAAACACCGGAGTTCGCACGGCGTCCGCACGCCTACGTGAAGCTGTGGAAACACCATGCCGCTCAGCCCTACGCCGACCGGATCAACGAGGTGGCGCGCGACCGCCGCGAGCCGTGGCTGGCCAGGTACGGCGGACGGATTTCGTCGGAATGGGAATTCGCGAAGGGACTTCAACTTCTCATCGAGGATCCGGAAATTTACGCGGCAGCGGACCTGTGGGTTGAGGCTGCGGACTGGATCGTCTGGCGGCTGTCGGGCCGATACGTCCGCAATGCGTGCACCGCAGGCTACAAGGGGCAGTATCAGGACGGCAGGTATCCGAGTCAGGATTTCCTTGCTGCACTGGATGAGCGCTTCGCGGATTTCGTCGCCGCGAAGCTGGCCGGACCGGTCGCCGCTCTCGGGGAGGCAGTCGGCAGGCTGACCGAAGAGGCAGCCGGGTGGACCGGCCTTCCCGCCGGCATCCCGGTTGCGGTCGGCAATGTCGATGCGCACGTCACCGCCGCAGCCGCACACGCGTTGGCGCCGGGCCAGATGGTGGCGATTATGGGTACGTCAACGTGCCACGTGATGAATTACGACCGGCTTGTCGAGATTCCGGGGATCTGCGGCGTGGTGCGGGACGGCATCGTCCGGGGGATGTGGGGATATGAAGCGGGGCAGAGCGGCGTCGGCGATATTTTCGGCTGGTTCGTCGAGCACGGCGTTCCCCCGTCGTACCACGCGGCGGCCGCGGCACGCGGTGTGGACCTGCACGGGTATCTCTCCAGCTTGGCGGCACGGCAACGCGTCGGCGAACACGGCCTGGTGGCGTTGGACTGGCACAGCGGCAACCGCTCCGTCTTGGTCGACCACGAACTCTCCGGCGCCGTGCTCGGCCTCACGTTGACGACCAGACCGGAGGACGTCTACCGCGCGTACGTCGAGGCGACCGCTTTCGGCACCCGGCTCATCATGGAAACCTTCGCCGCACATGGATTACCGGTCACCCAGCTCACCGTCGCCGGCGGTCTGGTCAAGAATCCGTTCGTCATGCAGGTGTACGCGGACGTGCTCGCGATGCCGCTGTCGGTCCTGGATTCGGCCTGCGGTCCGGCCCTCGGCGCGGCGATTCACGCCGCTGTCGCGGCCGGCGCTTATCCGGACGTGCCGGCTGCGGCCGCCCGGATGGCCCGGGTGCGTCGCGATGTGTACCGCCCGAACGGGGCGAACGTTGCCGCGTACCACGACCTCTATGAACGGTACCGGCTGCTGCACGACTATCTCGGCCGGGAACGGCCCGATGTGTTGCACGGGCTGCACCGCCGCCGCGCCGAGATTCTCGAGATCCGTAGTGCGGGGGACGCGTCGTGACAATCGCTTCGTCGGACGTCATCGCGCAACTGCGACGCGAGTTGCTCATCCTGCACCGCAAACTGGTGACCTGGGGTCTGGTGGTCTGGACGGCGGGCAACGTCTCCGCGCGGATCCCCGGCGAACCGCTCATGCTCATCAAACCGAGCGGGGTGGACTACGATCTGCTGCGCGAAGAATCCTTCGTCGTCTGCGACTTCTCCGGTGGCCGGGTCGAGGGTTCGCTCACCCCCTCCAGCGACGCCCGCAGTCACGGCTACATTTACGCGCACATGCCACACGTCGGCGGCGTCGTCCATACCCATTCGCCCTACGCAACGGCCTGGGCGGCGCGAGGCGAACCGATACCATGCATCCTTACCGCGATGGCCGATGAATTCGGCGGCCCCATTCCAGTCGGACCGTTTGCACCGATCGGCGACGAGCGGATCGGCCGCGGCGTGGTGGAGACGCTCCGCACGTCACGATCTCCGGCGGTTCTGATGAAGAACCACGGTGTTTTTGCCGTCGGTGCGACGGCGGAGGCCGCGGTCAAGGCGGCCGTGATGTGCGAAGACGCCGCCCGCACCGTCTACTTGGCACGCAACCTCGGCGAGGTCGAACCATTGCCGGCGCACGACATTGACGCCCTGCACCGCCGCTACCAGACGGCGTACGGCCAACGGTGACGAAACGGAGAGTCCATGACCGACCTGCCCTACCCGGAATATGAGTGCTGGTTTCTCACCGGCAGTCAGCATTTGTACGGCGAGGACGTTCTTTCCGCAGTGGCCCGGCAATCCCAGGCCATCGTGGAGGCGCTGAATGCCGCAGGACTACCGGTGCGGTTGGTGTGGAAACCGGTCCTGACCGACGCCGTAGGCATCCGGCGCATGTGCAGCGAGGCAAGCGCAACCGACGCGTGCATCGGCGTCATCGCCTGGATGCACACGTTCTCCCCGGCAAAAGCCTGGATCAATGGGCTGCTGGCGCTGCGCAAGCCGCTGCTTCACTTGCATACGCAGGCGAATCTCACCCTTCCGTGGTCGACCATCGACATGGACTTCATGAACCTCAACCAGGCCGCCCACGGCGATCGCGAGTTCGGTTATGTGGCGGCTCGGTTGGCCATCCCGCGGAAAATCGTCACCGGTCATTTCTCGGACCCCGACGTGGTGCGGGACATTGCCGCATGGCAGCGCGCCGCCGCCGGATTGGCGGATCTGCGGTTTACGCGGCTCGTCCGGTTCGGCGACACGATGCGAAACGTTGCGGTCACCGACGGCGACCGGGTCGAGGCGCAAATCCGGCTGGGCAGTGCCATCGAGACGTACGGCGTCCACGACCTCGGGGTACGGGTCGACGCCGTCGCCGAGAGCGACGTGGACGCCCTCGTTGACCGGTACCTTGCCGACTATGACATGGCACCGGAACTCACCATCGGGGGCGCGCGCCACGAGTCACTGCGGTACGCAGCGAAACTCGAACTCGCCTTGCGGTGCTTCCTCCAGGACGGAGGATTCACCGCCTTCACCACGAATTTCGAGGACCTCGGACCGCTCCGCCAGCTTCCCGGCATCGCGGTTCAACGGCTGATGGCCGACGGCTTCGGGTTCGGCGCTGAAGGTGATTGGAAAACCGCCCTCCTGGTCCGCGCGGTCAAGACGATGAGCCGCGGCCTGCCGGGCGGCACCTCATTCATGGAGGATTACACCTACCACCTGGAACCCGGCGGCCGGCTCGTCCTCGGTGCGCACATGCTCGAAGTCTGCCCGACACTGACGTCTGCAACGCCGCGCTGTGAGATTCACCCGCTGCTCATGGGCGGACGCGAGGACCCGGTGCGGCTCGTCTTCACCGCGGATCCGGCTCCGGCCGTCATCGTGGGACTGTGCGACATGGGTGACCGACTCCGCCTTGTCGCGAACACGGCCGACCTGGTTGCCCCGCCCGAACCGTTGCCGCGGCTGCCGGTGGCCCGCGCCGTGTGGCGGCCGCACCCAGAGCTGAAAACCGCCGCCACGGCCTGGATCGCCGCCGGTGGACCGCATCACACCGCGCTGTCAACCGCCGTCGGCGCAAGGGAAATCCGGGACTTCGCCCGGATGGCCGGCCTCGAGCTTGTCCTCATTGACGAACACACCGCACTTGACGCCGCCCTCGACCGGCTCTGGGCAATCGAACAAACCCGCGCGTCGCGGCCGTGGTGACGTCGCCCGCCTCGCGTTCCTACTGTGGTGACGCCGCCGGTTGCGCCGACGGGTGTCAGAGGGGGATGTTGCCGTGCTCCCCGCGGACCGGCGGGGCGGCAGCAATGGCATCCGCGATGGCGCTGCGGGTTCGGGCCGGGTCGACGACGTCGTCCACCACGCCCAAGGCAACAGCCTTTTCGATACCGCCGGCGATTTTCTCATGCTCAGCGGCAAGTTCCAGCTCCAGCGAGGGACGGAGCGCCTCACCGACTTCGGCAAGCTTGCGCCGGTGCAGGATCCGTACAGCGGCGACCGCCCCCATGACAGCGACTTCCGCACCCGGCCAGGCCAGCACCCGGGTCGCACCGAGTGCGCGGGAATTCATCGCGATGTACGCGCCGCCGTAGGCTTTCCGGGTTATCAAAGTGATACGGGGCACGACGGCCTCGGCAAAAGCGTGCAGGAGCTTCGCGCCGCGACGGACCACGCCGTCCCACTCTTGCCCCAGTCCCGGTAGATATCCCGGGACGTCGACCACCACCACCAGCGGCACTCCGAACGCATCGCACATTCGGACAAAACGGGCCGCCTTCTCCGCCGAAGTCGTGTCCAGGCAGCCGCCCAGCCGGAGCGGATTGTTCGCGATGACACCGACGGTACGGCCGGCGAGCCGGCCGAGAGTGGTCACAATGTTCGGCGCCCACTTCGGGTGCAGTTCGACGCCGGGGGAGTCAAGCAGCCCGTCGACGAGCGGGTGCACGTCGTAGGCCCTTTTTGCTGCTTCCGGAATCCGGTCCGCGAGGTCGACGTCCACCAGCGGTGCGTCGCCCAATTTCCCCTGATTCCCCAGCAGCGCGACGACGTCCCGCGCGTACCCCAGCGCCTGCTCATCGGACTCCGCAAGCAGGTGAACGACGCCGCTTCGGCGGCCGTGCACTTCCGCGCCGCCCAACCGCTCCATGTCGACGTCCTCGCCGGTCACGCTCCGCACGACGTCCGGGCCGGTCACGAAAATACGGCCGGCCGGGCCCATGATGACGATGTCCGTGAGGGCCGGCCCGTACGCCGCCCCACCGGCCGCGGGGCCCAGAACCACCGAAATCTGCGGGATTTTTCCCGAAGCCCGGGTCATTGCGGCGAAAACCCGCCCGACTCCGTCGAGACTTTCGACACCTTCGCGCAATCGAGCGCCGCCGGAATGCCAGAGCCCGACGATCGGTGCGCCGTCGGCGAGCGCCCGGTCGTATGCGCCGACGATGACCGAACATCCGACACTGCCCATCGCCCCACCCTGAATCGTGGGGTCGCTGGCGAAGGCAACCGTGTGCGTGCCGGCGACGGTGCCGACACCGGCCAGGACACCGCAATCGTCGAGGGGGCTGATGGGCCGGAAAGTCCCCGGATCAAAGAATGCGCCGAGCCGCGCGGTGGGCGTGCGCGGGTCGAGGTCCTGCGGCCCGGATGTGCCCGGCCGGGTGGCGTGTGCGTCGTGCGTCACGGGGTCCCCTCAGTGTGCTCGGATGACGAGGACGACGTTGTGCCCGCCGAAACCGAAGGAATTGGACAACGCCGCGCCGTCCCGCAACGGTCTCGGTTCGAGGGCGGCGATGTCGAGGTCCACCTCGTCGTCCTGGTTCTCCAGATTCAGCGTGGGTGGTGAGACTTTTTCTCGGACGGCGAGAAGGGTCGCGATCGCTTCCACCGCGCCGGCGGCGCCGAGAAGGTGACCAAAGGACGATTTCGGGGCGGTGACGACGATGCCATCGGCCGCGGATCCGAAAACTTCCCGGATTCCCTTGGCCTCCGCAACATCGCCGATCGGCGTGGAGGTGGCGTGCGCGTTGATGTGCACGATGTCACCGGGGGTGAGATCGGCGTCGGCGAGTGCCGACCGCAGCGCCCGAACGGCTCCGCGCGCCTCCGGATCGGGGGCGGTGATGTGGTAGCCGTCGGAACTCAGCCCGGCGCCGGCGATTTCGCCGAGAATCCGGGCGCCCCGGGCGCGGGCGTACTCGAATTCTTCGAGGACGACGGCACCCGCCCCCTCGCCCATGACGAAACCGTCGCGCGCCTTGTCGTACGGCCGCGAGGCCCGCTCGGGCTCGTCATTGCGGGTCGACAACGCCCGCATCGAGGCGAAAGCGGCCAGCGGAAGGGCGTGGATCGCCGCCTCGGTACCACCGCACACGGCGACGTCCGCCCGCCCCGACCGAATCATCTCCAAGCCGTAGGCGATCGCCTCCGCTCCGGAGGCGCACGCGCTGACCGGGGTGTGCACGCCGGCTTGCGCGCCAAGGTCGAGCCCGACCGCCGCGGCCGGGCCGTTCGGCATCAGCATCGGCACGGTGTACGGCGACACCCGCCGCGGCCCTTTCTCGCGGAGCACGTCGTACGCGTTGAGCAAGGTAGTGACCCCGCCGATCCCCGAGGCGAAAACGACACCCAGCCGCCCCCGGTCCACCTCGGGGCGGCCGGCGTCCTCCCACGCCTGCCGCGCCGCGATGAGAGCGAATTGCTGGGAGCGATCGAGCGTCCGGGCTTCGACCCGGTCCAGCACCTCGGTCGGCTCGACGGCTACCCGCGCGCCGATCCGCACCGGCAGGTCGGCGGCCCACTCCTCGGTGAGGGTCCGAACCCCGCTCTCACCGGCGAGGAGCCGCCGCCAGGTCGTTGCCACGTCCCCGCCAAGCGGCGTGGTGGCACCGAGACCGGTGACCACAACACGACGTCGTCCACGTTGCTGCTCAGTCACTCGTCCGCCGTCCGCTCTCGGATGAGGTCTGCTTTCGAATGATCTCCGTTGCCGTTCCGCCGGGCCTACGCGGACACCGTCGCGTTGGCGATGTAGTCCACCGCGTCGCCGACGGTCTTGAGGTTCTTGACCTCGTCATCGGGGATCCGCACCCCGAATTTCTCCTCCGCTGCAACGACCACCTCGACCATCGACAGGGAGTCCACGTCGAGGTCATCGGTGAAGCTCTTCTCGGGTTGGACGTCGGACGTCGGTATCCCGGCGACCTCGTTGATGATTTCCGCGAGACCGGTGAGGATTTCCTCTTTCGACAGGGCCATAGTGTGCTCCTTTTCGTCAGTGGTCAGGGAATCTCGACGACCTGGGCAGCATACGTGAGCCCGGCGCCAAAACCGATCAGCAGGGCCGGTTGCCCGCTCTGCACCTGGCCCTGCTCGATGAGCGCGGCCATTGCGAGCGGAATAGACGCCGACGAGGTGTTGCCCTGCGTCTCGATGTCACGGGCGATCACTGTGCTGGGCGGAAGGTCGAGTGCCTTTGCGAGTGATTCGACGATACGCAGGTTGGCCTGGTGGGGGATGAACGCGCCCAGCTCAGCCGGCCGGACCCCGGCGAGGTCCAACGCCCGACGCGCCACCGGCGCCATCTGGGTGACGGCCCAGCGGAACACACTGGGTCCGACCATCCGCAATGCGACCGGTTCAACGAGTGATCCGGCGGCCAATGCGCGCTGCACCTCGACGTACGTCGGCTGCTGGTAGATGAGCCGGGACTGTGAACCGTCGCTTCCCCATGCGACCGGGCCGATCCCCGGCCGATCCGCCGGACCGACCACCACCGCGCCAGCGCCGTCCCCGAAGAGAAAGGCCATGCCCCGATCCGTCGGATCGATGAAGTCGGTCATCCGCTCCGACCCGGCCAGGACGACGTACCGTGCGGCGCCGGAGCGGATCGCCGCGTCGGCCATCGCGAGCCCATAGCAGAACCCGGCGCACGCCGCGTTGAGGTCATACGCCCCCGCCCGTACGGCGCCGATCAGATGCTGAACTTCGCTGGACGCGCCGGGGGTCTGCAGGGGGTGCGAGCAGGTCGCCACGATGACGAGGTCGACGTCCTCCGGTTCGATACCGGCGTCGGCGAGCGCCTTGGCCGATGCGGCGGCCGCCATCGACACCACGGTCTCGTCGTCGCCGGCGAACCGGCGGGTGACAATCCCGGTCCGTTCCCGGATCCATGCGTCGGAGGAGTCGATTCGCTGGCAGATCTCGTCATTCGTGACGACGCGGGCCGGCCGGTATTCGCCGACCGAGAGGATGCGCGACCCCGGCGCGCCGGAGGCTGCGTTCACGCGAACACCTCGTCGGCTCTCGGATGCAACCGGACGATCGGCTGGCCCGGGGAGATCGGATCGCCGTTCTCGGCTAACCATTCGACGATCACAGCATCATGGGCGGTGACGATCTCGGCCGCTTCCCGCTTGGCAACCACCCGGCCGAGCACGGTGCCGGCGGTCACCTGCGTGCCGAGGTCCAGGGCCGCGCGTTCCAGCGTTCCGGCGATGGGCGCGACCAGCAGCCGCCAGCTCGGCGCCATGCTCGGCTCCAACTCGTGCCGATGCCGTTCGAGCAGTTCCTGGGCGGCGGGAATGTCGTCGGGTGTCTTGAGCGCGAGGGTCTCCACACCGGGCAGGGCCCTCCGGATCAGGCCGGTCAGCGTTCCTGCCGGGGGCAGCTCGATGACCGCAGTAACGCCCAGCGCACCCAGTGTCTCCATGCACCGATCCCAGCGCACTGGCGCCGCGACCTGCTGGACAAGCCGGTTGATGACGTCCCGGCCGTGCTGGACGACCGTGCCGTCGGCGTTGGAGAGCAACCGCGTGTGCGGTTCGCCAACCGGCATTCCCGCGGTGAGCTCACGGAGCCGATCGACAGCACTCGCCATGTACGCGGTGTGGAAAGCTCCGGCCACCGCGAGCGGGCGGAGCCGGGCGCCCTCCGGTGGGTCCGCAGCCAACGCGGCGAGATCGTCGATCGTGCCGGCAGCGACGATCTGGCCGGCACCGTTCATGTTCGCCGCGGTGAGCCCGTGTTCGGCAAGCTTTGCCTGGACGGCGGCCGGGTCGCCGCCGAGGATCGCGGTCATCCCGGTGTCCCGCAGCGACGCGGCCCGGGCCATGGCCCGGCCCCGTTCCCGGACGAGAACCAGGGCGGCTTCCACCGGCAGGACGCCGGCGACCGCGGACGCGGTGAGCTCACCGACGCTGTGGCCGGCGACGGCGGCGATGTGGTGGGGAAGATTGTCGAGGACGGCGTGCGGATCGTCGTCCGGCAAGAGAGTGGCGGCTGCGGCAAGCCCGGCCGCGACGATCAGTGGCTGGGCGATCGCGGTGTCTTTGATCTCGTCTGCGCCGGCCTTGGTGCCCAGGTGGACGAGGTCAAGGTCGACGACGGCGGACCACCAGTTGAGAAGATCGGCAATTCGTGGCACATCCAGCCACGGAGTGAGCAGGCCGGGCGTCTGTGCCCCTTGGCCTGGCGCAAGGATCGCAAGCACGTCTCTACTCTGCCGCCCTCGGTGCGCTGCGTCGTTGCCGATCGGTACGAAGTCGGCTCCCGGTGTTTGTAGGAATTCTCTAATGACGGCGGCTCTCCGGTGAGCGTGCGGGCCGGTCCGGGGTGGCAGTCACGGCTTCTCTTCGGTGAGCCGGCCGTACACCAAGGCGAGGTGGAGCGCGAAGGCGTCGCGAGGATCCGTCGGGCTGTATCCCGTCAGATCCGCCACCCGACGCAGCCGGTAGCGCACCGTGTTGGTGTGGATGAACAACATCCGGGCCGTCGCCTCGAGCGAGCCGGCCTGCTCAAGGTACGTCGCCACAGTGTCGACGAGTCCGGCCGCCACCAGCGGCTGGTAAATCGACTCAACGAGCGCTGTGCGAGCCAGCTCGTCACCGTCGAGTGCCCGCTCCGGCAGGAGGTCTCGGGCGTGAACCGGGCGGGGGAGCGACGGGCGGGCCCGGGCGGCCCGCAATCCGGCAAGTGCCTCGCGGAGCGCCGGTCCCGCGGACACCAGATCCGTTGCCGTTGGCCCGATCACCACCGGCCCCGGGCCGAACTGTGCGAGCAGAGCCCGCGACGCGTGCATCGGATCAGCCACCCCGCCGAGGACGGCGATGAGCCGGTCCCCTTGGACGCCGGCGAGCACGTCCCAACCGGCGTGCCGAGCCGCCCGCCGGACGCCGTCGACGACGACCTCCGGCTCGTCGTCCGGGGTCATGCCCACCACGACTGCAACGGACGTCGGGTTGCGCCACCCGAGTGCCGCCGCCCGGGATCGGAGCACGTCGCCGGCCTCGCCGCGCACCAGGGCGTCGACGATGATGGCTTCAAGCCGGGCGTCCCAGGCGCCGCGGGACTCCGCCGCCTGCGCGTACACCTGCGCCGCGGCGAAGGCGACCTCGCGGGAGTAGATGAGGATCGCTTCCCGTAACGGGCCGACGTCCGGCGGCTCGACGATCCGCTCGACGGCGTCCTCGACAACGTCGACGGTGATGCGGACCATCTCCACGGTCTGCCGGAGGCTCACCGTCCGGGCGAGGTCCCGCGGGGCGGTGCCGAAGATTTCGGCGGTGATCTCCCTCGACCGATCCGGATGCTTGAACCAGTTGACGAACGCGGCAATCCCGGCCTGCGCGATCAACCCGACCCACGACCGGCTCTCTGCCGGTAACGCTTGGAACCACGGCAGGGTCGCCTCCATGCGGGCGACCGCTTCGCGGGCCAGCTCACCGGCCGCCCGCTCGAGGGCGCGGGCCGTCGTCGCACGGCGGCGAGGTTCCATACCGAGGGCGGGCGCGGTCACGATGGCAGGCTACGAGATCGCGGCTCATCCCGGGAGAAGGCTCGTCTCGCGGCGTTCGGGTATCCGGCGCGTGGTCGCGAGCGGCGGCGATGCGAGCCGGCGGGCTACGGCAACTGGTGGATGACGCGGCGCCAGGGAGCGCCGAGGGCGAGGTACTCCCGAGGGCGGAGCACAGGCTGGGCGTACGCAGCGGCCAGGGCGTCCCGGACCGCCTTCAGTGCTGTCTCCACGATCGTCGGATGCAACGTGGCGGACGAGACCCGGGCGATTGCCTGCGGCTGGGTGAGGACCTCATCGAACGCCTGCTCGATCGTGGCGAAATCGTGCAGGACGTCGACGACCAACGGCGCATCGACCGACAAGGCGCGGGCCCGGATTGCCGCAAGGTAGGGCGTGTTCCGCCACAGCCGGGCCAGCCCGGTGATCTCGCGCTCGCGGAGCATCGTCGCCCGGCGGCGGATCGCGAGAATCTCGCCGCGGTTCGGGTGCTCGTCGAGAGATGCGACGCGGACCACCGGTCGGCGTCCGTGCAGCCACGGCAGAATCGGCATGTGCGCGCTCCTCGACGGTTTCTCATCTGGTCGGCACCCGCGCGCCGGGTGAATAGGCATTTTTTAGCAAACCGCCCGCAGACCACCCGAACTGCCTGGGTCGGGTGTACCGGCCGGTCGGCGTGACGGTCTTGGCGACGATGATGGTCGGCGGCTCCCGGCGGCCGGCTGCGACAACGGGACGACGTGACGGCGGTGGCAACGATGCCCACGGTTGACCGTCGACCCGCCGCGGCACGGTACGAGACGCGATCCGCAGGGATCGTGGCCCGGCACTCGTTCTCGTACGGGTGGCACTACGATCCGGCGAATATCGGTTTTGGCCCGTTGATCGCCCATAACGATGAGGTTCTGGAGCCCGGCGCGGGTTACGACTCGCACGGTCATCGCGGGGTCGACATCCTCACCTGGGTGCTGACCGGCGCGCTCCGCCACAGCGATGATCTCGGCAACGTGCGAACGCTGGTCGGCGGGCAGATGCAGGTTCTGCACGCCGGGCGCGGTGTGCGGCATGCCGAGCGCAATGCGGCAGCCGGCGTGACCCGATACCTGCAGATGTGGCTCACGGCCGATGACACCAGCGAACCCTGGTATCGGACCCCGGCGCCGGCGCAGCCGATGAGTGCGGACGGCTTCGTGACCGTCTTCACCCGTCACGATGCCCGGCTGGACGTCGCGCGCCTGCCCGCGGGCGGCGCGGCGGAGCTCGCGTACGACGAACTCGCGCACCTCTTCGTCGCCACCGGCCGCGTCACGCTCGCCGTCGCCGACCGGCACCGGCTCGGCGCTGCCCCTGCCGACGCTAACGGCCCCGATCCGGGCTGGGTGCTGGACGACGGTGATGCGGTCCGGCTCACCGGTGCAGCCACCGTTGTGCTCCACGCCGTGGCCGAGTCGGAGGTGTTCGGCTGGTCGCTGAAATCCTCGCCGTCCGGTGCTGCAGCCTCCTCCGACTTCGGCGAGACTAGGCAGCATCATGTCCGGTAGATAAGGAGGGTTTTGGTGAGCACGACCGCGGGCCACGCGGAGGGGCAGCGAAGCTCGGTCGAGCTTCGGCTCCGGGCCGAGAAGCTGGGTTTCTCGGCTGGGCAGGTCGTCCAGGAAATCGGGTACGACACGGACGTCGATGAGGATCTTCGGCGGGCGATTGAGGAAGTCACCGGCAACGCGCTTGTCGGCGCGGATTATGACGACGTCGTGGACGCCGTTCTCCTCTGGTGGCGGGACGGCGACGGTGATCTCGTTGATGCCTTGGTCGACGCGCTCACGTCCCTGGCCGACGGCGGTACCGTCTGGGTGCTGTCGCCCAAGGCGGGCCGACCGGGCCACGTCGAGCCCAGTGACATCACCGAAGCCGCCCCGACCGCGGGACTTGCGCAAACCAGCACGGTGAGCGCCGGCCGGGACTGGTCCGGGGCGCGGCTGGTGGCGCCGCGGTCGAAGCGACGGTGAGCGGCGTCGGCCGCCGGAATGCGCGGTAGCCGACGTCGTCGAGCGGGCTCATGAACGGAGTCGGCGTTCTCGCGCTGGTCTGACGGTCACCGCGCCGCGTGCACGGTTTGGCCGCGCTGCCGTAGGCTGCGGCTCGCGGGCGCGTAGCTCAGTGGAAGAGCACCCGGCTTACAACCGGGGGGTCACAGGTTCGAACCCTGTCGTGCCCACGCATCTGCTCGGCTGTTTTGCTCGGCTGTTTCCGGGGTCGCCGTCGGCTCGCAGCCTGCAACCGCTGAATTCCCGTCGAACGGCCCTGGTACCTGGAGTCGGTGAGGAGCACGATAGAGCCGTGACGGAGACCCAAGCTCTGGAAACGCCGCTGACGGTTGAGCCGGTCCACGTCACGTTCGTTCCGCAGCGGGTCGAGCTCACGGCGGACCTTCGGCTTGGCGCCATGCGACGGCGGGTCTTCGACGCGCTGCTGCAGCCGGCGACGTGGTGGCCGTTGCAGCGCGGCGCGGTCGTCGTGGAACCCCGCGTCGGCGGCCGGGTGTACGTGGATTACGCCGACGGTTGCGGGGTGCTGCTCGGGCACGTCACGCGGTTGCTGCCGCCCGAGGAGTTCGTCGTCGCAGGTGCTTTCGGCCTTCCCGGACCGGCGATCGGGGTGTGGGAGACGCGTCTGTCAACGGAAGACCGCACCACTCGATTGGTCGCCCGGCTCTGCGTGGTCGGCGAGGTTGACGAATCGGCCCGCCGCGGGCTGCTCCGGGACTGGGACGCCGCGTATGCCGCGCTCGCCGCGCACTTTCCGGCATGACCGCTCGCAACGCTGCGGAGACGCCATCCGCTCCGCCCACGCTGCGCGACGTGGTCGCCGTCCTCAATCAGTTGTATCCGCCGGCCCTCGCGGCCGAGTGGGACGCCGTAGGGCTGGTCTGCGGTGAGCCCAGCCAGGTGGTCCGCCGGATTCTCTTCGCAGTAGACCCGGTGCCGGCCGTCGCGGCGGAAGCCATCGAACGAGGCGTTGACCTCCTCGTCACCCACCATCCGCTGTACCTGCGCGGAACATCCTCAGTAGCGGCGACGACCGCGAAGGGCCGAGTCGTTCACGAACTGATTCGCGCTGGGATAGCTCTGTTCACCGCACATACGAATGCTGATCACGCGAGTCCTGGCGTCTCGGATGCGCTCGCCGCTGCCCTCGGGGTGACGGAACTGCGTCCGCTGGCCCCCCTGCCCGCGCAGCCCACCGACAAGCTCGTCACCTTCGCGCCGGCTGATGCTGTGGAACGGATTCTGGATGCTCTCTCGGCGGCCGGCGCCGGCGCCATCGGCGCTTACAGCCGGTGCGCGTGGACAACGGACGGCATCGGTACGTTCCGGCCGAATCCCGGGGCTCACCCGACGATCGGCGCGATCGGGAGGATTGCGACCGTTCCCGAAGTGCGGGTGGAGATGGTCCTGCCGCGTGCCCGGCGCGACGCGGTGATTGCCGCCCTGCTGGCGGCACATCCCTACGAGGAGCCTGCGTACGACGTCATTCCGTTGGCCGAGCGACCCGGCCTGGCCGGCACCGGACGGATCGGCAGGCTGAACCGGCCGGAGTCATTAGCCCACTTTGTCGATCGTGTCCGGGCGGCGTTGCCGGCGACCCCTGCCGGCGGGCGGTACGCCGGTGATCCCGATCGCCTCGTGCACATTGTCGCGGTGTGCGGCGGCGCGGGTGACGGCTACCTGCAGACCGCGGCCGGCGCGGGCGCGGACGTGTACGTCACCGCCGACCTGCGGCACCACCCGGCGTCCGAAATCACGGCCGAGACCGGCATCGCCCTGGTCGACATGCCGCACTGGGCCACCGAATGGCCGTGGCTTCCGGACGCCGCGGCCCGGCTGCGCGAGGCGCTCGGAGCGGCCGGCTTTACGGTGAACATCGAGGTCTCGACTTTGGTGACCGACCCGTGGGACGGACGCATTCCGGGAGGAGGTTCGCGCTGAACGCCGACCCGACCAGTCAGGCCCGCTTGCTCGAACTGCAAGGCCTCGACTCGACCCTCGACCGGTTGGATCACCGCCGGCGGACACTCCCCGAAGCAGCAGCCGTTGCGGAGATTGAACGCCGGATCGCCGACGCCAACGACGCCCTGGTGTCTGCCCGCACCCGCGACGCCGATCTGGCCCGCGAGCAGGCGAAGGTGGAGGCCGACGTGGAGACGGTCCGCGCCCGCACCGAGCGGGACCAGAAGCGGCTGGACGACGGCAACGTCGCCTCGCCGCGGGAACTGGAGAACCTGCAATCGGAGATTGCGTCGCTCCGGCGGCGGCGCAGCGAACTCGAGGACCAGATCCTCCAGATCATGGAACAGCGGGAGGCGCTCCAGGCCGAGATCGACGCGTTGACCGCGGACGTCGCGAAACTGGAGGGCGAACGCGCCGAGCTGATCAAGCGTCGGGATCAGCTGCTTGCCGAGATTGACACCGAGGCCGCGACCACCAAGGCGGCCCGCGATGTCCTTGCCCCGCAGCTGCCGGCAGAGCTTCTCGGTCTGTATGAACGGTTGCGGGCCTCGCTGGGCGGTGTCGGCGCGGCAGCCCTGCACCGGGGGCAATGCCAGGGTTGCCATCTCACCTTGAATCCCGCCGACCTGCAGCGCATCCGAGCCGCGGCGCCGGACGAGGTGGTGCGATGCGAGGAGTGCGGCCGGATTCTCGTGCGGACGCCGGAGTCCGGTCTGTGACGTCGGCGCAGCCGCGGCGATTGATCGTCGAGGCGGACGGCGGAGCGCGGGGCAACCCCGGACCAGCCGGTTACGGCGCGGTGGTCCGCGACGCGATGACCCGGGAGGTGCTCGCCGAACGGTCCGGCTATCTCGGCATCGCGACGAACAATGTCGCGGAGTATCACGGGCTCATCGCCGGCTTGGAGGCGGCGGCGGAGATTGATCCGTCAGCGGTTGTTGACGTCCGCCTGGATTCCCAGCTGGTCGTCAAGCAGATGACCGGGGAATGGCGGGTCAAGCACGCGCACTTGCAACCGCTGGCGGATCGAGCGGCGCAGCTTGCCGCCGCATTTGGATCCGGCCGGGTCACGTTCACCTGGGTCCGCCGGGAAGCCAACGCCCATGCGGACCGACTGGTCAACGCGGCGATCGATGCCGGCTATGGCCCACGCGGGGGCGCGACGCCGGTCGCGTCCGGAGCGCCGACGCCGGTCCCGTCCGGGGCGCCGGAGCGCGACGCGTCAGCCGGGGGTGCCCGCGGGCTCCTCGCGCCGTCCGAACCGGATGGGCAGGGCGCAGGGCCGGCTGGGGGGGTCGTCGGCGCGGACGAGGTCCGGCCGATACCCAACCGGGTGGCGGGGTGGATGCCTGCGCCGCCGGCAACGACACTGCTGCTGGTCCGCCACGGCGTGACGTCTTTTACGTTGGAGAGGCGATTCTCCGGTGTCGGGGATCCGCCGCTCGTCGACCAGGGACGTTGGCAGGCCAAGCTGCTCGCGCAGCGACTCGCCGGGCGAGGCGGCATCGACGTCGTCGTCTCCTCGCCGAGGCAACGGTGCCGGCAGACGGCGGAGCTGATTGCTGCCGTGTTGCAGCAGCCCGTTCTTCTTGACGACGACCTCCGGGAAGTGGATTTCGGCCGCTGGGAGGGTCTCACCTTTGCGGCGGTTCAGCAACGCTGGCCGCGGGAATTGGAGCTCTGGCTTGCGGATACGTCGATTTCGCCTCCGGGCGGGGAGAGTTATGACGAGCTGCGACTGCGCATCACCGCCACGGCGCAGCGGTTGGCCAACCGACACCGCGGGAAAACCGTGCTCGTCGTGACGCATTCCCGGCCGATCGCCATGTTCATCGCCAATGCGCTTTCCGCTCCGGTAGCTGCGATTTACCGCGTGCAGATCGACCCGGCGAGCATGAGTGAAATCGACTATTACGCCGATGGTGTCACCGTCGTTCGTACCGTCAACGACACGGCACATCTTGCCGCGCCCTGATGCGGCGTTCGCTGAACGGAGCAGTGCGAAAAGATCGTGCGGCTGCAGGGAAAACATCCGTGTCGTGAGCGGATGAGGAGCTGCGCGGGATGAGTGAGCGGATCGGCGCAGGGTCATCGGGCGAGGACAAGCGCGGCCCAGGTCGCCGCGAGCATCACGGGTACGCCGCGGACACCCACGCGCGCAAA
>Ga0070737_10002956_pt1 | contig 19250 bp, 17 predicted proteins | sample Coa_R1_10_FD_66438 | JGI IMG/M metagenome (GOLD analysis project Ga0070737, IMG submission 66438) | Surface soil microbial communities from Centralia Pennsylvania, which are recovering from an underground coalmine fire - Coalmine... | ecosystem: Environmental > Terrestrial > Soil > Unclassified...
GCTCCCGCTGCCCGCGCCGCTTCGCTCCCGCTGCCCGCGCCGCTTCGCGGTCGCTCCCGCTTCGCGGCCGTCGCGCCTGCCCGGCCCGCCGGCCCAGCGCCCCGGCGGCGCCCCGGCGGCCCAGCGCCCCGGCGGCGCCCCGTCGGCCCAGCGCCGCGCCGGCGCGACCGCGCCTGCCGGCGGCCGCGTAACCGCCTCGCAACAACTGCCGCGACCATCCGCCGCCGCTTCCTCACCAACAGTGAGGAATTCTTACGGCCCGGTGTCCCCGGCGGCCGTCCGCGTCTCTATAACGGTCCTATCTCGACGGCTTTTATGTCTGCTATCAGGCACGTTAGAAGTTGGCAATAACTTTCTCAGAAAATAGCCGGTTCTGGCCGCCGGACAATCTTTCATATTCCCCGGTACTGGCCAGGCTACCTGGTCTAACGTAAGCCCCCGGGAGCGTAACAGCGGACACGGAGGTGGATTGGATGCTCACCGGGCAACGGTCCGTAAGGCGCCGTCGCACGCGAAGTCGAGCGGCGCGTATTGCGGTCCCCCTCGCCATACCGGTGGCGTTGGGCGTAACTCTCGGGGTCATCATCGCGGTTTCGCACAGCGAGAACTCCGCGACGGTGCAGCAGTCGGCGTTCGGCTCGCGGCACCGGTTCGGGGCAAGCCCGTCGGCCAGCGCCAGCGCCAGCGCCACGGCGTCGGCGAGCCCGTCGGCCAGCTCGACCGCGGGCACCGGGGCGGCGGTGGCGCCCGCCAGCTCGTTCGCCAACGGCCAGCTCGCCAGGTTCCAGCTGGGCGACCTGGCGACGAACCCGGTCGACGGCGCGGGCGCCCCCATCAACATGAACCAGACCCCGGCCCAGGCCGCGGCGTCGATGAACTGCACGCTCGCCGTGCCGGCCAACCCGCTCAGCGCCCAGGGCCTCGCCACGCCGTGGCAGCTCGGCGACGGCTGCTCGATGGCCAACGCCGGCACCGAGGGCGCGTTCGTCGAGGCGACGATCCTGGCGCCGAACGGTTCCCTGCAGGTCTACAACCCGCTGGTGGTCACCGCGGGCACCCAGCCGGCCGTGGCGCCGACCCCGCCGAAGATCGACCCGGGCTCCGTGGTGATCATCGACGTCGGGTTCAACGGCACCAACCTCGTGCTCACCGGCGCGGGCGCCAGGCAGGGCAACTGCGTCGACGCGCTCGGCCAGTCGGTCATCGGCCAGGTGTCCGCGTGCAACGCGGTGAACTTCTACAAGGCCGCGGACGCGCAGATCGCCAACGGCACCCTGAAGGTCCCGGCGGCGGGCACCGCCAGCGACGGGCAGCCGTGCGAGACCACGCGTGACTTCGCCCTGATCGACCAGGACCAGAGCGACAACGTGGTCACCCAGTACCTGATCAACGGCAACGGCCAGACCGCCCAGGCGACCGCGGCGAACAAGGCGGCCCTCGCCGGCGCCACCACGCTCAGCAACGGCAGCGACGACGCGCTGCTGAGCGATTTCGTCCTCCCGGCCAACGGGTGCACGCCGTTCACCGCCCCTGACGCCACGAACCCGAACGGCACCGCGCCGTCGCAGGCGCTCAACGAGCTCAGCGCGATGGTGAACCAGAAGGGCACGATCGCGCTCGTCCCGCCGAACGACGAGATGACGCTGGTCGGCGGCAACATGAGCATCGCCAAGACCAACGTCTACCGGTCGCTGGTGGACCAGCCGCTGCTGGCCAACGGCACCAACCCGGCCACGGTCGCGGCGAGCTACTGCCAGAACATGGTGAACATCGCTCCGGCGCGGAACAACCTGGACATGGCGAAGGACGCCGCGTTCACCACCCCGGTGCCGGCGGTCGGCACCAACCTGGCCACGTTCCTCGGCAACCGGCTGTCGATGTCCTTCACGAACCTGAACTGCGGCAACTTCGGCCTGAAGAACCCGGTCACCGTCACCCTGGACGGGAACGGCGTCGCCACCGCGGTGACGTACAACCTGACCCAGCAGCAGGCGACGGGCGCGGCGACGGCCACGATGACGGGGACGAACCCGAAGGCCGGCCAGACGACCGGCACGCAGGCGCGCGGCCCGCGCCGGTTCCGCTGGCAGAACCCGTCGGGCACCTGACCGGCGCCGGCCACCGTGCCGGCACGGCATGCGGCGCGGCGGCCCCGGGAATCCGGGGCCGCCGCGCCGTGTCTTATGGTGAGGGAAACGAACGTCCGCGAGAGGTAGGTCAGCGTGAGCTCGGTGTTCGTGGTGGATGCCTGCCGTACGCCCATCGGGAAGGTGAAGGGGGCGCTAGCCGAGGTCCGGCCCGATCACCTGGCCGCGGACACGCTCAGGGCCCTCATCGAGCGCAACGGATTCCTCGATCCGAACGCCATCGACGACGTCTACTGGGGCGCGGCCAACCAGGCCGGCGAGGACAACAGGAACGTGGCCCGGATGGCCGTGCTGCTGGCGGGGCTTCCGGTGGAGATCCCCGGCGCCACGGTGAACCGGCTGTGCGGATCGGGGATGGAGGCGGTCGGCGACGCCGCGCGGGCGATCGCGGCGGGCGAGGCCGACATCTGCGTCGCGGGCGGCACCGAGTCGATGACCCGCGCCCCGTTCGTGGTCGCGCGGACCGCTGACCCGTACCCGAGGTCGCTCGACCTCGCCGACACCAGGCTTGGCTGGCGCCTGGTGAGCCCGCGGATGCTTCAGATGTACCCGCCGGTCAGCCTCGGCGAGACCGCGGAGAACGTGGCGGTCAAGTACGGCGTGACCCGTGAGCGGCAGGACGAGTGGGCGCTGCGCAGCCACCGCCTGGCCGCCGCCGCCCGTGACGCGGGCCGCTTCGACGACGAGATCGTCCCGGTGAGCACCGCCAAGGGCGAGGTCACCGCGGACGAGGGCATCAGGGGCGACATCACGCTCGCCGACCTGGCCGCCAGGAAACCGGCGTTCCGCAAGGGCGGCACCGTGACCGGCGGGAACTCCTCCCCGCTGAACGACGGGGCCGCCGCCCTGCTGCTCATGTCCGAGGACGCGGTCAACCGGACCGGCGCGCGGCCGATCGCCCGCTACGCCGGCTCCGCGGCGGCCGGCGTCCACCCGGACTACATGGGGATCGGCCCGGTGCCCGCGATGAACCGCGCGCTGGCCAGGGCCGGGTGGCGCGTCGAGGACCTGGACCTGGTCGAGGTGAACGAGGCGTTCGCCGCGCAGTCGGTCGCGGTGGTCGATGAGCTCAAGCTCGACCCGGAGAAGGTGAACGTGAACGGCGGCGCGATCGCCATCGGGCACCCCCTCGGGTGCTCCGGCGCGCGGATCGTCACCACGCTGCTGCACGAGATGCGCCGCCGCGCCGCCGTCCGGGGGGCCGCCACCATGTGCATCGGTGTCGGGCAGGGTATCGCCACCCTCTGGGAAGCTCCCTGACCGTCCGTGACGGCTTTGACAACTTTCGCTACACGCCCGATAACCGTTGCATAACGGAGTTATCCTGGCTGCCCAGGGGCCTTCAGCGGAACGGAGACGGAGGTGGCCAGCGTGACGCTGATCGAGGGCGGCTTCGGCAACCGGCCGGGCGGCGGGCGGCGCCGCGCGCGCCACCACCGGACCGCGCGGGCCGCGGCGCCGCTGCTTATCCCGCTGGCGCTCGCGCTCACCCTCGGCGTCATCCTCGCGGTCTCATCCGGCACGCCCACCGCGCACGTCAACCAGCAGACGTCGGGCACCACGAGCAGCACCGCCGCCCCGTGACAGTCACCGCCTTCCGTTCGGGAGACATGGGTTTTTATTCCGAACGGAAGGCGGTTCCTGCTTACCCGGCCAGGTAATTGCCCGGTGCCGAGGTCTGGAGGGGGGCTGACGCGGTGTCCGGGGGCAGCGAGGAAGGGCTGACGAAGGTGCTGCCGTCCGGTCCCGCCTCGACCGCCATGTGCGTGGCGCTGCCCCGCAGGTACTGGTCCCAGCTGAGGAACCACTCGGTCCAGCCGTCGTCCCAGTTGCCGGCCTTCGGGCTGCCCACGATCGTGACCGGGTCGCCCGGGACGGCCATCTGGTAGAAGATCTGGGCGTCCTCGGGGGCCAGGTTCACGCAGCCGTGGCTCACGTTGGTCGTCCCCTGGTCGACCACCGACCACGGGGCGGAGTGGTAGTAGTCGCCGCTGAAGGTGAACCGCACAGCCCAGTTGACCAGCTCGTTGTAGTAGCCGGGCGTGCCCTTCGTGCCGCCGATCATCCGCACCGGGTTGCCCTTCTCCACCGTCAGGTACGTGCCGTCGGGGGTCGGCATCGTGGCCCGGCCGGTGCTGATCGGCCACTCGTACTTCAGCTTGCCGTCCACGTAGATGAACGTACGGTGGGCGGTGGTGCTGGCCACCGCGATCACCGGCTGCCCGATGGTGAACGTCTGGGTGAGGTCGTGGGTGCCGTACACGCCCGGGGCGCCCTCGACGCCGTCCAGATGCCCGTCGAAGCTGACGGTCGTGCCGGCCGGCCAGTAGTCCCGCGGCCGGAAGTCCAGCTGCCGGCTGCCGTCCCAGTACCACGCGCCGATCACCGGCTTGGAGGTGGTGAGCTGCAAGGACCGCTCGACGGCCGCCTTGTCCGTGATCGGCTGGTCGAAGGTCAGCATGATCGGCATGCCCACGCCGTAGGCGGCGCCCTGGGCTTCGTAGATCTCGGTGTGGAACGTGCGGGCCGGCGTCAGCGTGCGGAACGTGCTGGTAGCGGTGACCGGGCGGCCCTGGCTGTCCGTGCCGGCCGCGGTCACGGTGTAGGACTGCCCCGTGCTCAGCGCCCACGTGCTGTGCCAGGTCTTGCCGTCGCTGCTCAGCGTGCCGCTGACCGGGGCGCCGCTGGTGCGCACGGTCACGTGGGTGATCTTGCTGCCGCCGAGCGCGCTGACCGTGATGCCGCCGGACGGGCTGGCGTCCGCGGAGCCGGAAGCCGGGGTGATCCGCAGGTACTTCGCGGCCGCCGACGCGGTCCCGCCGCCGACCGCCTGCGGGTTGAGCTGCGTCGCGACCGGGGTGCTGGCCGAGCAGGCCGTGGCCAGCAGGCTGGCGGCCGCCGTGAGCGCGGCGGCGGCGAAGCGCCGTGTCCGGCGGGCTGGCCGGTCCGAAGGCACGCGGTGGCTGCCGTACACGATGGATCGGTCCTCTCCTCGGGGGAGGCTAATTTTATCGGCCTCCGCAGGGCCGGGCCGGATTGTTCCGTGATCGGGCGCGGACACCCCGTGCGACGGCGAGGGCCAGCGCGGCCGCGGTCAGCGCGACGATCGCGTACTCCGGCCAGGGGCCTGCCCGGTCGGCCAGCGTCGTGTAGCCGATCAGCGGGACCCGCGCCTCGAGCTCGGCCTGCTGCCAGGTGCCGCTGCTGGTGATCAGCCCGCCGTCGGGCGCGATGATCGCGCTGTACCCGGTGGTGCTCGCGACGACGACCGCGCGGTCGTGCTCGACGGCCCGGATCCGGGCCATGGCGAGCTGCTGGCCGGACTCGCCGGTCTGGCCGTCCCGCTCGAACGTGGCGTCGTTGGTCTGCATGGCCAGCAGGTTGGCGCCGGCGGCCTCGGAGCGGACGAGGCCGTCGAAGCCGATCTCATAGCAGATGACGTCGCCGAGCCGGATCTGGCCGATGCGGAACACGTAGGCCGAGTGCCCCGGGGTGTAGTCGACCGGCTGGAGCTGGGTCAGCGAGGTGATCTTGCTGATGATGGCGCGGAACGGGATGTATTCCCCGAACGGGACGAGCCTGCGCTTGACGTAGTAGTGCGGCTCGGGCCCCGTGCCGGGCAGCCAGAGCACTCCGGCGTTGCGCAGCGGGTCCTGGAGCACGGCGCCGACCAGGATCGGGCGGCCGATCGCGGCCGCCGCGCCGGCGATCTGCTGGTAGACGGGGGGGTACCGGGTGGGATCGATGTCGGTGGAGTTCTCCGGCCACACCACGAGGTCGGGTACGGGCAGCTTGCCGGCCCTGACCTCCCGCGCCAGCCTGTCCGTGGCGGCCACGTGGTCCTGCGTGACCGTCCGGTAGTTGCCGAGCTGGTCGGCGAGGCTCGCCCGTGCCCGCGGGACGTTGCCCTGGATGGCGGCGACCACGGCGGTCTTGCCGTTGGCCGGCACCGGGTCGAGCGGGAGCGCGGCGGGCAGGACGGCGAGGGCGGCGGCCGCGGCGAGAGCCAGCCCGGCCAGCGCGGTCCGCCGGCGCGGCGCGCGGGCCGGGCGCCCCGGTGGCTCCGGGCGCCCCGGTGGCTCCGGTGGCTCCGGGGGCTCCGGGGGTTGCGGGGCGCCCGGCCAGACGGTGAGCGCCGCCCAGGCGAGCGTGCCGCCCGAGAGCGCGATGACGAAGGTCAGCAGCGGCGCGCCGCCGATCGCCGCCCAGCCCCGCGTGGGCGCGCTGGCCTGGCTCATGGCGAGCCTGCCCCACGGGAAACCGCCCCACGGCCAGCGGTCCCGGAACGCCTCGAGCGCCACCCACCAGCCCGCCACGGCGACCGGCCAGCCGGGCAGGTTCAGCAGCGCGCGCTGGGCCACCGCGAACACGGCCAGGATGACCGCCGATGCGGCCGCGAGCGCTGCCCACGCGAACCACGCCACGTTGAGCACCCAGGCCAGCAGCGGGAAGAAGAAGGCGGCGCCGAAGACCAGCCCGACCGCGAAGGAGGCGCGCATGCCGCGGCCGGACAGCGCGACCGTGAGCAGCGCCGGGCCGACGGCGGCCAGCGGCCAGATGCCGGCCGGAGGGAACGCGGCGGCGAGCGCGAGCCCGCCCGCCAGCGCGGTTCCGAGCGCCCAGCGCAGCCGCAGCGGCGCCATCAGCCGCCGCTCGCCTGGCGTTACGGTGCCGGCCTGTGCCTGCGCGGGGATCACGCACGCAGCGTAGCCGGGACCTGGCCTCGGCGCGAAGCGGGCGAGTTGGCTATTAATCGTGAACAGCCCAATCCATTGCGTTATATTCGGTGCTGCAAATGCCTCGGTGGGGGCTGTGCATTGCTGATCATTGCTGATGTCCATGTACATGTGAGGGGGCCGTCATGCACGCGCGCGACTGGGTTGAGCCGTGATCCGCATTCGCTACGGAGACCTTCCGCCCGGGTTGCACGGTAAGGCGGAGCGCCGCCCGCATGGCGTCACGGTCTGCCTGCTTCCCGGGCTGACCGGTAGCCAGCGCATGGCCGCGCTGCGGCGGCTGCGCCAGGAAGCGAGCCGGGGGTGCGGCCCGGCGCTGCCGGCGCCCCAGCTCGCGATCGCGCTCGGCTGGGACCGAGTGCGGACGGTGCTCCGGAACGCCGCGGCGATCGTCCGGCTGCATCCGGCGGCGAGCCTGCTGCACGCGGCGGGCGCCGGCGCGCTCATGGCGCTGTTCGTGCTGATGTCGGTGTCCGTGCCGGGGGCGCAGGAAGCCGGGCAGGCGGATGCCGGCGGCACGGCGGGCAGCGGCTCTCCGGCGTCCGTGGCCACGCCGGCCGCCGGCCTGCCGGCCGGCGCCCGGCAGGCCGATGGCCGGCAGGCGGCCTTCTGGTCGCCGGCCTGCCGGCCGGCGCTGGCGGGAAGGCGCCCGGGCCCGGCGTGCGGGTCCAGGTAAGCGCCAGCGTTCCGCCGGTCCCGTAACCGGGAATATCCGCGGCCGGCGGTGTCTTTCGCCATGTCGGTGATCTGGCAGCTCTGGCAGTTCTGGCAGCGACGGCAGGTGGCGGTTGAGCAGGCGTGGCGCGGTCTTGTTCGCGGCGATGGGCATCATCTGGGGTATCCCGTACCTGCTGATCAAGGTCGCGGACGGCGGAGTGTCCGTGCCCGTCCTGGTCTGGGCGAGGGTCACCGTCGGCGCTCTCATCCTGGTGCCGGTCGCGCTCGCGCAAGGCTCCTGGCACCCCGGGCGCCGTGCCGTCCTGCTCCGGCACTGGCGATGGCTGGCGGCTTATGCGGCCGTGGAGATCATCGGGCCGTGGGCGCTGTTGTCGAGCGCCGAACACCACTTGCCGAGCTCGACCAGCGGCCTGCTCATCGCCTCGACGCCGGTCATCGGAGCCCTGCTCGCCTGGGCCGCGGCCAGGCGAGGCGGCGCCGGCCACGGCGGCGAGCGGCTGACCGCGGCCCGCGCGGCCGGGCTAGCCATGGGCTTCGCCGGGGTGGCGCTGCTGGCCGGCCCGGGCGCCGGCCACGGCGGCCTGCTGTCCGACGCGGAGGTCCTGCTGACCGCGGCGGGGTACGCCGCCGGGCCGATGATCGCGAACCGCAAGCTGGCCGGCCTGCCCAGCATCCCGGTCAACGCGGCCTGCCTGCTTATCGCGGCGGCCGCCTACACGCCCGCCGCGGTCGTGACCTGGCCGCACGCCGTGCCCGCCGCCCGGGTGCTCGCCGCGCTGGCCGCGCTCGGCGCGGTCTGCACGGCAGCCGGGCTGGTCGGCTACTTCTGGCTGATCGCGGAGATCGGCGCGGCGCGCGCCACGGTCGTCACGTATCTCAACCCGGCGGTGGCCGTCGCGCTCGGCGCGGTGGTCCTCGGCGAGCGGCTGACCCTCGCCACCGGCGTCTCCTTCGTGCTCATCCTCTCCGGATCGGTGCTCGCGACGCGCTCCCGGCCGCGGGCTGGCGTGCCTGCCAGCGGCCGGCGTCAGCCACAGCCCAGTGCCCCGGCCCGCGAGACTTAGCCCGGTACAGGGCGGCGTCGGCGTCCGCCACCATGGTCGTGGCGGCGGGCGAGTCCGCGGCGCATTCGGCGATACCGGCGCAGGCGGATATCCTGACGCGGCCGATGCGCAGCGGCACCGGACGGCTGACCTCGACGAGGATGGCGGCCGCGAGCTCGATCATGCCGCGCATCCCGGGCGAGGACTCGGCGAGCACGATGAACTCATCCCCGCCGATCCGCGCGGCGATCGTCCGGTGGCCGTGCGCTACCCGGCCGATGCGTTCGGCCACCCGCACGAGCAGCTCGTCGCCCGCGTCGTGCCCGTACCGGTCGTTGACCCCCTTGAAGCCGTCGAGGTCCAGGTAGCAAAGGCCGAGCCTGGTGCCGCCCGCGCCGCGCCCGTTCGCGAGCGCCGCGGACAGCCGGCCGAACACGGCGGCGCGGTTCGGCAGCCCGGTGAGCGGGTCATGCGTCGCCTGGTGCCACAGCTGCTCGCTGATGACCCGCTGGGCGTCGAGTTCGGCGCGCCGGATCGATTCCTGTTCGGCCAGGGTGCGGTCGCGCAGCGCGCGCACGTACCCGTTGGCCAGTGCCTCGGTGACCTCCGCGACCCGCCGCTCCGGGTCGTCCGCGGCGCCGCCCCGCGTGTAGGTCCTGATCAGCGCGGGAAGCCGCAAGATCAGCACCCGCAGGCTCCGGCCGAGCACATCGGCGCCCACGAAGTTGGCCTTGACCAGTGCTTCGCCCACGGCGGCGGCCCGCAGCGGCTGGAACGGCGAGCCGAGCAGCACCGACACCAGTTCCGCCGACTGCTCGGTGAGGAAGCGCCGCGCGGCTGACAGGTCCATCGGGATGTCATCCTGCCCCGTGGCCGCGTCCGGCCCGCTGACGGCCAGGGCGGCCAGCCACAGGCGGCCCAGTTGCGCCCCGGGCGAGGGAGCCGACGAGGCGGCAGGAGTGAACGATGGGATGGCGGGGGCAGCAGGGATGAACGAGGCAGCGGGGACGGATGAGGCGGCGGAAGTCATGGCGGGATGGCGCCTCCCGGGCACGGCGGCAAACGCCAGCCCGGCATCCGCGGGAACCGGCCACGGGCCCCGCGCTACAACGGAACCGCGCGGCAGGTGCGGCTGCGGTCCGAGCGGGACGGCAGTGCGACGGTGCTGCCCCATCTCGTTCAGAACCGTCTCAGCCATAGTGAGCTCCTGTCCGGAACCTGCCGGGATGAGCCTGCAGGTAATCTTGCGCGTCACTATAGGCGATCCGACTGATACAAGTAGTGCTTATTCGAATAATCTGTGACCGAACGCTCGCTGTGCGCGCTCGGAGCATTTCGGACCGGCGAGCGGGATCAACGATCGCCGCTACGGGTAGGTGCCGGATATGGCCAGTTCAGGAAGCGAGCGAAGCGCCGGCGAGGATGTCGTCGCGCGGCAGGCGGCCGAAGTCGCCGTCGAATTGTCAGAGGCGGACAGGCCGCGGGACCGGCGGCGGCTGGCCGGTGCGCTGAACGGCATGGCACGCTCGGCAGCCCGGGCGGCCGGCCGCGGCGCCGGCCTCGCCAGGGTTGGCACGGGAGCCGCCGGCCGCGGCGCGGCATCCCTCGTGAGCTGGCTCGCCACGCAGGTCGTCGCGATGGGCCCCCGGCTCCGGGTCCGGGACCAGGCGACGCTGCGGGCGCAGTTCCCCGGCTGCTCGGACGAGGAGATCGCCGAACTGCTTGTCGAACGCGCCGCGCGCGCGACGGCGGCGGTCGGCGGCGCCACCGGGGCCTGGGCCGCGTTGCCGGTGCTGCCCGCGTTCCCCGCCGAGGTTGCGGCGGAGACGCTGGCGGTCGTAGGGATCGAGATCAAGCTGGTCGCCGAGTTGCATGAGGTGTACGGCGTCCCCGCGCCCGGGAACGCCGCCGACCGGGCGCGCGCCTACATCGGGGCCTGGGCGAACCGGCGCGGTGTCTTCATGGTCCCGGGCGGAGTGCTGATGGTCGCCGGGTCGCCGCTGGCCAGGCAGTTGCGGCGGCGGCTCGCGGCACGCGTGCGCCGGTCCACGTTCGCGCTGAGCCCCCTGTTCACCGGCGCGGTGGCCGGGGCGATGCTGAACCGCAGGGAGACCAGGAGGCTCGGCCGCGACATCCGCCGGGACCTGCGCCGCCGCCCGGTTATCGGCGCCGGGCGCGTGAGCGGCCCGCCGCTGTCCGATCCGCGTGACTAGCCGGGACCCGCATGCGGCGGCCCGCGGGGAACGGCCCATGGCCGGCGCCGCTGCGGGCCTGCGGTACGGCAGCGGTACGGGGCGCTGGGTGCTGGCCGCCACCGTGCTCGGATCCGGCATCGCCGCGCTGGACGCGACCGTCGTGGGCATCGCCCTGCCGGCCATAGGCAAGGACTTTCACGCCAAGGTGGCCAGCATGCAGTGGGTCGTCGACGGTTACACGCTGACGCTGGCCGGCCTGCTCCTGCTCGGCGGCGCGCTCGGCGACTCATACGGCCGCCGGAAGGTCTACGTCATCGGCATCGCGTGGTTCGCGCTCGCCTCGCTCGCCTGCGGGCTGGCGCCCGGCGCCGGCTTCCTGATCGCGGCCCGCGCGGTGCAGGGTGCCGGGGCGGCGCTGCTGACCCCCGGCAGCCTGGCCATCCTGCAGGCGTCCTTCGCCCCGGAGGACCGGCCGAGGGCCATCGGGGCCTGGTCCGGGCTGGGCGGCGTGGCCACCGCGGTCGGGCCGTTCCTCGGCGGCTGGCTGATCAGCGCCGTGTCCTGGCGGCTGGTGTTCTTCATCAACCTGCCGGTGGCGGCCGCCGTCACCGCCATGGCGGCACGGCACGTCCCGGAGTCACGCGCTCCCGGCCCGAGGCCGCCGCTTGACATAACGGGCGCGGTCACGATCAGCCTGGCGCTCGCCGGGATCACCTACGGCCTGATCGCCGCGTCGGGCAGCGGCTGGGCGTCGCTGCCCGTGCTGGCGAGCCTGGCCGCCGGCGTGGCCCTGTTCGCGGCCTTCATCGCCACCGAGGCGCGCAGCCCGCACCCCATGCTCCCGCTGCCGGTATTCCGCAGCCGCCAGTTCTCCGGGGCCAACGGCGTCACCTTCGTGGTCTACGGCGCGCTCGGCGGCGCGCTGTTCCTGGTGCCGGTCATGTTGCAGCAGGCCTGCGGCTACAGCCCGGTTGCCGCTGGGGTGTCGCTGCTGCCCGTGACGGTGATCATGCTCGCCCTGTCGGCGAGATCGGCCGCGCTGGCCGCGCGCATCGGGCCGCGGCTGCAGATGACCGCGGGACCGCTGGTGATCGCCGCCGGGCTGGCGCTGTTCACCCGGGTCCACGGCAACGGAGACTATCTCACCCAGGTGCTGCCGGCGGTCATCGTGTTCGGCCTCGGGCTGGCGGTCAACGTGGCGCCGCTGACCGCGACCGCGCTGGCCGCGGCGCCGGCCGGGCACGCCGGCATCGCCTCGGCGGTCAACAACGACGTGGCCAGGGCGGCGAGCCTGATCGCGGTGGCCGTGCTCCCCGTGGCGGCCGGCATCACCGGGGACGTGTACCTGCACCCGGCCGCGCTGACGCGGGGCTTCCATAACGCGGTGCTGATCGCAGCCGTGGTCGCGGCGGGCGGCGGCCTGCTCGCGGCCGCCACCATCCGTAATCCGGCCCGTCCTCCGGCCGGCCCCGCGGCGCCGCGGGCCCGGCCCAGGGACGACCTCAACTGCCTGCACTGCGCGCTTGAGGCCCCGCCGCTGCGCGGCTCGGCGGGGTGACCCCCGGCGGGGTAGCCAACGCCGGCGGGGCAGGCCGCCCGGCCTGCCCCGCCGGCGTTGGCAGCGGTCGCCGTCAGGCGGCGATCCGGCTTCCGCGCTCTGGGCCACGGACCTCCAGCTGGTGGACGATCCGCTCGGTGGTCGCCTCGTGGGCGGCGAGGTCGGCCAGCGCCAGCACGCCGACCGCGATCGCGTCAGCGAAGACCAGCCAGGTCAGGACCGATCCGGAGAACGCCAGGGCCGCGGCGAGCGACCACAGCGCGACAAGGCCGATCAGGCCGTGCCCGAACCTGTGCGAGGCCTTGCGCGCCAGCGCCGCGCTGACCGCGGCGATCACGGTGATGCCGGCCGATACGCCGAACGCGGTCCAGCCGGCCGTCCCGGCCGACCATGCCATGGACGCGACCGCGAGGAACGCGCCCGCGACAACGAACAGGGCGTCGAGCAGGAACCGAAGACTGAGCTTCATGACTGAGCACCTACCTCCACACCGCGCTGCCCGCTGGCAGCGCAACCTGCGTTCTGTACAGGCGGGTCGGTGACGGGCACCCGCCCCCGTGGCGCCCGTCCGGCTCGTCTGGCGGTTCTCATGCCGCCGACCGGTGCAGCGCATAGGCGGTTATCTATATTTCACGGTTAAATGTGATATAGGTCACATTTGACCGGTGCCCGCCGTCCGGTTGTCGCGGCCGTGCCCGCGGTGTCGCGCCCAGGTGCCGGCCGTGGCCGGTACGCTCGGCAATTGGCACCGTGGGGATAATGGGTGCCGGAGGGATGGACCATGACAGCGGAGGAGATGGCTGCCGCCGAGGCCGTGCGAACCGCCGCCCGTGCGGCCCGGGCCACCGTGACCAGCCTCGCGGCCGCCCCGGACAGCACGATCGACGCCGCGCTCGGCGCGATGGCGCGGGCCCTGGACGATGCCGCGCCCGCCGTGCTGGCGGCCAACGAGCAGGACATGCGCTCCGCCGCGGAGCAGGGGCTGCCGGACGGCGTGCGCGACCGGCTCCGGCTCGATGCCCAGCGCATGAAGGCGATGGCCGCCCAGCTGGAGATCCTGGCCCGGGTCCCCTCCGAGCCGGCCAGCCGGAAGATCCGCGACCTGCCCGGCGGGCTTGTGCTCACGCAGCGGCAGCGCCCGGTCGGCGTGATCGGCGCGAACTTCGAGGCGCGGCCCAACGTCGTCGTCGACATCGCCTCGCAGCTCATCAAGTCCCGCAACGCGGGCGTGCTGCGCACCGGAAGCGCCGCCCTGCGGTCGGCGGCCGCGCTCGCGGAGGAGGTGATCGCCCCGGCGCTCGGCAAGGCGGGCCTGGACCCGGCGTCCATCCAGCTCGTCCGGACGCCCGGCCAGGCAGCCGCGTACGCGCTGGTCCGCGAGCCCAGGCTGGTCCCGCTGGTGATCTTGCGGGGCAGCGGCGCGAGCACCCGCGCGCTGGCCGCCGAGGCCGCCGCGCACGGCGTGCGCACCCTGGCCCACGCCGATGGCGGCGGCGTGCTTTACCTGCACTCTTCGGCCGAACGGAAGGTGGCCTCCGCCCTGATCGGCGCCAGCCTCGACCGCCTTGGCGTGTGCAACAGGCTCAACCTGCTGCTCCTCGACCGGCAGCTCTGGGACACCTGGCTGCCGGAGATCACGGCGCAGCTCGGCGGGCTCGGCATCGCCGCCTCGCTGCCGCCGCACGACCACCCGCTCGGCTACGAGTGGGCGCTGGACCCCGAACGCGAGGCGACCGTTACCATCGCGCCGGCCGGCGGCCCGGCGGAGGCGGCCGCGATCGCCAACGACGAGACCTCCGGCCTGGCGGCCGGCATCGTGGCGGCCGACGCGGACGCGGCCGCGGAGTTCCTCGGCGCGTACGCGGGCACCGGTGCCTTCTGGAATGCCACCACCAGGCTGCTCGACGGGTTCAAGCTGCTGGAGGTGCCGGAGACCGGGATCAACATCGACGCGGTTCCCGGGCCGCGCGGCCCGGTGACCTTCAGGGACCTGACGCTCCGCCAGTTCGTCGTGACGCCGCGTTAGCCCCGGGGGGACGGCTCCGGCCGGCGGCTCGCGGCCACGCGCCGGGTCCGGCTCGCCGCGATCTTGATCCGATTCTGCTGCGCGAAGGTGTCATCTGTGTCGATACTCTCCCTGTGGTGGGCGAGGACTTTACGGCCCAATTGGCGGCCGCCCAGGGGGGCAGCGAGGACGCCTTCGCGGTCTTGTGGCGGGACGCCAACCCCGCGTTGCTCCGCTACCTGCGTGTGCTCGCCCCGGAATACGCCGAGGACATCGCGGCCGAGACATGGGTCCACGTCATCAGGGGACTTCCCCGCTTCTCCGGCGACGAGGCCGCATGGCGGGCATGGCTGTTCACCACCGCCCGCCGCCGCCTGCTCGACCAGGCCCGGGCCAGGAGGCGGCATCCCGCCGAACCGCTGGACGAGATCAGCGCCGCGGACGTGCCCAGGGCGGCGGACGCGGAGCAGATCGCCATGGAGAACATCGCGACCGAGGCGGCGGTGGCGCTGCTGTCCCGGCTGCCCGAGCAGCAAGCCGAGGTGATCTTGCTGCGGGTCGTCGCGGGCCTGGACACCGAGGTGGTCGCGGACATGCTCGGGCGCAGCCCTGGCGCGGTCCGGGTGGCGGCGCACCGCGGCCTGAGGAAGCTCGCGGCGCTGCTATCCGGGGCAGGTGTAACGCTTTGACCCGATACGGCGTTCCAGACGATGACATGCCTGACAGCCTGCCTCCTCCGAGCTGGGGTTCCGCGCCGTTCGACGAGCGGGATCTCGATGCGGTGCTGTCCGGCGAGACGGCGGACATAGCCGATGCCCTGCGCCCGGTCGCGGACACCCTCGCCGCGCTGCGCGCCCCCGGGGTGCCCGCCGAGCTCAGCGGCGAGGCGGCGGTCATGGCCGAATTCCGCGCGCTCGGGCGCGGGGACGCCGCCCGCCCCGCCGTCCCGGCGACAACCCTCCAGTTGCCCGTCATCCCCGCGGTCCGTCCGCTTGGGCGCGCGGCACGGCATCGCGGCCGGCGGCGGGCCGCCTCGCGCGCGCGCCGTCAGGCGGTGGCGCTGATAGGCATCGCCGTGACCGTGATCGTGCTGGCCGTGGCGTTCGCGGGCAACAACCTGCTCGGCCCCATGGGGCGCGCGTCCACGGCGTCCCGGTCGTCCGCGCGCCCTGCCGAAGGCGATCCCGCGTCGCCGGGGCTCCAGGCCAGGGGAGCCGTCACCGAGCGCCCCTCCCCGGCGCGTTCGGCGCATGCGACGCCGTCGCGCCCGTCCCCCTCCCCGTCATCGTCCTCGCCCGGTCCTGGCACGATGTGCCGCGCGTACTTCGGTTATCTCGGTCACCGCGAGCCGCCGGGCAGCTGGCCGGCGGAATCCCCCTTGCTCAGGGAGCTCAGCCAGCTGGCGGGCGGCCTCTCCCGCGTGCCCGGGTACTGCGGCCCGTACCTGAGGGACTGGTTCCCGTACGGGGGCCGGGGGAGCTGGCAACGTTACCCTGGCGCGTACCTGGGAACCGGCGACCAGGGGAACCAGCCTCAGGAAAGAGGGCCGGGACAGCCGGGACAGGACGGGCCGGGCCCGGGTTACGACGGCGGCAGGGCGCACTAGGGCCCGCCAGCACGCTCAGCCGGGGTGTTCGGTCAGCGCGTCGACGATCGACGCGCACGCCTGCTCGAACGCCGCGCGCTGGTCCCCGGTCAGCCGGTCGAAGATCAGCCGGCGGACGGTCCCGGCGTGCCCGGGGGCGGCGGAGGCGATCGCCTCGGCCCCGGCGTCCGTGAGCACGGCGAAGGCGCCCCTGCCGTCGGCCTCGCACCCTTCGCGGGCGATGAGCCCGCGGCGCTCCATGCGGGTGAGCTGATGAGACAGGCGGCTTTGCTCCCAGTTCAGCGCCTCGCAGATCTGGAACGGGCGCAGCCGCCGCTCCGGTGCCTCGCTGAGCGACACGAGCACCTCGTACTCCGGCAGGGTGAGCCCCGAGTCCTGTTGCAGCTGCCGGTTGAGGTGGGCGGGCAGCAGTGAACTCATCCGCAGGTAGGTGCGCCAGGCCCGCTGTTCCTCCGCGGTGAGCCACGTGCCGGTCATAGTTCCAGCATAACGCCGGAATAAATGACATATCATGAGTGTTATGAAAAACTCCTCTATCGCAAGCCTCTGAGCTGCGACGATGTGGCTGGAAACCTGAGTTTTGCATAAGCCTCCATATATGTTTCACGCGCTCCCGGGTGAACGTGGAGCGATTTGCCGGCTAATGCTGGGAGCAGGCGTCCGTGCGCGAACTCTCATGCCGGTTTCGGGTGAATTGCCGTGATCTCAACCCGGTTCATCATGATCGTGAAAGGTTTTTGCCGTATAGCCGATTTTTCTTCCTCCATGAAGGTTTTTTCTGTGCCGTAGCGTCGGCTGCGGTCGCGGCCCGTCTCAGGCAGGTCTCATGCTGATCACACGCACCAGGAGCCGCTGGGAAGACGCCGGCGTTCGAGCGCGCGGCGGATGGGCGTGGAACACGCACACCGGGCCGTCAGCCTCCGCCGCGCGGCGGCTGACGGCCAGCCGCCGGGCGGCGCGGCGGGATCGGGGACACCGGGTAGTGCCGGGAGCCCGACCACAGGGCCGGCGCCGCGTCCACGGCCTCGGCGATCCAGTAGGCCGTGCGCTCGTAGTTGACCCGCCAGCCCACGAACTCGGGCCAGGCGTCGGCCGGATCGCGGGAGATCGGGAAGCCTACCTCGCGCAGCCGGTGCACCGCGTCGAGGAACTCCTCATAGGTCAGGGTGATCCCCGCGCTCGGGTCGGCCTCCTCCGGCACCTCCAGGCCCATCGCCCGGGCGATGCGGCGGAAGCACTGGAAGCCGCCGCGCAGGCACAGCCGCGCGGGCACGTCCGGCGCGCGATCGGGCGCGAGCGTGAGGATGAGCGCCGCCGAGTCCAGCACCGCGAGCAGCGAGGTCACCCAGGAGGACAGGCCACCCGGAGACCGGAACCGGACCAGCGGCAGGTATGTCGTGTGGCTTTCGGCGACGTCCGCGGCCCATCGCTCCCACCGCTCATACAAGTCGGGCAGCGTGTCAAGCGTCGAGACGCCCGTGCCGAGCGCGTAATGAGTGCGCGCGAGGAGTTCCGGTCCCCAGGAGGGAACACCCGAGCGCGCGTTGAGCAGCGCCACCTCGGTCTCGCGCCGGTTGAAGGCGGCATAGAGCGTCGGCAGGTAACCGACCTGCAACGCCACCACGGTCAGGCCGGTGGCCGCGGCGAGGAAAACCAGCGCGGCCGGCGCCGCCCCCGGCGGCTCGGAGAAGCCGAGGGTGAAGATTGACGAGCCGGCGTTGGTGAAGGCGGCCGGGAGGCCGCGGCTGGCGAACGGCCACAGCATGAGCGAGAAGCCGGCGAAGGCGATGGCGAGCCAGGTGACAAGCTGGGTCAGCAGGATCGCCGCCGCCTGGGTGGCGAGGATCCGGTCCCGCGTGCCGTACTCGTCGATCGCTCCCGTCACGAGCCGGTACGCGGCGATGACCACCCGGTCCACCCAGCGGGTCAGCCAGGAGCCGACCGCCCTGGGCACGATCAGCGTTCCGATCACGCTGCTCCATCCGGTGATGATGAGCAGCGCGCCGCAGGCCGCCGCCACCCACCGGGCGGCGAGCGGGACGGCCATGTCTTTCTCCTGGCGGGTCTTTCTCCTGGCGGGCGGGCTACGGGCAGTCCTGGTGAGTCGGCTTGTACCCGGCCGGCGGGGTAGTGATCAGATAGCCGCCGCCCTGCGGCCGCAGGTAGAGAGTGATCGTCCACGCCGTACACGGGCTGTTGTCGATGCTATCGGCGGGGTTCTGGTGGCTGATGAACGACACCATCGCGGCGAGTGCCCCGCCACCGGTCCCGGTAATGCCGGCGAGGGTTTCCGCCGAGTCGCGCGTCGTCGCGTAGCCGGCTGAGAAGCTCGACGGCGGGTTCTGCTGCCGCATGCGCGCGTCGAGCAGGCTGCTGTATGTCGCGTAGTCGTGGTCGTTTATCGCGGTGAAGTAACGTTCGAGCAGCGCCTGAACGCGCGGCGCGGCCGGGTTGCCCGCGGCGGCGGGCGCGACGGCCACGGTGCCGGCGGCCGTCGCCGCCGGTGTCGCGCTTGCCGGGGCGGAGGCCGGTGTCGCGCTTGCCGGGGCGGAGGAGGGGGCAGCTGCCGCGCTGCCCGGCAGGGCGGGCGGCTGCCCGGCGCTTTTGTGCGCGATCAGCGCGGAGACCAGGGCGAAGGCGCCGCCGCCGACGGCGAGCACCGCCACGACCACCAGCGCGACACCGATCCCCGCCCGGCCGCGGCGCGGGGCTGGCGGCCGCGGGCCGGGTGCCGCCGCGTCCGGGACATCGGCGAATCGCGTCCCGCAAGCCGCGCAGGAGGGCGCGGTCTCGGTGCGCGGTCGACCGCACGTCATGCATAGGTTCATGCCCGCCCGTCTCTTTCCGGTAGCAGATAGCCGCAGCGCCGATCGTACGGCCCACGCCGCGGGCCGGGGAGATCTTCGCTCCGGATGCCCCTGAGGATAAGTTCGGCGGCGGACACGGAAAGCCCTGGGGAGCCGTTGCGCTCGCCGCCGAGGCCGCGGCTCCCGCGCCGTGGTTGATCGTGGCCGGCGGCGCCATGTTCAGCGCCACCCGGCTCATCTTCTGCCTCTCCGCCTAGGGCTGGCGCCGGGCGCCGTGTACTGGCTGGCGCTGCGCCCCGGCCTGGTTCAGCGGGCGCGCCCCGGCACGGCTCAGCGGGCGCGCCCCGGCACGGCTCAGCGGGCGCGCCCCGGCACGGCTCAGCGAGCGCGGGAGGAGCGGGTGACGAACAGGATGGCCGCGACGAGGACCGCGACCCAGAACCACGGGACGAAGACCGCGGCGACGGTGTGGCCC
>Ga0070737_10002958_pt1 | contig 19242 bp, 12 predicted proteins | sample Coa_R1_10_FD_66438 | JGI IMG/M metagenome (GOLD analysis project Ga0070737, IMG submission 66438) | Surface soil microbial communities from Centralia Pennsylvania, which are recovering from an underground coalmine fire - Coalmine... | ecosystem: Environmental > Terrestrial > Soil > Unclassified...
GTCTTGCCCGATCCTGGAATACCGACGACGAACACGCCGGTGGCGAGTGGATCGTTCGCATCAGGTTGGAAATTGTCTGCCAGGAGGAGGCGACGGCGGGGATTCTCACCGATGATAGCTGCCTGGCCAGGGTCTTCCTCTTCGCCACTAGCTTCGTCTGTTAGGCAGGAACCCTGTCTGGGGGACAGGTAATCATCGTCTGCACTGACGGTTGGCAGCAAGCGCGTATATTTGTCGTTGTCGATGACCTCAGCGCTGGCATAGGGGTTGGTGGCCAGCATAGCGTCGATCTCATCGGCGGTGTGGTCGTCAACTGTGCCAATCGCGGCGAGGCTGACCTGCTCCGGATGTGCTCCAATACCCATGTACTCGCGGAAGGAACTGACCTCCTCACGGTGGTCGCTGATATACTCAGCAATGTACTTCACCATGATGTAGAGCAGGAAGACGAGTAGCGCACCCACCATGACACAGAACAGCAGGCCTCGGTAGCCCCATCCAGCGGCCTCGGCTTTGGGCGTGAAGTACGCCAGAAAGCCGAAGTAGGCGAGGACGCCCAGTCCCTCTTTCCAGTGATCCAGCACTTCTTTCATCTTATTTGCCCTCCTGCTTCGCCTGGGCCGCCTGGACTTTCAATTGCATGAGCCGAGTGTAGGCTTTGAACGCCCGCCAGTTCTCCAACGCGATTTTCGCAGCCCAGTGGCGTTCCAGGGAGGCCGAGAGAATAATCGTGCTAACTGCGTACAGGGACAGAGTATAGCCGAGCAGCATGAATGGGTCGTTGGACAGCAGGTTAATAAAGGTGAAGTCGCCGACAGTATCGGCGATAAAGGAGAGCAGTGACCAGGCGAGCAGGAGCCGGTGATGGGCGACCATCTGCACGGCGGTCGTCTTCACTGCCTGCATGTTGTCGCCGACCTTGACTTTCTGCTCTTTGTACTCTCTGTGGACACGAAACACGAAGAACATGACACCCAGCTGGAAGGCAACAGCCATACCGATGCTGACGGCGAGCGCGCCTGCTGTGGCGTTGCCCTGCGCGTGCGTGTCCATGTTTTTGTACACGGCACCCTGCACGAACATGTTGAAAAAGGCGACCACCGAGGTGAACACCTGCCAGAGATTCGCCACAATACCGCACAGGACACCGATACCGGCGAGCGAGTAGGTGAACCAGGGGGGATGATGGACCGATTCCGAATCGGCCTCAAAGGGCTTGAAACCCTTTGGTTGAGCTTGTTTTGCCATAAAGATGGCCTCCTTGTGTGATGAATCAACATAGCTCAAGATCAAAGGAGAAAGATGAGGGGATCGCCCAGATCAATCTCCCCGAACACATGTGAAACATCGGTTCGACTGACCCCTGGAGGATGGCAGGCATGGCAAAGGTATCAGACCTGAAACAGATGTGATACACTAACCATCAGCCAGGAGTCTTCACAACTACTGGTGACAGAGGAGGAGGGGACGTGTCTGGCCGTGGGAAGCTATAAGCACGCCCTCTCCGCCTTCAGAAAACACCGCACTACAAGAAACCGCACTACAACTATCCGCACGAGGAGGACGTCCTTACGGGACAATATCTTGGTCTGGCCCACCAACTCTCATAGTGAGCCAGTTAAACGGAACTATCTTATGCTTGAACAGCTCAAGCTTACCAATCAATTTATACCATTTGACACAATATTACCCAATTATTACCATGTTGTCAAGTTAATGCAAATTATAAAATCGATATAGCGATTGACGCAAGCAATGCCAGGCTCTATAATAGTAAAAAGTGTGGTCTCACTCACCACAAATGGCACCAGGGGAGAGAGTTTATGCCAAAACAGTGGTTGACAGTCGAAGACATAGCCGAAGAGTTGGGTGTGCATCCTGAAACAGTTCGTATCTGGATCCGTGAACGGGAACTTCCTGCGGTGCAACTGCGGCGCACGTACAGGGTCAAAAGAGAAGACTACGAAGAGTTCTTGCGTCGACGCTACACAGGCAGGCAGGAGGATAAGCAAGAATAACCAGGCTGACTGACTATGTACAAGCATCTATTCTCTCCTATTGGCATAATTATGATTTAGAAGTCCTCGGCGAAATCAGACCTGAACAGACGTGGTAGTGTCTCCAGTAGTGCGATTGATCCAGCCGTTATCAACGGAATGCCGTTCTATCCGCATTATACTGAATAGCGGCCTGAAAACAGCCCGAAAAGCGGTGGAGAACCGGCGGAAAAACGGCAGCTTTGCTGGTATGAGTGTTATGACAAGCGCCACTCCCAGGTACCCAAATCGAATCAAGACTTGTATCCAGGCCGCTGGATATAAGGTCCGTGAAATTACTGCTGAACTGCACATTCCCGATCGCACCATGCGTGACTACCTTACCGGACGAACAGCGATGCCGAGAGAATATCTGGAGGCCCTTGCCGGGTTGCTTGGCTGTTCGATAGAGAACTTAGTCCCAAGGAGTGCTTCCCGCTTCGGTGATATGTCTCTTCCCCCTCAGCCTTACTTCGCTCATCCCTACCCCTTGCAGGAAAACTTCACCGGTCGTATCCATGAACGACGAATGCTCACGGAGTGGTTGGCAGAGGACAAACGACCGGTTTTAGCTCTTGTGGCTCTGGGTGGAATGGGCAAGTCTTCATTGGTGTGGGCCTGGTTGCAGCAAGACGTGTTGGGCGTGCCCTTACCCGGTATGACCGAACCATCGAGAGAAGTTTCCATCTGCGAGTTATCCCAAAGTGCTCGTCCGCAGGGCGTGCTGTGGTGGTCCTTCTATGAGCCCGAATCCTCCTTTGCTACCTTCCTCAATCGAGCTTTGATTTACGTAAGTAGCGGGTCCCTGGACCCCAGGAGCATGTCTACTTATGAGAAGATTCAGGCTCTGATAGCTTTGCTCCAACGCCACTACTTTCTGCTGATATTGGATGGCTTCGAGCGTGAGTTGAGGGCTTACGCCAGCACCGTTTCTGCTTATCAAGGCGATAGTGTAGGTGAGGACGCTCAAGGGAACTTTCGCGTCTGTATCGATCCTCATGCAGGGAATTTCCTGCGCTGGCTAGCTGCCAGTCCGCTCCTCAGCAGGGTCCTGCTCACGACTCGACTTTTGCCTCATGAGCTGGATAGCCTGGCGGGATGTCGATGTGAGGAATTGAGTACCTTGGACACTGAAGATGTCCTGGCCTTCCTCCAGGCTCAAGGAGTGCGCGGAACGCGAGCCGAAATCCACACTGTCTGCACCCCTTATGGCAACCATCCTCTGGCTTTGCGCCTCCTGGCCGGGCTGGTCGTACATGACCCGGCTCGACCAGGAGATATCGCCGTAGCTTCCGAGAACAGCCTCATTCCAGAGATGGTACAGCGGGAACACCACATCCTGGCCCCGGCCTATGATGCCTTACGGCCATCGCTTCAGCAACTACTGAGTCATTTAGCTGCCTCTCGGTCAGTGGTGGATTTTGAGACAGCGAAATCGGTAAGCCCATTTGTGGTTGAGAAAGAGTTGAAGGTGGCGTTGCAGGAACTAGTGGAGCGAGGTTTGCTCTTCTTTGATCGAGAGCGGCAGCGCTACGATCTCCACCCGGTTGTTCGCCAGTACGCGTATGCCAGGCTTCCGCAGAGGGAGGCGGTTCACGTCCGTTTAGCCGAGTATTTCCAGATGAGCGGAAAAGGCCTTCTAGAGGACCTGCCGGATGCTCCAAGGAAAATTCGAGCATTGTCCGTGGGGCTGGGACCAGATAGTCTTCCTCAGCTGGAGAGTTTAGAAGATATCGCGCCAATCATCGAACTTTGCCATCATATGATCCGTGCAAAACAGTTCAAAAGGGCTCTCGGTATCTACTATAATCATTTGGCCAGCCTGCTGTACCATCGGCTCGGAGCCTATCAGACCGTCATCGAGCTTCTTCAGGGATTTCTTGAGGGCGACGAGACTTCCCTGCCACAACTTGAAAGGAACTGGCAGTCCTGGTTACTTGATGCACTGGCGAATGCCTACAGCGCCTCTGGTTATCCACAACGTGCTGTACAACTCCTTGAAGCATCAATTCAGATTGATCAGGAGCGTGGCGATAAGGAAAGCCTCGCGACTGCGCTGTGGAATCTCGCGGTTCAGCAGGAAATGCTTGGAAGGCTTACAGCTTCAGAGCAAAGTTTACAGGAGAGCATACTCCTGTGCCGCGGCATCCATGATGCATTCAATGAAGCAAAGGCTCACCAATATTTTGCCTTGCTACGAGCCTACCAGGGTATGTTTGAGGCTGCTTTCCGGCACCTGGATGCGGCATTGTCACTCTTTAAAGAGTTAAATGCACGAGCATCCGAGGGTGCCGTCTGGGCTTATCGTTCCCTCTGCGGTATCCTTGCCCGAGAAATTCCTGCTGCATTGGAAGCTGCGCAGCGCGCTCGTGAACTGGCGGATATAGGACATTACGAAAGAGACATCATCCGAGCCGAATGGCTGCTTGGTCTGGCATCAGTTCATATGGCTTACCAGGAAGACGAGCAGCGAGCCGCTGCGTTCCTTTGGGAGGCAGAGGTGCATTTGAGAGAGGCCCTTCATCGCTGTCGCCGCATTGATATGGTAGATTATGAGGCGGATCTCTTGCTAGCCTGGGCTCGGTTGCATCACGCCAGGAGGCAGAAACAGCGGGCGAAGGAATTCGCCACAGAAGCACTAGCCATCACCAATCGTTCAGATTTTCGCGTGTTGAGAGCTGATATCTACAACCTTCTCGCCCAACTGGAATGGGAGGATGGCAACTGGCGAGAAACGAGGAGACTCGCTGAGTCTGCTCTACGCGATGCAACATGTAACGGCCATCCCTTCTGTTATGTATCTGCCTTGGAGGAAGCGAAGCAGTTGTTACACGAAGTAAAAGGACTGTGATGAAAATAGGTCAAGATAGCTGAGAGTATTTAATGCTATAATCTGGGTGAAATATGTTTGTGAAAACTGGATGCGTTTCAAACAAGTAGGGAAGAAGAAGCACCTGGGATGCATGTATAGGGAGGTTTCGAGAGCATGATTGAAATTCAGGATCGTTTCGTCACATTTCTACCCCCAAGAGGTGCTGCGTACCTGATCGGCGATTTTACTGATTGGGATGAGAGACCTTTACCTATTCCGGAACCGGTAATCATCGAATTTCCCCGAGGTGCCTATATTGAGTATGCGTTTCTAGACGCTAACAAATGTCCATTGGCCGATCCGACGAATCCTCAGACGCCCAAAAACCCGTGGTACGACTATCACCGCTCGATCACCCTCCCGCATAACTGCTTTAAGATGCCTCCACGACCACAGGCCTTTCGTGGAAGCGTGTACGACCACACGATGGATTCGAGGGTCTTTGCGGGTCAGCGGAGATATTATGTGTATGAGCCACCTTCTTTTCCTTTAGCAACGATCTATGTACACGACGGAGAGGCATTCTACCGGAAATTACGCTTCCCTGAAGTCGCTGAAGCACTGTTAGAGCAAAGAGCGATCCAACCGGTGCGCCTGGTCATGATAGAGCCGGAAGACCGCCACTCAGAGTACTGGTTCAACGAGCGCTATGAGGCGTTCCTGCTCGAGGAGGTCCTGGCCGAGGTTGAGCACCGCTACGGTGCAACCTCGGAGAGAGCCCTCTGGGGGGCTTCGCTGGGAGGCTTGGTCTCCGCGTGGCTCGCATGGAAACATCCACATCTGTTTGCGAAAGTAGGAAGCCAGTCTGGGTGCTTTACCGCTCGTCCAGGAGGTGGAGACGAATATCATGATCCTGAGTGGTTTACGGAGCAGTTCACTGAAACGCCGCGTAAACCATTGCGCTTTTATGCACAGACAGGACAGATCGAGTGGCTACTGGCACCCAATCGTCGATTTGCTGCCGCACTGGCAGATAAAGGATATCCTCATAGCTACGAAGAGTTGCCGAGCGGACACAACTGGGCTACCTGGGAGCAAGGACTGGAGCCAGGCCTGAAGTACCTGTTTGGTTTGCCTGATTAAGCCTTGGTCATACGAGTACCAACACTCGCACGACAGCGAAGTGGTCAAGCAGTCGCTGGGTGAGGACAATCTTCTTTACCTTCAGCATGAACAATATTCAGCCCTTTTCTCTCTTGATCTGAGCAGTATTTTCAGGTAGAATAGCCGCACTAGAAATCTCATAATAGATACCAGGTTCTAGTACAAATCATTCTGAAAAAAGGGCTTGGGGTGATAGAAAGAGAAAGCAGAGAACACACGGAAGCGGAGTCATCAAAAATCCTTTCCTTACTCCGAAGCACTGCATTGCCTTTTCATAAAGAAATGCTTGAGGTTCAAAAATGAGCGAGCTTAGCGAATACAAGGTTGACCATCTTTTGCTCCTCGTCGGCTCCAATCCGGTGCCAAACGCGGTGGCAGGCACATTGCTTGCCTCACGGAGAGGACGTATTACCCTCATTCACTCGGCTGAGGGCCATCCGGATGACCTTCGTCCATCTGACGGTCCTAGTCTCGTGCAGAGATTGATAGATTGGTTTAGGCCGGACGATTCAGATTCAGCTATTAGCTACCCAGGTCTTAGCTCTAGGGAAGTTAAAGAGGCCGATGCGGACTCAGTTCGCACCTGCGTACGTAAACTGCTCGACGATTATGAACGCGATGTGCTCGAGGAGTACACACACAAGTTCGGCAACCTAGACAATGCTCCTAAAGTCCGCCTCGGTCTCAACTACACGGGTGGCACCAAAGTGATGTCGGTGCATGCCTATCGTGCGCTGGAGAGCTGGATCAACGAGCATGATAAGAGGCACCGCATAGTCAGCCGGGACCCCGTATTCAGCTATCTCGACGCACGCACACTCCAAATGTGCATCGACCCGTCCAGCGGCAAGGGTACTCGCTCATTCTACGTCGGCCGGGACGTCAAGATGAGCATTCTCGACTTACTGAAGTTGCACAATTGGAAGCTAATAAAATGGCCTGACGGAGAACCGGTCTGGCCAAAGACGACACCGGTCCTACCAGATAGCGCAGCAGAGCTGCTCACCGTCCATAGTAATCCCAGCCAGGCCAGGATATGGACTGAGTGGCTACGTACCAAGCTTTTCCCAAAGGCCAGGAAACGAGTTTCTATCCCTTCTCCTTTTTGGGTGTACCAATCGGGAAAAGAGTTGCAGGGACAGTATGACGTGAAGCAGCCGGGACGCGAGTGGAAAAGCAGTGCTCAGCTGCAGAATCAAGAAATACCCTGGCCGGACCTGCCACCTCTGAGGAAAACTATGAGTAATGAGCTTGAACAACACGGTGCTCAGCGCCTCAACCTAACGGCGGCGACGAGAAGGGGTTGCAATGATGAAAAAGATTTCTGTAAGTGGTTGAGCGGAACCTGGCTGGAGTCCGCCGTCCTGGCTGTGCTGAAACAGTGCGCCCAGCAGTTGCATCTCAACGATTACTGTATGGATATCAAGCTCGAAGTGCCGGGCAGTTCGGACTTCCAATTCGACGTTGTTGCGATGCGCGGTTACCAGCTTTTCGCCTTTTCATGCAGTACCGATAGTAGCAAAGCGCTTCTGAAGCAGAAACTGTTCGAGGCCTATCTGCGTGCCCGGCAAATGGGTGGCGACGAGGCCTGCACTGCTCTTGTATGCTGCGCGGAACAGGAACAGGTCAAGGAACTGGAGGCCGAGATGCGCCGCGATATGATCGTGGAGGGTCGCATACGAGTCTTCGGCCGCGAGGATCTGGCTGACCTCGCTACGCATATCGGCTACTGGGTCCGCGAGCAGAGCCGGGATCCTGATCAGCAGAAGCCGACCTGCGGGCAGCGTAAGGAGGAGTAAATATGTGGCTCGTTGTTGTGGATACGACGCAGATACAACCATATATCTTCGGCAGCAACCGTCTGCGCGAGAACATTGGCGCATCTTATCTTGTCGATGTGGCAACCAGAGACTGGGCGTTCCAAGCAGTGGAAAAGGTCGCGCCTGGAAAGAACAACATCGAATCTGGGAATAAGCTGATAGAGGATACACAGGAGGACCAGCGGGACAATGCACGAATCGAGAATGGTCTGGATGCCGAGGTGTTGTATGCAGGCGGCGCCAATTTCGTCGTGCTGTTCCGTGACAAAGACAAGGCGAGAGATTTTCAGACTCACCTGTCGTGGCGTGCTTTGGAGGAGGCTCCCGGCCTACAACTGATAATCGCCCAGCAGGATATGGAGTGGGACCAGCACGTACTCAGTAACAAGCTGGACGACGCCTTTCGCACGCTGGCTAAGCAGAAGAGGAACCGTGTCTGGTCGGCTCCGCTGCTTGGCCTGAGCGTGACGGCGTCTTGCGGTTCAACCGGCTTACCAGCTACCGACATGGTCGAGGGCATTGGCAGCGATCCCGGTTATCTGGCCTCAGACGAGATTCAGGCTAAGGTGAACGCTGCCTGGCCAGCCGACACGAGTGCCGCCAACCAGCGGCTGCAAGAGGTGATCAATCTGCAAAAGGCAACCGGTTCAGTAGAATACAAGTACCCTTACCGTTTTGAAGATCTGGGTGCCACAGCAGGCGAATACAGCCATATTGCCGTTGTGCATGCCGACGGCAACGGTATGGGCCAGCGCATTCGTGACATCGGTGATGAGTGTACGACAGTAGACAAGAACCGCGAATTCGTACTGAAATTGAGGAAGTTCTCGATTAAGGTGGAGGATGCGGCGAAGGGAGCGCTCAATGCGGTGCTTGGCAGGCTCGTCAAGCGAATTATCGATGATGAAGACGGCGGGAAGGTCATCGTTCATCGCCTGAGCCAGCATCTGTCTATTCGGATCAAGCTGGCGCACAAAGACAGCGACTACTTCATTCCCTTCCGGCCTATCGTGTTCGGCGGCGATGATGTTACTTTCGTCTGTGATGGGCGTCTTGGCCTGGCGTTGGCCGCGGAATACTTGCAGGAGTTTGAGCAGCGTACCGCTGGCCTGGGCAAAAACAATGGTCGGCTGACGGCCTGTGCCGGTGTCGCCATCGTCAAGAACCATTACCCCTTTGCCCGTGCCTATGCGCTGGCCGTCGACTTGACCAGATCGGCTAAAGACTATCGCACAGAGCTGGTTTCGGCTACATCCTTTGGCACAAAGCCGGTTAGTATCGGCTCGTGCCTGGACTGGCATTTCGCCTTGAGCGGCCTGAGCAGCTCAATCAAGCAGATTCGCGATCGCGAATATGAGACGAACAATGGATCGCTGACCTTGCGCCCTGTCACCTTGAATGCTAACCCCCTACAGAGATACCGTAGCTGGCGCGTGGTTTGGAAAGGGATCAAAGCCTTTCAGAAAGAGGAGTGGGCGGAACGTCGCAACAAGATCAAGGCGCTGCGCGACGCTTTGCGCGAGGGACCCGAAGCGGTTGAGCACTTCAGAACTGCGTTCATCAATAACAGGGGTCCTTTGCCGTCAGTATGGTCCGAGATGGAGAGCTGGCCATTGACCGGCTGGCAAGAGCGCCGCTGCGGCTACTTCGATGCAATTGAGTTAGTAGACTGGTTCGTGCCGTTGGAAGACCCGGAGATTGCATGAATGATACCCATGATTGCCCAACAATTGAGTTAGCAGACCGGTTCATACCGTGAGAAGGAGAGATCGATGCGCCTGCAACTGCGTCTATGCCTTGAAAGCGACGCCACGTTTGGTCGTGGCGAGGGTGTGGCGGGGCTGGTAGACGAGGAGATAGAATACGACGTTGCGACAGGGCTGCCATTCGTGCGCGGCCGCGTCCTGAAGGGCTTGCTGGTAGAAGAATGTGCCAACCTCTTGTTCGCTCTTCAGACGGCGAATTCGCCCGCACTGCCCGCACTTGAGCAGTCAGCGGAGCGGCTCTTCGGTCAGCCCGGCAGCGATTTGAAGAGCACGGCACTGCTGCATTTCGGCCCGGCACTCTTACCCAAACAGTTGCGCGAGGCAGTGTGCTACGGGATAGAGCGCAATGAGTTGAAGCCCCCCGATGTGCTGGAGTCGCTAACCGCGATCCGCCGTCAGACGGCCATCGATGAGGAGCGGGGCGCTCCCGAGAAGGAGAGTCTACGCTCGATGCGCGTTGTGCTGCGCAAGACGAGCTTCTGGGCTTGGCTCGACTTCGACAAGGCTCCTGGAACGGACAATCAGACGTCCAAGGACAAGCAGACTTTGGAGAACGACCTAGCCTTGTTGGCCGCCTGCACGCTCAGTGTGCGTCGTGGGGGAATAGGCCGCAACCGCGGACGGGGTCGGTTGAGCCTGCGACTGCTTGACGAGCAAGGCAAGGATATCACCGAGCTGTACTTCAAGCACTTCAAGCGATTCCTGGAGACCTCCAGCCAATACCCGACAGGAGGGCAGGCATGAAAGTCATTTATTATCGTATTGAGCTGCTAGAGCCAGCACTGGTCACTTCGGTGCAGGGCGATCCCAACAGCGCGGTGGCATTTGATTACCTGCCCGGCAGTGTCTTACGCGGCATCCTGATCGGTAAATATCTTGCTTCGAAGCCGACCGATGCCAGCGATAAGAGCGATGACAGCGACACGCTGCGCCGTCTTTTCTTCGAGGGCTCCATTCGTTATCTCAATGGCTATCCGCTGGATGCTGAGGGCCATGCCAGTATGCCGGTGCCCGCATCTTGGCATCGAGTCAAGGGTAATAAAGAAGGCCCTATCTTCGATTTCGCTATTAAAGCAGGAAATGACAAGCTGCAGTGGCAGACGGTCAAGGACCCGTTCTATACTCAGCCAGATCAGAGCGTTCGGCTGATTTCGCCAGATCGCAATGTGGCGCTGCATACTCAACGTACCACACGCTTTGGCCGTGCCATGCCAAAGCATACCGATCGCCGTCAGACAGGTGGGAAGCCCGAGGAACTGCTCAAAGGTGACGAAATCCCCGGTGCCGTGTATCGCTACGATGCGCTGGCCGCCGGACAGACATTCCAGGCCACAATCCTATGTGACAATGACGCCGACGAGCAGATTCTGCGGGGCTTACTGAAGGACTTAATGGGCGGCCACATTACCCTGGGCGGCTCGCGCAGTGGCGGCTACGGACAGGCGAAGATCATCTGGATCTCCGAGGATGAGGCGGCCCTGAAAGCAGCTGAGGACGAGGGTGAGGAAGACCAGGACACAGCTGAGGATGAGGAAGACCAGGATACAGTTGAGGACGATGAGGATAAGGAAGGCGAAGATGAGGAAGATCAGGATACAACTGAGGATGGCGAGGATGGGCTGAAAGGCAAGCTGATCGTCACTCTGCAAAGTGATGTCTTGCTGCGCGACGAGAGAGGCCAGTTCGCCGTCGATTCCGAACTGCTGCGCCGAGTGTTGAACAGCCATCTCAAGCCGAAGGTCGAACTGGAGCTTGAAGATGCCTTCTTAGACACGCAGGTAATCGGTGGCTTCAACCGCAAATGGGGACTGCCGCTGCCACAGGCTCTGGCCGTGAGCATGGGTAGCGTGCTGGTATTTAAAGACCCTGGCTGTGACCCCGCGCTGCTAGAAGATCTGGAGGCACGCGGCATTGGCGAGCGCCGTGCCGAAGGCTTTGGCCATATCGCCTTCAATCGACAGCGTGCGGCACAGCTCGAGGTGAAAGAAATTACACGTGAGAAGCCCGGCTACGTTGATTTCATGGTCGACCAAACAGATGCACGCGATCTCGCCCAACTCATGGTCAAGCGCATGCTCAGGAAGCGGTTGGACGAGAGACTACTGGCTGCTGCTAACCGCGTAGAGATCGCCAATCCGCCGTCCAACGCACAGCTCTCGCGCTTGCGCAGCGTTGTGCTTGAGGAGCTTCGTAAGGCAACACCCGATATCCGCAACATCCATCGGTTTATCAAGGGCATTTATGAGAGAGGGAGTGCTCGCCGCCAGTTTGAACGCAGCACCCTCGACGGCCGAGAGCCGTTGCTTCGTTGGCTCAGGAACCTCCTGAGATATGGCATCGATAGCCCATGGACGATGGACGACAATGAGTGGAAAGATCTGCTGCGCCTGAATATGGTCGAGGTGGCTGCTCAGATCGGTAACGTGGAAGCGAAAATGGACGACAGACTGCGCCTGGAGTACGTACTGCGCCTCATAAACCTTGTGCTGGCGAAAGCGGCCAAGGAGCGCGGAAAGGGGAACTAGCCATGCCTAAACCTTCCTGGTCCGGTGATGTATCTCGCAAAATCGTGCGGCATATAGTGGTCGAGGCAGACCTCGTTCTGCAAACCCCTGCCCACTTTGGCAGTGGCGATGGCGATGAACTGGTCGACATGCCGCTGCTCGTCGACCCAAGGGATGAGAAGACACCACTGCTGACCGGCGCATCGATCGCCGGTGCCTTACGCGGCTATTTGCACGAACATGAATACGGCTTTCGAGCGAAGGTCAATAAGAGAGCCAATGCACGCACTTCGCCCATCGTACTCCTTTTCGGCGGCAACAGCGGCTATGAGTATGGCGAACAGAGCCCGCTTATCGTTGAGGATGCACGCGGCAAGAACTTTATCCTCGGCAAAGACGCTGCCATCGAACTGCGCGATGGCGTAGGCCTGGCGGGAAAGAGCCACACGGCAGACCATGATAAGTTGTTCAATATTGAGATGTGGGAGGCCGGTACGACGTTTCCCCTACGCTTCGAGTTAATCGTGCGCCAGCAGGACAATCCGCTCGCGCTCAAACGGGCGCTGGCTACCGCACTGGCCGGTTTCAACAATGGCAGCATCACCATTGGTGCCCGCAAGCGGCGCGGCTATGGCCAGGTGAGCGTGACAGGGTGGCGCATCGAAGAATACGACCTGACAAAGACCGCGCAACTGCTGGACTGGATTGCCAATGGTGCTAACGAGTTGAGCAGCCCTGCCAATCCAGATATTGTGCAAGCTACCGGCGTTGGCAAGAAGAGAGACGATCACCGGAAGGCTTTCTGCCTCAAGGCCGAATTCTCCCTGGATGGATCGCTGCTCATTCGCTCTGGCAGTGGGCCAGACATCGAGCCAGGCACCTTACAGACGCCCGCAGACGATCCCAACATCCAGCGACCCGACTTCATACACCTGCATTCCGCGCGGCCAACGCCCCAGGGTACGCGCAAGCAGCCGATTCTGTCCGGTACCAGCCTCTCCGGTGCGCTGCGTGCCAGGGCCTTGAAGATCGCCCGCTTGATTGCGCTATCCGCCGAAGAAGGAGAACAAAAAGCCTGCGACTTGATCGACAGCATGTTCGGAGCCAATCTGAAAAACGTCCCGGTCGAGGCCGAGATGGAAAACGTCCCGGAGCCTAAAGCCAGCCGCATTACCGTCTACGAGCATGAGGTGAGCGGTGTCGCAGAGAAGGAACATACATCCGTACAAAACCGTGTGAGTATCGACCGCTTCACTGGCGGCACGCGTGACGGTGCCCTGTTCAACGAGCAGCCCCTGTTCGGCGGCGAGGAATCGGTGGTGATAGTGGACCTGCAACTTGCGAATCCGCAAGAATACGAGATCGGCCTGCTTCTCTTGCTGTTGAAAGACCTCTGGACCGGGGACCTGCCGCTGGGCGGCGAAATCTCCGTCGGCCGAGGTCGGTTGCGCGGCAAGAGCTGCCATCTAGAGTACCGAAACGGCCAGGTGCTGGCCTGGAACCTGTTCGCAAACGGGGATAATGGTCTGAGGGTAGAGGGAGATAAGCCCCAGGATCTGGAAAATTACGTTGCTAAGCTACACACACATCTTGGCGGGAGCGAATCATGACGCGGAAGATCACCGACACTGCGGCAACATGCAAAACTGATATCGACTGGGTCGGCTTTGCGGACAATCCGACCGAATGGCTGTCCCGGCAGATGCAAGCCCACAAACTGAAATACCTGCTCGCTCATGTCGACGATGGCGTGATATGGGGTCGGCTCGACGATCAAAAGTTGATCACCTCTAATGAGGTAGCGCCGAAACACTCTCCACCTTTGCGGGAGGAGATGCTTCAGACCGCCCGCATCTTCGCGGATGCCGGTGAATTACTTATCTGGCGCGACGAAGTTAGCAAATGGGCAGGTAGGCTCATCACTGAGATCACGAAGTCCAACACAACGGATGAGCAGGCAAATCACCCGAGCACCGAGCCTGCGCTGCCTGCCCCTACAGTCGAATGGACCAAGGCGTTTGATGAATATCAGATCCTGTTGGGTACAAAGGCCGAGACCTTGGAGCGAGACTTCGCCCTGATGAGTGAGGGTTCGCAGGGGCTCTTTCATGTCGTCCCGCTCCATCTTGAGGGGAAAATTGACGAGCAAGTTCGCCCTCTACGGCTCGTCGTTCGCCACTATTTGAAGGCAGATGATAACGGCTTCCTGCGGGTAAACGCCAGTCGGCTTGTTGACCTGCTTCTTGTTAACCCGCTTCGAGAGCCAAAGGAGAGCAACGCATGACTATTCTACAACCCTGGCCCGAGCACCGGAACCCCGACCCGTCGCGAACTGCCAGCGCTCCGTACAATTTTGTGCCGCTGCCCGAGAAGATCATCCCTGCCGTTCCTGATGCCGAAGAACTGCCAGATCATGACAAGTACTACCCCGGGCTCCGCAGCGGCTACTTTGATGTGACACTGACGACGCGCTCACCCCTCTACATTCGCGGCCTCGTGTCAGCTAAAGATTTTCCGCACCAGGAGTCGGATCGGGATGTAAAGAACAAGCCCGAGTTCTTCCATATCAGTGACGAAGGCAGGCCGGTTATTCCCGGCAGCAGTCTGCGCGGCATGCTCCGTTCGCTGCTCGAAATCCTCAGCTACAGCAAGATACAGTGGGTCAGCAAGAAGCAGCTCTTCTTTCGCACGATGGATGGCTCAGCCATCGGCACATACTATAACCAGCGAATGGTCGAAGAGTTGAAAGGTGTTCACCCTGAGCGTTCGTCTGCGTCGGTGTATCGCGCTCGAGTCGAAGGTGGTTTCTTCCGCATACATGAAGATGGAACCTATTCCATCGAGCAATGCACTGTTGCACGCGTCGAGGCAGCGGACCTGCGGAAGCTGTTCGGGTTGACGTATAACCGTGAGTTGTATGAGCTTGATGGCCATGCTGTGAGTGAGGAGGATGCAGGCAATCCCAATCAGACGCCAAAGTGGTCGTATCAGCATCAGGAGATCCAGGCAGACGTCGAGCAAGACGAGCACGACTACCTTTTCCGAAAACAACCTCGCAAAGACGGAAGGGGATGGCGTCATCGTGATCTATACCTGCGCTACCGGGGTGCCAGTAACCTGGGGAAGGGCAAACAATCGGGCAAGTTGGTCCTGACGGGACACATGGACTTCAAACACCTGGCATTCCTTTTTGTTCCCAATGAGCAACTTGGGCTGTCGGTTACTCGAATCGACGTGCCTAACAATCCTGGTGAGCAAGACCTCAACAAGCGGCTGGTTGACCGCTTTCATGACGATGATCAGCTTACACAATGGCAGAAAAAAGCCTTCCCCACCGATAGACCGCCTACTGGGCAGCCAAAACCGGGTGACGGACACTTGCAAGATGGCGACCCGGTCTTTTTTCTACGCGAGGAAAACGGGAAGCTCGTCTTCTTTGGACGGGCGCAAATGTTCCGCCTGCCCTACAAGCACGATCCCTTTGAGCTCGTCCCCGACGAACTGCGGCAAGTCACAGATATCGATTATGCCCAGGCACTCTTCGGCTTTGTGCTCACTGTGGAGGAGATTGACAAACTGGGAGCCGACGCACCTCAGCAAGGTAAGAAGGGCCGTGCCTATGCAGGCCGCGTCACCGTTACGAATGGCATACTCAAGTCCGATCCGACGGATCTCTGGCTGGCAGGAGACTTTACCCCTACAGGAGACTTTATCCCCAAGATATTGGCGTCGCCAAAACCCACCGCATTCCAGCAGTATCTTACGCAGCACCATCCGCAGCAGCTTCCTGAAGATAAGAAAAAACTTGACCACTACGATAGTAATACATCGCCAGACAGCTACGAGACCGTCATTCGGGGCCATAAGCTCTACTGGCACCAGGGCCTGGATACTGACACCGACCAGCGTCTCTCGCGTGAGAAGATCTACGCTGCGATCAAGGGACCTGATGAAGTAGATCCGGATGATACTCAGCACACGCGCTTCAAACCGCTGAGACCAGGAGTCAAATTCTCCTTCCGTGTCTACTTCGAGAATCTGTCTTGCCGCGAGCTGGGTGCGCTCTGTTGGACGCTGCACCCACGCGGCGAACTGGGACAGCGCTATTACCATCATCTCGGCATGGGAAAACCTCTGGGATTGGGAGCTGTGGAACTCCATGCCCGTCTGCATATCATCGATCGACCGATGCGCTACAAGAAGCTCTTTTTTAATGACAGCGGCGACAGCTGGCAGTCGGGCGAGGAGGCGACGGTCGAGGACTTGGCTGATCCCAATGTACTGGAGCGTCTGACACAACCTTTCGAGGACCATCTGTTGAGCGAACTGAATCCCGACCCACCATGCACACGACTGACAGATATGCTGCGCATCGCTATACTGCTCAAGTTGCTCGAATGGCCGGGCTACCGAGCGCTAGAAGGCGGTCCTCCATACCTGAGACGCGATGGGCGTCCAAATACGCGTTATATGAAGATCCAGCCTGATAATGAATATCGCAATCGCCTTGTCTTACCTGGTCCGACACAGTTTGACGAGTCATACTTCAAGGACAAGTCGCGTCCACAAGCTCCTCCAGAAGCTTCTCAAGCCGATCAAATGCAGGTGAACCAAACAGATCAACCCACTAGCCCGGAACAACAACACGGCATGACCGAACCGGTCCCACAAGCCAACACCGTGGAGCAGGCTCCGGCAGAGAAAAACATAGCGCAGCCAGTCCTGTCACCCGAGCTAGCGGAACAGTTTTATATCGGGAGGGAGCTGATCAGTATGGTTAATTTTACTCAAGGTGAGCAGGGTGTTGAAGTCAGGTTCTGGCAGTTGGACCCCACTAAGGTTATTGGGTTTATTCCAAAGGAGTTGATAGGTCGGAAATTGGGTGACAAAATATCAGTCGTTGTGACGGGTCTGCGCCAGGAATCCAGCGGTCGCTTGGTTGTCGAGTTGAAGCTACGGCCGAGGAGATAACAAGTATATTACCTGGCTGATCAGAACAGTGACGAAAGAGGAAGCTGAAGAGACGCGAACTATGTTCGTCATAGAGCAGTTTTACATGAATTTACATCAGTCCTAGTAGAGAAGAAAAGGCTTGGCTTTAAGCAGCAGGGTATAGGTAGCGTCTACTAAGAGGGTGATCGAATGTCTGAAGAAATGAACCAGGTTGAGCGGGGGATCTGTCCGACACCGGGATGTGGTGCTCGGCTGCCAATCGCTCCAATAGGTGGTGTTATGCTCTTACACGCCGCGTTTCCAGGAGAACCCTTGCTGGTTGGCTCTTTGCTCAAGGGGAGTATGACACATGTCTACTGTTCACAGTGTGGTCAACGTTCACCATATCACTCCTCTGCGCTCTGTTTTGTCGGTCCGATTCACTCAGCCTTCGTATATGTACCTTCAGAGGTTGCCGAATTGCATCCAGAGGTGATAGTAGAACTACGCAGTAAACTTGAGGAAGCAATATCTACGCTGGAAGGGGGGCGGATAGAGATTATTACAAATGCAGCTGAGTATAGAAAACAGCTTGCGGCTGCAATCAGCAGCCTGGTTGTGCCATTGTTGAATGACTTCTTCTTAGCTCACGAGCAGGGAGAAACAGAGGCCGAAGAATGGCTTCTCCAGAACAAAGAAAGATTGGATCGAACATTTTTCGCCGGAGCTTTATTGCTCATTCAAAAGGCTATACCCTGCTATGTACTCATCGCCAGTAAAGAAAACGATATCGACGAAGATATGGCGGTGAACATCATTCATGACCAAATACGATACATGTTCACATGGCGAGCCTTGCAATTGGCACGCCAGCTTGTTGCCGATAAGCTTCTCAGTTCTGTAGAAGAGGCTGTAGCCAGGGCTATACATCCCGCGATAGTGGACACAGCTATGGCGAAGTTTTTAGCGGGAGCTGTCGCCCACTTTGAGAAGAACAGTGATACCCCTAGCCTTTATAACTATGCTTATCATACCGTACTCGCGGCTATCTGTGATCTTGCAAATCAGGAAAATCCCAGGCAGGAGCATTGGGCAGGATGGTATATAGCATTTGAGCTATCTCGTCGCACGTCTAAGAATCAGAGTGCATTTCGAGGAAACACTGTTCCACTAACATTTGCGAAGAGGACGATTACGCCTGAGCAGTTTTGGAATCAGCTCGGCCCTCGATTTAATCAAGCAATACAACAATATGATAAAGAGGCTTTTGAACTCCTCCAAGATGTAGCTGAAGACCTGGAATTAGAGAATTTGCAGCAGTGGCTGGCTAATGGCATAACACCCATCTTCGATGGAATTCCGGAAGACATGCTAATGGAAATGCTCGAAGCAGCCCTCCTTCCATTAGCCCTGCAATATTCTGACGCTTCTCTTCCTCTGATCAAGAGCCACTTGCGTGGGTTAGCAAATCAGAATCCCACGCTGGTAATCACGTTCGGGAAGAAATTACGTTCAAGGTTATGGGCTAGTGGGCAGAAAGATCAAAGTATCTGGGTTACCTGTTATATGAGCGAAATTCTCAACGATTTTGATCTTTCTCTCATCGCCAAGCGGGTTGTCGATGACTGGATAGAAGAACTGAAGAAGACTCATTCTTGGCCGCCTGAATCAAAAGGGGCCTATGTTGCACTTCTCACCGAAAAAGGGAACTGCTTGCGGTACGCTGGTGAACCACTGGCCTCGTTAGAATGCTATGAACTGTGCAAGAATGTGTTACCAGATGACCTTAGCAACCGAGATGTTCGTACGAATGAGCGTAATCGAGCCATCGTGCTGAGAGAGGTGGGGAAAGTACGTGAAAGCCTCGCTATTCTTTCTAAGCTTTTACCTCATACCCGTTCGGGCGAGAAGGCGATGGTACTGTCTTCCATTTCAGCTTGCCAGAGCGTTCTAGGTCATCGTCATCGAGCAGAGGATATACTGCGACAAGCATTAGCTATTCTTCCTTCAGGAAAAATGGCCGATTCATTTCGCTTGTCGCTTCTCATAGATCTTGCATTTTTAGCCCGAAAGGAACACAACTTTGACTTAGCTTCCTAAATTTCGCCCAAAATAGCGGCAGGTTCGCCAGCCCTTGAAGAGCTTGCCAAAAGCATGGTGATGCTCCCTAGCTAATGAAGAAACGAAAAAGCTTTCATTAGGAGGAGC
>Ga0070737_10002959_pt1 | contig 19224 bp, 15 predicted proteins | sample Coa_R1_10_FD_66438 | JGI IMG/M metagenome (GOLD analysis project Ga0070737, IMG submission 66438) | Surface soil microbial communities from Centralia Pennsylvania, which are recovering from an underground coalmine fire - Coalmine... | ecosystem: Environmental > Terrestrial > Soil > Unclassified...
GGGCGTATGAGTGGCGTAACGGCTGGTTCAACGCAGGCTCGGTAGAAAACACGCTTGGCAAGCCCTTCGCCACGCCCGCTGAGATGGGCTTCTGGACGGCGCATACGCTCGATCCCATCGGCGCCATGCGCGACCGCGAGTATCCCTATGACGAGTACAAGGTCTTCCTGGTGAAGCAACCCAGACCCAAAGCCGCCTGGCAAACGGTCATCTGGGAAAGCCGCACGCCCTACTCTGTGCTGCGTCACAACTGCAACGATGTCGCCTTTGACGTACTCCGCTCGTATGGCGCCACCGCGCTGATCGATCCCGCCGAGGAGATCGTGCCAAACGACTGGTACAACACGCTGCCTGGCTACACCTTCTCCATCGCCGAATATCCTGGCATCCCCATCTACCTGCACCGAGCCTCGCACCGCGACCTGGTGACCAGCCTGATCCATCTCCTCATCCCCGAACGTTTCTATGGGCAGATTCCGCCCTGGCGCCAGCGAGGAATGCGCGCGTTGGTGGAGCTAGCCCTTGCGATCAGGAAGATGCTTGACGATGTGGCCTCACTTGTGCGCCGCCCATGGCAAAAAAAGGCGGCGTAGTCCGCTATCCCATTACTCGTGCCCCTGAAGTGAAACGCCACCCTGAAGCCCCTCCCCCGATGGGGGAGGGGTAGGGGAGAGGGCCTACGCCCCCTTGTTCGCCAGCATACGTTCCAGCGCCATCTTTGCCCAGCGCGCCGTCTCCTCATCCACGCTGACCTGGTTGATCACGCGCCCGGCCACCAGCTCCTCCAACACCCAGGCAAGATACGCCGGATGGATGCGATACATGGTGGAGCAGGGGCAGACGATGGGATCGAGGCAGAAAATCGTCTTGTCGGGATGTTCGGCTGCCAGCCGTTTCACCAGGTTGATCTCCGTGCCGACCGCCCAGACGCTTCCGGCGGGCGATTGCTCAATCGTCTTGATAATGTACTCGGTTGAGCCGTTCTCATCCGCCGCCTCCACCACAGCATGCTGGCACTCCGGGTGAACGACCACGCGCACGCCGGGATAGTCGCGTCGCGCCTGGGCGATCTGCTCCACCGTGAACCGCTGATGCGTCGAGCACCACCCCTTCCACAGGATTACCTTCGCGTCGCGCAACACCTGGTCGTCTTCGATGCCACCGAAGTCGAGCCGCTGATTCCAAACGGCTATCTGCTCCTCAGGGATACCCAACGCCAACGCCGTGTTGCGTCCCAAGTGTTCGTCGGGGAAGAACAACACACGCCGCCCGCGCGCGAACGCCCAGCGCAACACCTGCGCTGCGTTCGACGACGTGCAGACGATGCCGCCGTTGCGCCCGCAGAACGCCTTCAGGTTCGCGGCGGAGTTCATATACGTGACCGGAATCACCGCCTGCAATCCGTCATCTGTCGGCTCGTCCCGATAGAGATCGTCAAGCGCCGCCCAGCATTCCTCGACCTCAGCGATGTTCGCCATGTCGGCCATCGAACACCCGGCGGCTGGATTCGGCAGGATGACTTGCTGATGCGCCCCGCTGAGGATGTCGGCGCTCTCGGCCATGAAATGCACGCCGCAAAATACGATATAGTCAGCCTCCGGGCGCGACGCTGCGTACTGCGCCAGCTTGAATGAGTCGCCCCGCGCGTCGGCGTAGGTGATAATCTCATCGCGCTGATAGTGATGCCCCAGGATCACCAGCCGCTCGCCAAGCGCAGCCCGCGCCGCGCGGATCCGCTGATCCAGCTCCTCTGCGCCCATCAGCGCATACTCTCGCGGAATGCGATCGGCTCGCTCGGCCCCCGCATGACGCCCCCTATACAGCCCTGTCTGCCCAGCGCCAACACGTCCGACAAGCGATCCCTCTCCCTCTGGGGGAGGGGTAGGGGTGGGGGCACGTTCGCGCCACTCCACCAACGTCGGCAAAATACGCCGCTCCGCACTCTCGTCGCACGTCGCGCCATCCGCCATTGTGCTGTTTACCGTCTTCACATCTATTGCCATGTCTGCCACTCTCAATCTCTCTTGAGTCCGCGCAGGCGGACTTCGTGGCGTAGCCCCTAGGCGCGATTTCAATCGCCCGCCGGTCTCGCGTGTTCATGCGCCCGCTCTCACGCCTCCGCCAATCCACGCCCGCCGGTCTCGCGTGTTCAATCGCCTACCCTACTCATCAAACTCCAGCGACACATCGAAGTTCGGGGCCGAATGGGTCAGCGCGCCCAACGAGATCAGGTCTACGCCGGTGGACGCCACTGCCGCCAGCTTCGCGCGATCCGTCCCAATACCGCCTGACGCCTCGATGATCGTTTGCGGCGCACGCTCACGAATCATCGCTACGTTAGCGTGCATCCGCTCGATTGACATATTATCCAGCAGGATCGCGTCCGCGCCCACATCCAGCGCCTCACGTACCTGCTCTTCGGTTTCACATTCCACCTCGATGCGCAGCAGATGCCCCGCTGTCGCCCGTGCTCGCAGTACTGCCGCCGTTACGCCGCCAGCCGCCGCGAGATGGTTGTCTTTGATCAGCACGCCGTCATCCAGTCCCGAGCGGTGGTTACGCGCCCCGCCCATCCGCACGGCGTACTTTTCCAGTGCGCGTAGCCCTGGCGTCGTCTTGCGGGTATCCACAATCACGGCGCGCGAACCAGGTACATCTTTGATAGCCGCCACGCATTGCGCGGCCAGCGCCGCAATGCCTGAGAGCCGCCCCAAAAAGTTGAGCGCCGTGCGCTCCGCCGTCAGCAGCGCCCGCGCATTGCCCTGCACGGTAGCCAGTGTCGCGCCTGCCTCCACCTGCGTCCCATCGGGAACCACCAGCCTGACGCCCACCTGTGGATCGAGCAGCCGGAAGACCAGCGCCGCCATCGGCAAGCCCGCGATAACACCACCTTGCCGTGTGACGATGCGCCCACTGGTCTGAGCGTTGGCGGGGATGGTCGCCTCGGTCGTCACGTCGCCGCGCCCGATGTCTTCCGCAAGCGCCCGCCGCGCAAGCTCCACATCAAAGACCGGATCGAAGCCTGCAAACGAGATCGTCTCATCATGTTCAGGCATTGACATGAGTGGCCTCCTTTGCCCTCACGCTTGCGGCGTAGTGAACGCCATAGAGCAACGTATGCTGTCCGTCGCGGTTGGCGTCGCGGTTGGGATAATCCGCGCGGTAGTGGCCGCCACGGCTCTCTGTGCGGGCCAGCGCGGCTGAAGCGATCAACTGCGCCACCAGCAGCATATTCGCCGTCACCGGATCGCATATTTCTCGTTCTGCCAGCGCCCGCAACTCGTCGAGCGCCGTTGCCAACCCCTGCGCATCCCGCCGCAGCGAAACCCGCTCCCACATGGTTCGCTGTATCGCCTGGCGCGCAACCATGTTGATCGGTGCAGCCAGCCGTGTGTGAGGAACAATGGGCGCAACCTCAGTCAGCCACTTTCCGGGCAGAGTGGGCGTGGTTGGCCACTTCTTCTCTCCCCCTTCCCAGTATGGGAGAGGGGCAGAAGGGGTAGGGGAGCCCCCCAGCAATCTTGCCAGCCTTCGCCCAAACACCAGCCCCTCCAACAGGGAATTGCTGGCGAGCCGGTTCGCGCCGTGAACGCCCGTACAGGCAACCTCGCCAATCGCATAGAGGCCAGGGAGGGTCGTGCGCGCCCAGGTATCCACCGCGACGCCGCCCATGAAGTAGTGCGCGGCTGGCGCGATGGGGATGAGATCATGCGCGAGATCAAGACCGTAACGCTGGCAGGCGGCGGTGATCGTCGGGAAGTGATGGTAGACTTTCTCAGCGGGCAGATGGCGCATATCCAGGTAGGCGTAGGCCGCGCCCTCGGCCAGCATCTCGCTCAGGATGGCGCGCGCGACGACATCACGCGGGGCAAGTTCGGCGTCGGGATGGTAGCGTGGCATGAAACGTTCACCTGCGTGGTTGAGCAAACGCCCACCCTCGCCGCGCGCCGCCTCGGAGACTAAAAACGGCTCACCAGCGCTATCCGGGGGAACCAGCACGGTCGGATGAAACTGCGCGAACTCCAGATCGGCCAGCGCCGCGCCCGCCCGCCATGCCAGCGCCATGCCGTCGGCGGTTGCCCCGACGGGATTGGATGTGCGCAGCCATAAACGCCCGGCCCCACCGTTCGCCAGAATCACTCCATTGTCGGCGTGGAATCGCGTACCCGTTCCATCCGTGGCTGCTCCATCCTGGTCGCAAACCAGCGCATCCACCCCAACGCAGACACCATCCTCCACGACCAGTTCAAGCGCCAACGTTCGCTCATAGACGGTGATATTTGATCGCTGGCCAACGGCGGCCACCAGCGCCCGCTCAATCTCAGCTCCCGTCGCGTCACCATGCGCATGCAACACACGGCGCCTGCTGTGCGCCGCTTCCAGCGTCAGGTCGTAGCGTGTCGCCAGTTCGTCAGGCGTGTTGCCCTCAGCAGAAATGTCGGCGCCATCGCAGCGTGGATCGAACTCGGTTCCCTGCGCGATCAGCCAGGCGACCGCCTCACGCGCCTCGTTCAGCATGGCGCGCGCCGCCGCCTCGTCAACCAATCCTGCCCCCGCCGTGATGGTATCGCGCAGTTGCAGATCGGGATCATCATCTGGCCCGACCGGCGCGGCCAGCCCGCCCTGCGCATAGCGGGTGTTACTCTCGCCAAGCGCAGCCTTTGTCAAAAGGGCAATGCGCCGCATAGAGGGCAGACTCAGCGCCAGGGAAAGCCCCGCGACGCCCCCGCCGATAATCACATGATCATAGTGAGAGGAAAGCATGGAAGGATAAGGATGCGCCCGATCATCTCTGCTATCTCTATCCGTTGCGTCCTCGCCCTTCCTCGCCACTGAGGGGATGATGGGCTCGGCCATTGCCTTACTCCTTTGCCGTTGTTTGGCGTTCATTGGCCTGGTTGGTGTCGGCGGCGTCTCCGCTGGCGCGAGTTAGTGTTTAGTGTACGCTATACACTAACTCGTTGTGAGGCAGATTATACCACGTCAACGTGAAGATGACAATAGAGCGCAGGAACCAGGCGACAGCCAAACGGGTTAGCTCTTTGGGCCTACTTCATTCGCTTGTTCAGATGTTTCTTTTCCCTTGCGATAGGTGTACGTTGTATACTATATGGGAGTATCTGTCTGTCGCAGGACGATATGCGCAGAGCTTTGGAAATATCTGCGCGCTCTCATCCCAGGCGCTTCATCCTAATTGTGTGCTAGATTGTGTTTTGCGGATGTTCTGGCCAGCATTCTGCTTCTTGTTTCATGCTGGCTGCGCTTCCCACTTTGCGCCGCTAGAAAAGAGAACTGTATGACCGATGAGCACAGAAGCGCCGACGGCGCTACAAGCATTCCCACTACTGCGGCGCTCCCCTTGATTCCCCTGACAAAGCCTGCCGTTGGCGAAGAGGAGGCGCAGGCGGCGGCTGATGCAGTGCGTTCAGGCTGGCTGTCTGAAGGTGAGCGAGTCGCCGCATTCGAACGCGCAGTCGCCGAGCGCGTTGGCGCGACCTATGCCGTCGCAGTCAGCAGTGGCACGGCGGCGCTCCATCTTGCGCTCCTCAGCGCAGGCATCCGCCCAGGCGATGAAGTGATCCTCCCCTCGTTCGGCTCCATTTCCACTGTCAACGCCGTCGCCTATGTTGGCGCGCGTCCCGTTTTTGTCGAGATTGACCAGCGCAACTACGATATGGCTCCCATGATGGTAGAGTCTCTGATCACCTCGCGCACCCGCGCCATCATGCCAGTGGATTACCTGGGCGCGCCAGCGGCGTTGGCGCCAATCGCGGGCATTGCGCGGCGTTTTAATATCCTTCTGATCGAAGACGCCTCCTCGGCGATGGGAGGAACCTATCGTGGCAAACCCATTGGTGGTGTCAGCCCAATCACCTGCTTCAGCTTCTCTCAGAGCCGCATCATCACCACTGGCGAGGGTGGCATGCTGGTCACGAACGAGCGCGAGATCGCCTTGCGCGCCCAGCGGCTTCGCTCACAAGGTATCGGACATGGCGACGCGGCGCCACCCCAAACGCATGCAGGCGACGCGCTGCTCGACGAACCGTATGAGGAACTTGGCTACAGCTATCGTCTGACGGACGTTCAGGCGGCGATTGGCCTTGCCCAACTCAACAAGCTCAATGATATCCTTGCCCAACGACGCGCGCTCGCCCACCGCTATAACGAATTGCTCAGCAATGAGCCAGGGGTGACGATACCCTATTCATCCGCGCACGCGCCACATACCTATCAGAGCTACTGCTTGCGGCTCGATCCGCGCCAGACGCCCCCGCGCTCGTTCATCATCGAACGGATGCGCGCACGTGGTGTCGTCACCCAACGCGGCGGCGTGACTGTCCATGAGGAGCCATTCTACATCGCACGGCTTGGTCGTGTCTCACTGCCATTTTCCGAGCAGGCCATGCGCGAAACGCTGCTGCTGCCGCTCTACGTTGGGATGACGGAGAGTGAGCAAGATCGTGTCGTCAGCGCCCTGCGCGAGGCGCTTAGCGCTGGCCCGCAAAACGATACGCCGAACTATGGCCCATTCGGAGCCTTTGGCTCCTATCCCGGCGGTTTCGCAGGGAGCTATCCCAGCGGCGCGTCTAGCGGAAGCTACGGCTATGGCTCCTCCGGTGAGGGATATGGCAGCGGGCCAACGCAACGTTATCGCAGTTAGCCCCGCCAGTCTCCCTTAGTCCCCGCTAGCTGCACTGCAAGCGCGCCTGGCATTCATCACAGAGCGGAAGGAGCGTCCAGAGGCCGGGCTGGCGGGCGTCGGGTTCGGCAAGCGCCTGAGTGGCCTGCTTCTGACAGACGCCGCAGGGGAGCGGCGTCGCCAGATGGATGTGCGCGGCGCTATCCCATTCGCGCTGTGCGTTCCGCGTCGCGTGCGGCCATGTGGCGTTCTGCGGCGTGTTGCGCGGCGAGCAATTCTTTCGCCGCCGCGAGGTTTGCCCGTGGGACACGCTGGATGCTGCCATCGGCGAGTCTAACTTTATCTTCATATGCCAGTATGTCCTCCTCGATGGCCGATGCGGTCAACCAGTTGCGCAGAGTATGCAGCCAGCCAGTGCGGCGAATTGTTTTTACCTGTTTGTTGTTGAGTGTTGTTGAGTTTTGCATGTGTTTCCTCCTGCGTTGTGCGCCGCCATCTCATTGACGGCCATCATGTTGGTTTGTTGCTCTTCTCGCGATGGAAGAGGAGGTGGCCTTGTTCACCACCAACACTCAGAAGGATACTGGCTACAGATGAAAAACCCTTTAACACAGGATGGGAAAACCTTCATGGGATTTTCTCATACAAGGGGAAGCGCCAGGCAAAATCTCCCCCACACAGGCTTACGGCGTAGGGTTACATGCCAAGAGAGATGATGTGTGTTCAGAGCCAGCCACGGCGCCGGAAATACCAGATCTGGCCCACAGTGATCAGCGCCATCAAGCCAAGCGCCAGCCAGAAGTTAAAACCGGCGTCATGTTCCACCTGTGGCATATGTCCGAAGTTTTGCCCAAACACACCCGTAACAAAGGTAATTGGCAGGAAGATCGTCGCAATGATCGTCAGTTGCTTCATCACCTCATTCAGCCGATTCGAGACAGTCGTCAGATAGACATCCAGCAGACCGCTCATCAGGTCGCGATAGGAATCAAGAATCTCAAAGGCCCGTACCAGGTGATCGCGCACATCTGCAAAATATGGCTCCGCCTCGGTGGGAATGAGATTGCCGGTTCGTATGATCAGTGAGTTTGCCAGTTCCACTTGTGGGCTGATCACCCGTCGCATCAACGCCAGCGACCGTTTGATGCGAAACAGCCGGGCCTGTACGGCGTTCGAGGTATCTTTGACTGTCGTGTTTTCCAATTCATCTATGATGTCGTCGATATCGTCAAGCACAGGGAAATAGCTATCCACCTGCGCATCGAGGATCGCATGGAGCAAATAGGGCATGCCACGTCCCAGAATATTCTCTTTGCCTTCCCCAGTTCGGCAGGCCGCGCGCAGACTGTCGAGCCAGGCCAGCGGGCTGCGATGCGCTGTCACCACAAAGTTGCGCCCAAAGACAGTATCGAGCTTGGGGGTATCCGCCTCGTCGGTCTGTGTATCGAACGCCAGGCTATGCGTTACCAGATAGAAGTAGTCGTCCCCCTCAACGAACCTGGCGCGCTCGTATTCCTCGGCGATGGTGTCCATCGTCAGCGACGAGAGCTTGAAGGTGGTGGTAAGCAGGGCGCTTGCTTCTGTGGGATTCCCCTCGACGTCGAGCCAGATCAAGCTGTTTGGATCATCGAGCGCATCCTCAAGCTCCTGTTGAGAAGGATCAAAGCTGCGCTTGTCATTGCGAGAAATCATCAGGCGCTTTCGCATAGGGCGGTATTCTCCCTGGTATTCTTCAAATACTATTGGACTATTGGTTGGATTGGTGTTCTATGGCGTCCTTTAGGATGCGTCGTGGCCCATCGAGGCGCGTGGTAAGCCATGCGGTGAAGTCGGCAAAGGTGGCGGGAGAGACGGTATGCGCCATTGGATACTCGTGGTAGTCAAGCGCGATCTGCTGGCGTTCGAGCGCATCGCGTGCGGCGCGCCCGTCACCAATACGTATCACCGTATCGGCCACACCGTGCGCCTGAAAGATCGGCAGGCCCGCCGTGCGCTCCGGCGCGACAGCCCAGGGAAGCGCCTGGTGGGGGATGCGTCCGCTCAGCGCGATCACCCCTGCCAGCGTCTCAGGCGTCGTCAGCGCCGTTATCAGCGAGATGATCGCGCCCTGGCTGAAGCCAAGCAGATAGACACGTTCGGGATTCACCGGAAAGCCGACCAGCGCGGCGGTGAGGAACTCGGCGAAGCGACGGCGGCTGGCGTCGAGCTGTTCGACATTGATGAGCGGGCCAGTGGGAGAGAACTCGACCTCAAACCAGCCATAGGCCTCTGGCCCCATTGTCAGCGGCGCACGCACGCTCAAGATCAGCAAGCGTGGGTCAAGCTCCGACGCAAACGAGAACAGATCGCGCTCATTGCTGCCTACCCCATGCGCCATCACCAACACCGGCGGCTTCTCGCTTGGCGCAAGCTCTGTGAGCGGCTGGCGGATGAGGTAGGTCAGCGGAAGGTCTGGATGCGCCTGGGTCGTGGATGGTGTAGACATCGTGCTCGTTCCTTGTTGTTAGGATTGGAATGGGATTGGCGATTTGTACGACAAGACGGCAAGATGGCGGACGAGCTATAGAGCTAGCGCCATCCTAGCGCACATTGGCAAGCAACACTTGAGGGTCGCCAACCTCCACGCCAAGGGTATCCTGCACCCAGGTCAGCGCGCGTTTCACCTGATTGATGTCGCGGGCGCGTTCATCCGGGCGAACGGCGACCATCGCGGCGGTGGCGCCTGTCAGCGCGCCGCCCATGCTCCCTAGCATGCTCAGCACGACAAAACCAAAGCCCAGCGGCAGCACCGACGCGAAAATGCGCACACGTTCGGCGAAGGTCGCGTCGCGTTGGTCTTGAACGCCTGCCAGGTAATCGGAGATAAATCGCACGTATTGGTCTGCGCTGAGTTCGCCCGAAAGCGCCGCAAGCGCCGCCGCGCGCCCCACCTCCATCGCGGGATCACCCAGGCCAAACCCTTCCCACTCGGTCAGCGTCATCCGTGCGCCATCCTGGGTCAGATGCGCTGGAACGGGGTTGCCGTGGCACGGGCGGCGTATCACTGTCGCCCAGAGGTCGCGGTGCGCCTCGATGCGCGCCGTGACAATCGCATGCAGCCGTGTCAACGCCTGAATCAACTGCTGGTACTGCGCTCCGCCATAGGCGCTCTGGCAGGCGTCCCAGGCGGCCTGGGTGCGTCGCCACCATATCGTCGGATCGGCGCTCATGCTCGACGCGACGGAAACCGCGTCGGGCCGCAGATGATGAAGTGTCAACAAGAGAAACAGCCAGCCGTCAACCTGTTGCTCGGTCAGCGGGCCACGCCCAAGGGGTTTACCAGCTGGCTCCTGGTAGACGATCACCGGGCCACCAAGAGCGCCGCCATCCTCGTCGAACAGGAGCAATGGCGCGGCCAGGCCCATCTCGCCGCCCAGCCGTTGTCCCGCCCCCTCGCGGCGCGCTGATTCAATTGCCCCCGGTTCATAGCGTTTGAGGATAATCGCCCCGATGGAGTCAGACGCCTGCGTTCCTTGTGGCGACGACGACGCTGAAGCGCCTGATGAACTCACACGAAAACGCTGCTCGCCTGCGAATGACGCTCGTTGCTGGATGGTGAATGGCTCCGCCAGCCCAGGAATTGAGTGCAGGCGCAAATACTCTTCAATCAGCGTCGCGTTGACTTCGGCCATCGTTCTTCTATCTTCCTCTCAGCCGTTCTCTCATGTCATGCCATGCCATGTCATGTCATGCCATACCATACCGGAGCAGTGCGCCGGTGAGGCTAGTTGACCCACTCATCAAGACCCTGATTGCCCAGGCGCACCGTCGCGTTTGCCGGGCGGGCGGCGCGCTCTTGCAGCGCCTTCTGGGCTTTCTCGTCGCGCCCCACCAGCGAGGGCAGGAACAGCACGATAAAGACAAACACGCCCGCGCCAATGATAGCCGTCTCCCACTGCCATTGGAACCCAGGGTGATAGCCAATCGCTTTGCCAATCACGATCCCAGCCGCCGCCGCCAGGCTGACCAATCCGGCGAGGACACGCGCCAGCGCCACGAGCGGCTCTTTGCGTCGCACCGCCGCAATGCTGAAGTTGATGATAGCGGCAAGAACTCCCAGCCCCGTAATGATATACCAGGTTGCCGTCATAAGTGTTCCTTTCGTTACCTTTCGTTATGTGTCGTTACCCGTCGTTGCTTGAATATCATGCAACTTCGCAGACGCTCTGTCGCTGTTTGAGACATTCCGAGTCTACCATAGTAGACCCCGACATGGCCGCCTTATTCCCTCTCAGTAGGACTTCCTGGCGCCTCGACCGACCCAAAGGCGGCCAGAAGATCGCCGGACGTGCTATGCTTGTTGAGGATAGGCGACGCTGAATTCGTCCGGTTGTCATGTGTGCTACGCTGCGATGCGTACGATATGTATGGTACGTATGATGCGCATGAAGCCTATCTGGAGTGTACACCTGTGGTCATTGTTGGATTGGATGTTGGGCAGGCGCGCATTGGTGTCGCGGTGAGCGACGAACGGGAGACGCTTGCCACGCCGCGCGAGGTCATTCGCCGCCGAAGCAACGCCGCCGCGCTCGACGCCATCCTGCGGATCGTCGCCGCTGAGCAAGCCGGGCGGGTCGTTGTTGGGCTGCCTATCAGCCTGGATGGCGAACTGCATGGGCAGGCGCAGGCCACTCAAGCGTTCGCCGAAAAGCTGCGTGCGCGGCTGGAACCACTCAATATCCCGCTCGTCTATATGGACGAGACGCTTTCCACCGTGCGCGCGGAAGAACTGCTACGCGAGGCGGGCGCCCGCCTCGTGCGCATCCGCGAGCGCATTGACGCGGTAGCCGCCGCTGTCATCCTCCAGGACTATCTGAATGAGCAGGTTGCGCGCCAAAACGTGGCGCGGCGGCGTGCTCAGGTGGAATACGGCGCAGATGCGCCTGAGGCAGGCGAGTTCTAAACAAAAGCAGAGTAAGATAGTGAGATAGATCATCCAGCCATCCAGGGAGAGGCCAAGCATGAAGGTGTTCTGGCGCGTCGTTTTAGTGATCGTGACGCTGATCGTGTTTGTCGTTGGCTTTGTGGGCGCCACCGTCGCCTTCGACATCACCCAGCCGTCGGTCGCAGGCTCTTCGCAGCAAATCCGCTTTGTTGTCTACAAAGGTGATACCACGGCATCCATAGCAGATCGCCTTCAGCAGGTTGGCTTGATTCGTAACGCGCTGCTCTTCCGGCTCTGGGCGCGCTACCGCCATCTGGATCGCGGGATCGAACCTGGCGTTTACTTCCTCTCGCCAGGGATGACAATGGATCAGATTATCCTCAAGCTGCAAAACGGCATCCCTGATGTCGTCAAAGTCACCGTGCCCGATCCCTTACGTGTGACGCAATATCCCAGCTATATCAACGGCCTACCTAACTTCAGCGCCAAGACGTTCCTGAGCATCACCAAGACAGGCGTCGAGCCGAACGGAACACCACTCTGGCAAAAATACTGGTATGTCGAGAAGCCGCAGCCTCATGTCGTCTGGGCGCTTGAGGGCTATCTCTATCCCGACACGTACGAGTTCGACCGCACCGCCGATGCGACAACAGTGGTGGAGACAATGCTCAACGAGCTTGGCTACCAGCTTTGCCCTGGCCCTGCCAGCCAGCCCGACGCATACATCTTCAACAAAGCGCAGTGCAAGGCGCACGCCATCACCGTCAACGGCCAAAACATCTTCACGGCGATGGAGCAAAGCTACTCCACCACCGACGATACGCTTGCGCTCTATGACACGCTGATCATCGCCTCATTGACGGCGCGCGAGATCAACAGCTATAGCGACGCGATTGGTGTGGCGACGGTCTATCACAACCGCTATCTGGCGTATGTGGCGTTGCAGAATGGGCAAACGCTGGGCGATACGCAGGGCTACATGGGATCTGACCCCAGCGCCGAATACGCGCGCGATACCGACACCCCGCCGACGAACGGCAAGTGGTGGACGGCATGCGCTGTGCAATGCACCTATGTTGATCCTGAGAGCTTCTACAATACCGAAGCGCCAGGGCAAGACTCTACCCAACCGTCCGCCAACCATCCTGGTCTACCTCCTGGCCCAATCGCCGCGCCAGTGTTGCAGGAGATCACCGCCGCCGCCGCGCCACAGAGCGAGACGAAGTTCCCGTACTTCTACTTCGTCAGCGACAAATGCGGCAAGATTTACTACGCCACCGACTACAACGACTTCATAAACAACGTCGAACCCAAGCAGTATACCGGAAGCTGCTAGGCCGCCGTTCGCGTTCCACGGCGTATGGCCACAATGGGCTGCCAGGAACTACAAAGGACGCCTGGTAGCCCCTACGCGCATGGGTGTATGGGTGTAGGCCCATACGCTATAATAGCTAGGATGTTGATCGAAGAGCAGCGAAGCGAGCATGAAATGGCGATAGAGGCTGAGGAATCGGCAAGGACAGAGCAAGCGGATGTGAAGATTGAAACACCAGCCGCTACACGTACGCTTACCCATGGAGAACTTCTCATTGCCTGGCTGCCCACACTGCTCACGCCTGCCGGGCTGCGCGCCTGTTTCGAGACGGCGCTGATCGCGCTGGGGTTTGTCGCTCAGTGGTTTCTGCTGCCGCACACCATCATCAACGGCGGCTACGATGGCCAGGTGCGCTATCGGATGATGGAGAACCTGCTGATACATGGCTACCTCGATAACTCGCGCTATTCGATCTACGGCCCGATCTTCTCTGCGCCGCTCTGGTTCCTGAGCCATTTCGCCCAGACGCCCGACTACTGGTTGGGGCGCTACAACCTGATTCTGTTGGCGCTTGCCTGTTGCGCGCTCTACTGGCTGTTGCGCGATCACCTGGATCACACGACGTTGCGCATATTCCTGCTGCTGATGGTGGTCGCCTCGATGTTCCCCAACCATATCGAAACCTACTACGGTGAGACCTTCACCGCGCTGATGGTCGCTGTCGGGCTGGCGTTTGTCATGTTTGGGCGGCGTTGGGGCTGGGGGGCGGTTGTGCTTGGCGTGGCAAGCGCGCCAGCCACTCTTGCCGGGCTGATCTGCGTGGTCGCCAGGTGGATGCTCACGACTCGCCGCCTGCGTCTGCTAGGAGTGGTTCTCGCGGTAGGGATATTGATCGTGCTAGAAAATTGGGTGCGGCGCGGCGGGCCGTTTACCACCGGCTATGAGCATGACGCAGGCTTACAGACGCTCGCGCTCTTCTCTGGCAGGTCGGGGTTTAGCTATCCCTTCCTATTTGGCGTGCTCTCTATCCTGCTCTCATTTGGCAAAGGCATCTTCTACTACATGCCGGGACTCCTGTTGCCCGTGCGCAGCCGCCTGATGGCCTTGAAGACCGGCTCCGCCAAAACGGAAGACGCCGCCCGCCGACTTGTGACACTGCATAGCCTGTGGCTCTGGTTTGTGGTGGGGTTGGTGGCTATCTATGCGTCGTGGTGGGCCTGGTATGGTGGCTGGTTCTGGGGACCACGCTTCTTCTTGATCGGCTGCGTTCCGGCCTCGTTTGCGCTTTCCCTCTGGCTGCGCCAGCGCGATCAGACGCTCCTTGCCAACTTGATTACGCTGGCCGTGCTGATCGTCGCCGTCTGGGTGGGGATGGACGGCGCGGTCTTCCAGCAGACGGATCTAGGCACAATGTGCCGCGCCAATGGCTATCGCTACGAAACAATGTGCTTTTACACCCTCGATTACGGCGCGCTGACCCACCCCTTGATCCTTCTGTTCCTGTTTGGCTTCTCGCAGAAGTTTATCACCGACGAGGCGCTCACCCTGAGCTACGCCATCTACATGGTGTATGTCGGTCTGGTTTTCATCTATCTTGCGGCGCCGCTCGCCTGGCGAATCGCCCTGCAACTCCGCGAACAGACCTATCGCTGGCTTGGCGTCTATGTAAGACGTGACGCCTGGCGGCTATGATCGCGCCGGGCGTTTTGTTTATTTCGAAATGCGAAAGACGAGTTCAGTAGCAAACTCGAAGCGTGTGATTGACCACCCAGCGTCCTCCACCAGGGCGTAGAACCCGGCTTCATAGTTCTCTACCATGCCCTTTGCTTTTCCCCCGACGCTACGGGCAGGAAACGAGACGAGGATATGGTCGGCATGCACACTCTCTAACAGTCGCCTGCCAGCCGATTTATCAATCTGTTCCAGGCAGGGAAGCGCCTTCAAGATGAACGCTACGTCAGCGTGCTGATCCGGCGTCGCCTGGATGATGTCAAGAACGGCGCCAGCGCCGCTGAAGCGCCTGTTTCCCTGTGCACGCGCAAAGGCGGAAAACTCAGCGAAAAACCCGTTGAGAAAGTCCATCATGTCGGTATAGATGTCGTATGCGAAGTAGGTCGCGTGATCCGCAAGGGGTATCCAGCAGAGCGACAATGGGTTCAGCCCACAGGCAAGATCGAGAACGCGAGCGATGGGGCCAAGCCCGGCCAGGGTGGCGCCATAGAGCTGGTCGAGGATGGGCAGTCGCTCACGAGTCGAGGTATGGGCCGCCATGATCTGGCGGCATACCGACCGTATCTGCTCTTCATCACCGGACTGAAAGGCGCTCGTCAACTGGGCGAGCCAGGCGCCATAGTGTGTGGCGCCTGGCAGGTACATGCCCGCCACCTGATGCAGCTTGTTTTTCGTTGCTTTCACGGCGTCCTTCAAGCTGCGCCCTTTAGCCAGCTCTTTCGCGCCGATAGTTCGCACCAGATCAGGACTCAGGCGCCGGTACTTTGCGGACGCAAGTACCATCGTCACCAGTTCCTTGATAATATCACTGCGCGGCTCCATAGGACGCTCCTGCGATCTGCGTCAGGTGTGACATGAATTCGAGGTTGTGTATCGTCGCCAACCGCGCAAAGAGGCTGTCCCCCATTTTGAACAAATGATGTAGGTATCCCAGGGAGAAGCGCGCGCAACAGGGGCAACTACATCTGGGCGAGATTGGTTTGTCAGACCTGATATGTTTGGCGTCGTTGATGTAGACGAACGAGAACCAGTCATCCTGTTGTCCGGGGTGGAGTTCCGTCAAAGGGGATGTGAGCGCATAGAGCCTACCATGCCGGGCGTCCCTGGTAGGCATCGCGCTGTCAAACATTTGGTAACCGAGCCAGATACATTCGAGAATGTTATGAGGATGCCCAACTCCCAGTGCGTGCATCGGGAACTGCTGCGGAATGATCTCTCGTGTGTAGGCAAGCAGGTCACTGAGGAGGTTGTTCTGGCTGTCCAGCGGCCACCCTCCGTAACCAAACCCATCAAACCCGATCTCCAGCAGCGCATCGGCGCAACGCTTGCGTAGTTCCTGAAAACCACCGCCCTGGATCACTCCAAACAGGAGGGGACGTGGCCGACTGGCGTCCTTTCGTTGACTAATGATGCGCTCGAACTCGTCTTTGCACCGTCTGGCCCACTTGATCGTTCGTTGCACGGCGAGTTCCTGCTCAGCATAGGGAGCGTCCACATGGGTACACTCGTCCAGACAGATCGCTATGTCGGTGTCGAAACGCAACTGTAACTGCATGGCCTTCTCCGGTGAGAGGATGACTTTCTTCCCGGAGCCTTCTGGATGCAAGACAATACCATTCTCCGACATGCTCCCATACTTCGTATTTTGTCGAATGAGCGAATAGGCTTGGAACCCACCAGAGTCGGTCACAATTGGCTTGGGCCACGCGGCCATGCGGTGCAGACCGCCAAGAGCGCGTACCACCGAAGAACCGGGCCGCTGCATCAGGTGGAAGGTATTCATGACCAGCGCAGGGACATGACATCTCTCCAAATCCGCCGAGTCCACTGATCGAACGAATCCATACGTGGCGTCCGGCAGAAACGCCGGAAAGTTCAACTGCCCGTATGGAAGCGCGATGGCGGCGGGCGTCTTATTCATCATCATCCCCCACAGCAGCGTTTTGACTGCTCCTACGTGGACTCTGCTCTGCGCCTGCAATCACGAGGACGTATTCTCCCCTCGGTTGCGTGCAAGAAGCTAACACCTCGGAGAGTTTGCCCCGCTGGACGAGTTCAAAGACCTTTGTCAGATCATTTGCCAGCGCGCACAGACGGTCTCCATACACTTCGATGGCATCGCGGAGCAACGCCTGAATCCTGTACGGACTCTCATAGAAGATGAGCGTATGTACCGATTCCTTGTCTACTTCCAGAAACGTGCGGCGCTTGCCAGGTTTGCGTGGGGGAAACCCACGAAAGGTAAATGAGTGGACGGGCAATCCCGACAAAACGACTGCCATGATCAACGCTGTTGGCCCCGGTATCATCGTCATGTCTATGCCCTCTTGAATGCACTGGCGAACCAAAGTAAATCCGGGATCTGAGATGCCTGGCGTCCCTGCGTCTGTCACCAACGCAACCGACTTGCCCTCTGCAAGCAACTCCATGATTCGTTGGCCTGCTCGCTCCTCATTATGTTCATGGAAAGAAAGCTGACGCTTTGCAATGCCGAAGTGCGCCAGAAGGATACCTGTCTTCCGCGTATCCTCACTGGCGATCACATCAACAGCGCGCAATGTGTCGAGCGCGCGAACGCTCATATCGCCCAGATTGCCGATTGGTGTTGCGATGATATAGAGCATGCGTCATCTCCTTGGAAGGAACCGTACTTGTATCTTATCACCTCCTCTCGCTTCACCTCTCACGCCAACGCTCACGCATCAGAACCCAAGCAGACATTGGTCCCCTGTGCCATTTTTCTGATTGACCGATCCAGGCGCATATGCTAGGCTGGTTGTGTTCGTTTGGTGTTCGTTCTTGCTCCAACAGAGCAATCTGTTGGCGCGATGGTCGTTCGTGGATCGTTCGTGGATCGTTCGTGGATCGCCAGTGTGTGTTGAAAGGGGACGGAAAACAAAAGATGCGGCGGCGACTCTTTGCTATCCGGCGTATTCCTCGCCCTCTCGTGGGCGCCATCATCCTGGTGGCGCTGGTTGGCGTCTCGCTGGGCGCTTTTGCGTACTTCTCGCTGGCGGCTGGCGGCCCTTTTGTTCACCCGCGCGTTGCCACCCTGGTGAAGCGTGCGCCCAATGTCTTTCGTAACGCTGGTGGGCTGATTCCCCAGCCAGCCGTCCCGGTGGACGGCACGCTGGGAATGAGTTCCAATCAGGGGTCGCCGGGGAATGTGGTCTATCTCGCCGCGACGGGCTATACTCCCAATGAGCTTGTGCAGCCCATCTGGAACTACGGTGGAACGGGGGCGGTCATCCCGCAAAACAGCTTTTACGAGTTCAACCCCATCGCCACCGCAGATAGCACAGGAACCATCCATACGAGCTTCTGGGTACCTGAGTATGCGGCGGGAACGTATACCGTCGCAGCGGTAGGCGAAACCAGCGGCGTCGTGCGCAAGGCCAGCTATACGGTTGTCCCTGAGATTGATATGGGAACCTACATCGGCCAGCCGGGGACGACCATGCGCTTCACCGGCTGGGGCTTCGGCGCGGCTGAGGCGATCAAAGTCTATTGGAACTATACCGGTTCCGGTACAGGAACGTTGATCTTCCAGGCGTCAACCGACCACGAGGGCTTTTTCTATAACCGCACGTATACCATCCCTGCTGGAACGACAGCGGGAACCTATACCGTCGCCGCCATCGGCCAGACGACTGGCCTGATCGCCAAGAACCTCTTTACCGTTGGAACACTCAACCCTGGCGAACTGGCGCGCGTTGGCGACTGGACGAACTTTGGCTTTGACCAGCAAAATACCCGCATGAACCCCTACGAGACGACGATCAGTCCGGCCAATGTCAATACGCTGGCTCCCAAATGGAAAGTTCCCCTGCCCACCGGCGCCCGTGTCATCGCCTCGCCCGTAGTGGATAACGGTATCGTGTTGATCGGCTCGGTTGGCGGCACAGTCAGCTCGTACTACGCCAGCAACGGCGGCCTACGCTGGGTGTTCTATGCGCCTGGGCCGGTCTATGGCACGCCCACCATTGTCGGCGGCATTGCCTATTTTGGCTCGGTCAACATCCCCGGCGAGAGCCGCATTGGCAACTATGCCTTTGCCATCACCGTCGCCACCGGACAACTCGTCTGGGATAACTACCTGCCCAACGGTGGTGAATGGGTACCCCCGTTGGTGGCGAATGGCTACGCGGTGTTTTCGTCAGCCGGGAAAGAAGGAGTCAACGGCGGCGAAAGCGCCTACGATGCGTTGACTGGCGCTCCCCTGTGGAGCTTCGCGACACCCTATGGCATCTGGGCGCCCGCCACGCTTGGCCCCGGCGGAACTGATATTTTCCAGCCGACCGGCAACCCCTGCTACGAGAACAGCGCAACACCAGGCGATGGCTGTTCTGGCTATCTGCTCGATCTCGATGCAGCGACGGGCGCCATCAAGTGGAGCCTCCACTTCCCTGACCTCACCGGTGATGACGATGTGCCAACGGCCCCGACGTACTACAATGGCGAGTTGTTTGTCGGCGTGAAAAATGGCATCTTCTACTGCCTGAACGCCAGTAACGGAAACATCATCTGGCAGTACGACACCGGCCAGCGCGGTGATAATGGCATTTATTCAAGTTCCGCGATGTATAACGGACTGCTCTACTTTGGCAGCGGCGA
>Ga0070737_10002960_pt1 | contig 19221 bp, 17 predicted proteins | sample Coa_R1_10_FD_66438 | JGI IMG/M metagenome (GOLD analysis project Ga0070737, IMG submission 66438) | Surface soil microbial communities from Centralia Pennsylvania, which are recovering from an underground coalmine fire - Coalmine... | ecosystem: Environmental > Terrestrial > Soil > Unclassified...
AAAGTCTCGTAGGAGCGGCAGCGCTGAACATGCCATGCTCATCCGTGCGCAGCCGAACTTGCCATAGCCTGCGACCCACATGGCCGGAAATTATCACGGCGACGCCAGCCTTTGGCCCCGCCCCGAATGCATCGGATACTATGCCGACGATGCGCCCCGCCGCATCCCCGGCGACGTTGATCACAGGAGGATTCGGCCCTTCATAAACCTCTACTTCATAGAAGTTGGGGACGCCCTTGAAGTTCGTCAGCCGGATCGCTTCCGTAGTTTCGGGTTGGATGTCGAACAGGATCAGCTTGGGCAACGGAAAACTTCCATCGCCGAACCTTTTTATAGTCCTCCAACCCCCGCGTTGCCGGACTTGCAACTCCAGTTGCGAAAGGTCTCGGTCCAGATTTTGACGTACCAAGACCTGGCGAAATGTAATGGATGAGGGCCACGTAAGTGTCAGCCAGGCATAGGCAGGAGCATTTCGTGTATAACCCCAGGAGGTATCCAGATCGCCATCGTTCACGCACCCAGCGCCTCCTTCGAGGCTTCCGACCGGCCCTTCGCCTCTTGCTCCCTCTGATCCTACCGCTTTTGCCCGTAAGGCCAGATTTTCAGGCTGAACGGCGGCAGAGGGCTGGCTACTGGCAAGGAAGGTTCGCAGAACTTTCCGCACCACTGAGCGGGTTTCTGAACCCTGCACGGGAATTCCGCGCTCTTCTGCCCGAATAGAAAAAGGTCCAGCGGTTGCACCAGCAACCATCTCCATGAACCTGCGCCGTGTTAGGTCACGCATCAGACCTCCTCAGAAATACCCATTCACTCTGCCCCCCCGGAACGACTTTCTCTGACACTTCAAACGAAATACAGAAAAGCGGAATGTATTCCATTTCCGACAAAAAGGCAATAAGTGTAAACCAAAAGGGTTGACGCAAACCCGGAGTGGTGCTAATCACTGGAAGCGTAATCTGACCCAGACGCAAGCATTAACGTTTTTGTTGCGACAACAAGCGAGGTGCACGATGGGCGAATTCAGTGGAAAGGTAGTGGCGGTGACAGGTGCAGGCTCTGGCATAGGCCGCGCTACCTCGATCCTCTTTGGCCAGGAGGGAGCTACAGTCTTTTTGATCGATCAAGATGAGGCCTCCATCCTGGCCGTCGCAGAGCACATCCGGCAGAATGGCGGGAGCGGATTTCCTTTAAAAGTAGATGTGAGCAACGATGCCGAAGTAAGCGCTGCAGTCCAAGACATGCTCAACCGTCTTGGCCGGATCAACGTGCTCTTTGCCAATGCCGCCGCACAAATTGCGAAATCGGTGGTGGCCACAACAGTGGAGGAATGGGACCGGATTCAAGCTGTAAATCTAAAGGGCGTTTTTCTCTGTTGCAAGCATGTTATTCCTGTGATGCAAAAGCAAGGCGGGGGCAGCATTGTAATTTCCTCTTCCGGCCACGCCTTCCATACATATCCAAACTGTTCTGCTTATGCGGCTACTAAAGGTGGCCTCCTGGCTTTCATGCGCGGTGTGGCGGTCGATTACGCAGCGGATGGAATACGAGCAAACTGTGTGATACCCGGGGCGACTGACACCCCACTGCTGAGGAACTACTTGAGGGATTGCCCGGACCCTAAGGTCGAGGAGGGCAGGATCATCAGCGGCATTCCGCTGAGACGATTTGCGCAGCCGGAAGACATTGCCAGGGCGGTCCGCTTCTTAGCATCAAGCGAAGCAGCCTATATCACCGGAACGTGGTTGGCTGTCGATGGCGGGCTGCTGGCGCAAGGGTAGCGTTTTAGACTCTAGGAAGGCTATTTTTGCCCAACCCTCCAAAACGGTAAAAGTAAATATCCCCCGGCAGAGCCGGGGGGAACTCCCACCAACTCAGGGAGGAAAAGTCCGGAGACGGCCCGGACGCAGCCGTTCTTCCAGACCAGCGAGACGTTTTTCAAAGAAGCGTTTTCGCCACAGGCCGACGACCTCGCGGCGGGTATCCAGGCTTGCGGCAATCTCATCATTGCTAAGACCTTGGGCCGCGAGTAGGACCATTTTGGCACACACGACTTGAAAATATGGCGACGTATATTTCGCCGCTCGTCTCCGAAGCTCGCGTTCCTCGGCGGGGGAGAGGAAAATCCCATAAGGGCTTTTTCTCGGCATGGCAAGGATCTCTGTCCAATACCATGGCACAGGCGGATCTGATTCACAATGAATAATACGTTAGCGTATTTATGAAACGGGTGTACTAAGCTTCCGCCTTTGCGTCTGCCGCGACTGCGAACGGGTTAATACGTGGATTCAAGAGACGTTTGGTCGCCTCCGCCAGAGGGGTTCGGTACGAATTTGTTTAATAATTGGGCCTCATCCAATTCTGCGGCAGCAGTGGGGTCGCCCATTTGCCGGAGCACAAGCCCTAAGCCAAAGTGGGCTGCGGCAAGTCCGGGTTTCAACTGGATGGCGACTCTAAAGGCTTTGACAGCATCCTGATTTCGCCCCATTCGGGCGAGCACCACCCCAGCGTTGTACGCAGCCAGAGCGAATGTGGGATCGTTAGCGAGGGCAGCTTGGAAGGCGCGCAGTGCCTGATCTATTTGTCCCCTGTTCATAAAGGAAATACCGTCGGCATTCAATGCTGCGGCCTGATTTGCCTTGATGATTTGTTGCTCTTCGCTTTTCACTCTTTGAAGATAATCCTTAGCTTGGCTCATTTTCCCCTGCCCTTTTAAGATCGTTCCCAACCCGTAGAGGGCTTCGCGGAGGTTTGGATTAATGCGGAGCGCTTGTCGATAAGCATCCTCGGCTGCCGTCATCTGGCCCAGAAGTGTCTTCCCCAAAACTTCTTACGCAAATGGGGGAACTCCTGCAGCAAGACCCGCGAGCTGATTCCTTTTAGCCATTGCATGATTTGGCTCACCCTTTGGTCGGGCCGAGATGAGACGAACAAGTATATGTGGTCGCGTGCGACCTCCCCGGACACGATCTCCAACTCGTGTTCTGCGGCAATTTGCCGCAGCAGGTCGCGCACACGAAGCGCCACCTCCCCGGTGAGAACCGTTTTGCGATATTGGGGGATCCACACAAGATGCACCTTCAGGTCGCTCTTCGTGTGCGTTCCCAGCCGGTAATGTCGCACGCAACCACGTTACACCAAAACTTGCTTCGCCTGAAGGCGAGGGGTTTCCACCATCCCCGATGGGGACCTTAAAGGGAAGGTTTCACAATTGGCTTAACAGCCCGCATATGATATGAAATCAGCTGAACGAGTTTAATCATAGTTCAGCATTCTGCATCGCACCAGCGAAATCGTCAGCTCCGGGATGACACTGGAGGAGATGCTCGGCGAGTTGATTCGTCTGGCGGTCGATGTTACTCAGTGTGAAGCATGTCTCGTCTATTTGCTGGAGCCCGTAAGCGGCGAGATGGCTCTCCGGGCGTCGCAATTGCCTCACGCCGCCGAAATTGGAAACATCCGCATCAAGGTTGGCGAAGGCATCACTGGCTGGGTGGCGGAGCACCAGTCAGTTGTCGCTCTTTCCGATCGTGCGTCGCAGGATCCGCGCTTCAAGCGGTTTGCGGCGCTGGTGGAGGACACGTATGAAGCGTTTCTGTGGGTGCCGTTGCTGAGCGGCGGAGACGTAACGGGCGTCATCAACGTTCACCATCGGGAGCCGCGCGCGTCCACTCAGCCGAAGAAATTGCCCTGCTCGCTCTCCTCGGGCAGCAGATGGGCGGAGCGATCGCCCGCGCTCGATTGATGGAAGAAAACGCACGTCTGCAAGAAGAAACGCTTGAGATGAACGCCAGCTTGAAGCCCGAAAAATCATTGAACGCGCCAAGGGCCGAAACTGCTTTGGCTGGCCCGCTCCGAGACGTTCGAACTGCGCGCTTCAGCCCGGCTGCTTTCGGGAAGACTCGCGCGGCGATTCTTGCTGCGGCTGAGTCTGCTTGGAGCAGGCGGGGTCGTTTTCCCGCTGACCGGCAAGGGTAAAATTCCACTGTTGAAGGTCGCATCAGGATAGAACCAAGTCGGCAAATACAAAGCCGTCACGCTCCACGATTTCACCAGGTCTAACAACAATGGGGTTTCGGAAGCCCGGTGCGTCACAAACGAATGTATGAAACTCGCCGTTTTCGCCGCAGGGATCGACTCCGGCCGGTAGTTCTTCAATCAGTCGCTCATCAAATGAGCGTCCTGCGAAAGCACGATCCAGTTTTCTGGGATCAATGCAGGTTAACCAGGCGCGGAGCCCGGTGGCCACCATTTCCCGCGCAAGCTTTACGGTGTCGATGCCCCAGATCGGAAACAGCGGCGTAAAGCCTGTGCCTCGGAGATTCTCCTCCCGATAGCGGCGGACGTCTTCGAGAAACAGATCGCCAAAGATCATGTGGGTGACGCCTTCCGAACGAGCCTGGTCCAGGGCGTTGAGCATGGCGCGTTCATAGACTTCGTTTGGACACGGCCAGGGAAGAGGAACCTTGACCAGCCGCAGGCCCAGAGCTTCCCCTTGCAGGTCAAGCAGGGATTCGCGGACCGCATGCATCGCCACGCGGCCATGGGTAGTATTCACGGTTGTCAGCAGTGCTGTGACTTCATATTCCTGCTGCTGACGAATCGTGTGCAGCGCCCAGGTGCTATCTTTGCCGCTGCTCCACGACATCCAGGCTTTCGGTCGGCCCATGAGCTTTTACTGACCTCCAAATCAGACCGCTTTGCGGAAACGAGTTAATGCAGGCATTCTTCGTCGCCTGCGACTTCTCAGGATAACAGGCTGCAAGAGTTTATTGTCCGTCCTTCTGAGCGATAGCGCAGAATCTCTGTATTTCCTTACAGCATAGACTCCGCGATGAATCGGAACAGCAGAGATCAGTGAAAAATGCCAAGTGGCGAGGAAGAAGACCCAACCAACAGAGATGATTCTGTCCCTATCCTCAACGCTCGTCACGGGTTACTCATCATGGCTTTTCAGAGCCTTTATTGCCTTCGTCTTGCGAAATGACAGGCTGGGCGATTTTTCGGCGATCCGCTAGAGTACGCCTATTTTTTCAAGAATGGCGCGAAGTTCCCGGCGATCGCATTCGACAAGCGGCGCGAGCGGTGGGCGCACTGGGCCCGCCACAAGTCCGCACAAGTTCATGCCTTCCTTGATGACCGTTGTGGTATATCCGGGGCGTTTCTTTCTCATGTCAAAAACCGGAATGGCTTCGCATTCAACGACGCGCGCCGCTTCTTCCAGGCGTCCGGCCTGAAGCAGGTCCCAGATGCGCCGCGGAGTCTTGGGCATAAAATTGATGATCCCGCTCGTAAAGCCTTTCACGCCCAGCGCGAAGTAGCTGGACGCCAGAATCTCGCCCACCCCGCATAGCAACTCGATTTGGTCGCCCACGGCGCTGAATTGACGCACGAATTGCTTCATATCGCCGTGCTCATCTTTCAGCCCGACAACGTTTGGAATTTCGGCCAGCCGCTCGAGCAGTGAGATGCTGAAGTTGAACGTCGGGCACTGGAAAAGCACCACGCCCAGCCGGGTGGAGGAAGCCAGAGAGCGATAGTATTCAAACAAGCCGTCGTCATGAGCGGGAACAAATTGAGGCGGCAGAATCAGCACGCCGTCCGCTCCGTATTCTTCTGCCGCCTGCACCAGTTCGCGCGCAACCGGCAAGGCGAAACCAACGCCTACCACCACAGGTTTGCGCCCGCCGGCCTCTTCCACTACCGCGCGCCCGACAGCTTTGCGTTCTTCTGCCGTGAGCGAATAGATCTCTCCGTTATTCCCCAAGGGCACGATCACATCGCAATGTTCCGCTAGATGGGCTGCATTTTCGCGCAATGCCTTGAAGTTGATGCTGTAATCCTCGTGGAACGGGGTCACGCCAAATCCGATAATGCCTCGCAAAGCCGCTTTTAATTCATCCGGCGTTCGCATCCCAAGAGCCTCCTCGTGATGGAGCGGTATCAACCCGCCTGCATTTTAATCGGGCGAACGGCTGAATCGCAATAGGACGAATTGAGACATCTATTTTGTAACCGCTGAAGGCGCGTTGAGACATTTAAAAATGTAACCCGTTGCGCCATTTTGTTGATGTAACCCTCGGGAAGATTCTCCTGGAGGTTGCCATGAACGGAAAGTCGTGACGGGAATATCTAGAGGCCATCTATGCGCGCTACCGCCAAGCCGAGGTGCCGGAGAAGCAGGTGATCCTGAACGAATTTTGTCGCAACACGGGTTACAACCGGAAATACGCCATCCGTCTGCTGAACAGTGCTCCCCCCCGGCTTCAGACCGGAACGGGCTCAACGACGGCGTCGGGCGCCGAGCTATAGTGCGGCAGTGATTTCCATTTTGGGCGCGCGGTCTGGCTCCCAACTAGCCGCTCTCCAGAACCTGCGCGCGAGCCTGAACCCGTTCGAGCTGAGCCGACAAGTCGATCGCAAGCTGCATCGGATTTACGCTCTCGCGCGCATGCAACAGAGTTCAACGACTTTGTCGAATACAAAACCGCGGAGGGTCACATTCTTAAATGTCTCAACACGGTGCGGTGGCGACACCAGCAGGCTTGGAGGGCCAGAATATCCCTTCGTCATCTCGAGGCGGGCGATGGGCTATCCATGGATGCTCAAAGGTAAAAGCACGTCTCTTTTCTGGACAACGCGCGACTTGTTGTCCTCGATTGGTCCTGGTTCACGCGCCTGTCCACGCCCGTTAGCTCAATCAGGTCGAGATCAATTTCTCCATAGTGCAACGCAAGGTTTTGAACCCGAATGATTCCGCAAACCTTGAAAGCCTGGCCGAACGACTGCATGATTTTCAGTACTACTGGGAAGCAACCACGCCGCCCTTCCAATGGAAATTCACGCGTCACGATCTAACCCAACTTATGGATAAGCTCGGAGCGGCCAACGCGCCGGCCGCGTAGCCTAACTAAGATACGTTAGCGTATTTATGAAACGGACGACTTAGCAGGTTGTTGAAAACCGATTCTGAGCGCTGTCATTCCGAGCGAAGCGAGGAATCCTGCTCCGCAATCAAAGGGCTTGTGAGATTCCTCACCGCCTTTGGCCCATCGGAATGACAGGCTGCCGGGAGTTTTTCAACAGTAATTAGAAAGCAGGGTTAGGCTTACCCGCATAACGTTCGTTGATCACTGTTTTATGAGTTCGTTCCACTTGTTCCTGTAGGTTCAGCCGGTCTACAATGGCCATTTCCTGTTTTCCTTCAGCCGGACGCTTTAGCCTAAAGTAGATTTGCGCCAGCAATACATGTGCAGGAGTGAAGTCAGGCCTGGCAGCCACAACTCTCTTAAGAAGGTCCACTGCCTGTTCCGGCTGATTCCTTGCTCTTGCAAGCCGCGCGAGTTGAAACAAGACTCCGCTGTCGTCGGGCATGGCCTGTTGGGCCTTTACAAGGAAAGCTGCTGCTTCTTCAAGCTGGCCGGCGTCAAGATAAATCCCACCCAGAAGCTCATTGGCTTCGAAGTCGAGCGGATGCCGCTGCAAAGCCGCTTGAAGTGAACCGATCGCATCCTTCCGATCTCCCGATAGAAGGTAAGCATTCCCGAGCTGAATGAGAACCTCTGGCAGTAAAGGGTCTAACTTTCGGGCACGTTGAAATTCACCGATGGCAAGTAAAAACTTTTCGGTCGCCACGTAGTATAAGCCCTTGATAAAGCAGGCTTGAGCGGAGCCATCGTTCCTGAGCGCTGTCTCAATTAACCCTTTGGCTTTATCGAGTTGCTTCGACTTAACGTAGGCGGAGATTAAGGTATAAACCACGTCTCTGTTGCCGGAGTCCGCCTGATGCACCGTTTCTAATTGAGAGATTCCTTCCTGGATTCGGCCAAGTTTGAGCAGGGAAAGAGCTAGCAAATGACGGGCCAAGTAGTTGGAAGGCTGGTTTGAGACCACTTGCGCAAGTTCCTTCTCGGCTGAGCTGAACTTCCGGCTCTGCAGGTAAGTAACGCCCAGGTTAAAGCGCACTCTTTGTTGATGAGGTTCTATCTTCAGCGCTTTTTGGAAGCACTGAATAGCCAGATTGTAATCTCCTAATTGTCCGTAAACCAATCCTAGATTCGAAAGTATATCGACCCGCTGCGGGGCCTTTTGAAGAGCTGCTTTATAGGCCTCCTCAGCCTCCAGCAACTCGCCTTTCTGCTGGAGTTCCACCCCGCGCGCGAAATCACTCTCGGCAGTCTTGGCCTGCGATTGTCCGCCCGAAAGTTCAACACTCCACAATAGGATTAGCAAGATGCTCAGAAGAGGATAGATTGGACCTCTCCCTTTGCATTGAACGACGGATTGGAGCCGGAAGGTGCGCAACTTTAATTAGCGCTCTGCAAACGACTTGATGTTATCAAAGATTCCCGCAGCAAACAAAATAGGAAGGCTCACCCATCGATGCTCTAACAGAGTGCTGGAAAGCTCCCGCAGCCTGGCATCCCAAGGAGCCGCGGGCGACGAGTAATCCGGCAAGTCCCTTAATTGCGGAGTGAGATCCCTCGCGGAGTTTATCCTGCATGTCCACCCGCTGGTCAGCGCTCGATCACATTCGTCGTTCGCAGTCTATCGCGCACGAATTTGACCGCTCGAATAAGCGGTGGTATATAATAAGAGGAAATCTGGTCTCTTTTTGAAAAGCGAGTTGATCCGCCGAGGATGTTGTGTTAACTACCGGCTTCATTTGGGAAAATGCCGCTTCCGTGGTGGAGCCACAAATCAACGCGGAAGGAATCCACGTTTGGCCTTTCGATTCATCCTTTCCAATCGATGTTCGTTTTATGGTATTGGGCAGCCCCAACCAGGCTCGCATGAATCGGCATAAGTATTATGAACTCGCCTATCTGCTCTCCGGCACGGCGGAAGTAAGGATCCAGGGCCGCTCTATGACCGTGAATCGAGGAGATCTGCTGGTCATTGGAAGCGATATTTATCATCACATCGTTAGCCCCATGCAGAGGCCGGCAAGACTTGCCGTTCTTTACTTCGAGCCAGATTTGATGCGCGGGACCGGAGAAAATGGAGACGACGCGGAGTTCCTGATGCCTTTCATCGCGCAGGATTCCGATTTCCCGCACGTCATCAGCCAGGCTAAAAGAATCCCTGCTGAAGTTTTTGCGATTATGAAGCAAATCCACCAATATCTACCGCCTTCTTCTAACCTGGCGCGCTTAACCGTCAAAACTTATTTGCAATTGATCCTGGTGACGCTGCTTAACTATTATAGTTCCTACATCGAGACGAAGGAGGTTTTTAATCGCAAACAAGCGGCTCATCAGCGCCTTCGCCCGCTGTTTCAGTACATGGATGAAAATTACAATAAGCGCATCACCGTCAGCGATGCAGCTCGCATTTGCGCGATGAGTAGTTCTCATTTCATGTACTTTTTCAAGAAAGTCACTGGGCAGTCGTTTCTCGCTTATCTTACGCAGTTTCGCATTGCCAAGAGCCAGGAACTCCTGATTTCTACCGACATGTCTATTTCGGAGATTTGCCTGGGATTGGCATTCTGCAACCAGAGCTACTTCGGGATGATTTTCCGGAAGCTGGTGGGATCAACCCCGCTGGCGTACAGGCGGAGGTTCGCAAGCCAGAAGGACGTTAACGCAGTTCGTCGTCTTCCAAGCATGCTGACTGCTGAGGACGATCCGTGTTCGCACGCATCTTTCAGGGAACCCCTTGAAGGAGATCCCATAGCCAGGTCAGGCACACCGTAAGGTTGGGCGCCTTACGCGATAATTCTGGGACAGGACAGGCTATTCGGGCTTCAACGCACAGGGCCATCCACCCTGTCCTATCAGGCTCGAGCGAAAAGTCGTATCCCAGCCAAACATCACACGCACTTAGGCCGCAACAAGTCAGGTTTTGGACTGGCGAGGACGAGCGCGGATATATCGAAAAGTTGAAAAAGTGAGAACTGATTGCACCCGTCACGTTGCGCAAAGACCTTTCTCGAAAATCCTAGCCTTGCCGGACGGCCATCTTCAGGACCAGAACCTCGCAATATTTCTCTTCCGCGAGAGTCTGTGATACTCACAGAAGCCGTGCCATCCACACCCGAAAGTTAGCGCTGTCTGCGTAAAGACTCTTGCAGCGTTGTCCATCGAGATGCCAATCTTGCCAGGGGTCTGCCTCCATTTCCGGAACGATCATAGATGCGACTTCCGGATAATTCGAAGCTTGCTTGCATCAGTCTTTTGGATTATTGTCTCACATGGCCTGTGGGTGATCGACCTCGAAATCTGTCATGAGCAAGTGAATTCCAAGGAGATTCCAATGGGAAAGCTAACTGGAAAAGTTGCCATTGTCACAGGCGGAGGAACGGGTATAGGAAAAGGGATTGCGCGTGGACTCGCCACGGAAGGGGCAAAAACGGTGATCGCCGGGCGCCGGATTAAAGAGCTGAACAAGACGGCTGAGGAGATGAATGCTTTGGGCTGTACGGTGGTTCCTTTTCGGGCTGACGTGAGAGAAGAAGATCAGGTAAGCGCGCTGTTCGCATACACAATGGATCTTTTTAACCGTCTCGATATCCTGGTCAACAATGCTGGCGTGTTTGATAACGCTCCTCTGGATGAATTCTCAGTTGAGGCATGGGATCGAGTCATTTCCACCAATTTAAGGGGACCCTTCCTTTGTACACGAGCGGCATTCAAGATTATGAAAAAGCAAGGCGGGGGGCGCATTCTAAACATCGGCAGCATTTCCGGACAGCGACCCCGGCTCAATTCGGCGGCTTACACCACGAGCAAGTTCGGAATCTGGGGGTTGACAAACGTAACAGCGTTAGAGGGGCGGGAATACGGGATTTCTGCAAGCTGCTTACATCCAGGCAATACACGGGTCAAAAGGTCCGAAAATACGCTTATGGGCCCGACGGAACCCATGATGGAAGTGGACGACTTAACCGAAGTGGCTGTATTAATGGCATGCCTTCCTCCCCATGTAAACATGCTCGAAGCGATAGTTCTTCCCGTAAAGCAGGCTTACCTTGGCCGAGGCTGATCCCCACAGGGTCCCGCTATGTGTTAGGCCCGACAGTTGCTCGAACCTTCCTGGGATACACAGCCAATGCAGTTCCGTCTTGTCGGCATCCTCACAGAAACAGAGGTTTTATGCCTTGAGCTTCTGTGTGGATTTTGGGGAGCTTTTCAAAGCAGCCGTCTGTCCCCCGTCGACCATGTAAATGCCTCCGGTACAGTAAGCGGATTCGTCAGATGCCAAGAAAACGGCGAGGCCCGACACATCGTCGGCAACCCCTAGCCTTCCCAAGGGTGCTTTCGCAATAAGGTCTGCCCTGACCTGCGAATCCGACAAATACTCGGCGTTCATTGGCGTATTCATGGTTCCTGGAACAATAGCATTCACTCGAATGTTGTCGGGGGCGTAGTCCACGGCCATGGCCCGCATGAGTCCCAAAACACCCGCTTTGCTGGTGCTGTAGGCGGTCAAGCTCGTGAACCCAAAAAGACCGGTAGGCGAAGCAACATGGATAATCGAACCCCCTCCCCTCCGGATAATTGACGGGAGGGCGTACTTCGAGCAAAGCCAATAGCCGCGCAAGTTGACAGAAATCGTCCGATCCCAAACTTCGTTGCTCAGTTCGTGGGCCCTGGCTTCTTTCTTATGAAACAAAACCGCGGCGTTATTATGCAGGATATCTAACTCTCCATATTGTTTTATGGCTGTGTTGACCATCGTCTCGACTTCCGCTTCCTTTGAAACATCCGTGCGGACGAAAATGGCGTCCCCACCCTCCCTGCGAATATCCTCCACTGTGGCTTCGCCATCAACTGGGTTGATTTCTGAAACGACCACTTGCGCGCCTTCCGCTGCGTATCGTTTTGCAACGGCCTTGCCAAGTCCGGCGCCGCCACCAGTCACAACAGCCACTTTGCCTTTTAATCTCATGCGCACCTCTCGAAGTTCGAGCGCACGGCTGAAGTCCTAAGCTAAGTTTGTCAAGCCGAAGTCGCACGCCCCTATCAACTTGTTTCGTTTCCGTCGCTGCGTCTCCAAGACACCGGCTGGGGTATCTCACCAGTATGCTCCGCCCCCGACCATTCTAAAAACGAGTGCCCCTGCCGGCTATCCTATATCGCAACTCCCAACACGGGCCAACGAGACGAATTTCCAGATGCCGCCCGTGAGGCGTATTTTCTTGATGGTCCTAACCCGTTTCTTCAGGCTGCAATGTCCGCACAGGGCATGACTCGGGAAGCGGTCGGCAAGGTGGGCTATTCGCAATGTGTGAGGGTTCATAGTCATGTCCCTGGTGTCTATTTTCAAGAAGCTAGCCCCATCTCTAAATTATTGCAAGGAAATACAGAACAAAGGAATTGGTGCCGAAGAGAGGACTCGAACCTCCACACCCTTACGGGTACTACACCCTGAATGTAGCGCGTCTGCCAATTCCGCCACTTCGGCAAGGAACCGTGCGGCTCAACTCGCAGTCATGCTACTTTAGAAGCATTGCCGCACAATCTGTTTTTTCATGGTGCCATCAGCTCCAAATTTTTGTCAAGAAATGGGGGCCTCTTGCTTAACCATCCGTACGGGTCTCATCTCGTTGGCGCACCGCCATCGAGATACTCGTGAACCGTCAAACCAACTCTTTCTCGAAACTGGTCGGCAAGAGATGGAATCCCTTCGCAGGGCTCGTCGCAATCGACCCGCTCAACCCGGTGCATCGGATAAAATGCCGTGCTCATGCTGATCGAGTCACCCCTCTGCTGAAGGATCTGGCGGAGGAAGTCCTCAAAAGCTTCCAGCCTGATTCCCCGCATGGTGATACCTTCCGGCCGGAGAGCCAGCAATTCTCCCCAGATTTTCTCTCTCGGGTTCGTCAAGGTGGCAACGACAATGGAATGAGGCTCGATCATACATGTCTCGACGCCTACGCGATCTGATATGGATGGAGATTTGGGGCGACGGTAAGCCTGGCTTCCGTCAATTTTTGCACGCTTTCAACCGAAGCTTCAGGGACGATCTCTTTAAGCACCAGGCCCTCAGGTGTGACGTCGATCACAGCAAGCTCCGTAATAATCGTATCGACCACGCCGGCGCCGGTCAGCGGCAGCGTACATTGCTTCAAAATCTTCGGCCGGCCATCGCGCGTCGAGTGCTCCATGGCGACAATCACGCGCTTCGCGCTTGCCACCAGGTCCATGCTACCGCCCATTCCCTTCACCATTTTGCCCGGAATCATCCAACTCGCGAGATCGCCTTTCTCGCTTACTTCCATCGCCCCGAGCACGGTCAGATCAATATGTCCGCCTCGAATCATGCCGAACGACTCAGCGCTTGAAAAATAAGCCGTGCCGGGAATCTCCGTGACAGTCTCTTTCCCGGCATTGATCAGATCGGGGTCTTCCTCCCCTTCATAGGGATAGGGGCCGACTCCCAGCATGCCATTCTCAGACTGGAGAATCACCTCGATTCCGGGCGGAATGTAGTTCGCCACCAGCGTCGGAATGCCGATCCCCAGATTCACGTAATAGCCGTCTTTCAGCTCCCGCGCCGCGCGGCGGGCGATGATTTCACGTTTGTCCATAGATCACGTATGTTCAGGGAATGCAAAGCGATCAAAAACGGAGAATAGAGTTCCAAGCGTTGCTGTTACAGGTTGCTGACAAACTCCCGCGCTTTATCATTCCGAGGAGCTGAAGGCGACGAAGGATCACTGCATTTAGCGGACTCTACAAATACAGAGATGCTTCGCTTAGCATGGCAGCCCTCCGGGTTTTTCAGTGACCCATTTGAAATAGCTTCACTTTGAAAAACCTATCTGGTCCGAACGGTTCTCCTCTCAATCCTTTTCTCGTAGCGCTCGCCTCGAACAAGACGATGTACATAGATGCTTGGCGTCACAATCACATTCGGGTCGAGAGCGCCGAGTTCCATAATTTCTTCAACCTCGGCAATCGTCGTTTTCGCCGCCGTCGCCATCATCGGATTAAAATTGCGCGCTGTCCGGCGATAAACCAGGTTGCCCCAGCGGTCTCCCTTCCAGGCCTTGATCAGGGCAAAATCAGCCGTAAGTCCCCGCTCCAACAAATATCTGCGACCATTAAATTCCCGTACCTCTTTTCCCTCAGCCACCACAGTCCCAACGCCCGTAGGGGTATAGAAGGCCGGAATGCCGGCGCCGCCCGCCCGAATGCGCTCGGCAAGCGTCCCCTGCGGATTCAGCTCCATCTCAAGCTCGCCGCGCAAAACCAGATTCTCAAGATGCTTGTTCTCCCCCACGTAGGAGCCAATCAATTTCCTGATCTGCCTCGCTTCAAGCAGCAACCCCAGGCCAAAGCCATCTACGCCGGCATTGTTGCTGATGATTGTAAGCTCCTTCACCCCCTTTCGCAGCAAGGCTGAGATCAGGTTTTCCGGAATGCCGCAAAGCCCGAAGCCGCCAACCATCAGCGTAGCGCCGTCAGGGATGTCTGCAACGGCCGCGTCGGAGTTGGGGAAAATCTTATTCAAAGAAACGCCTCATGTAGAATAGCAATGATCTTAGAGACTAATGCTCTTTCTGCCCTTTAAGGATGATCCTGGGCCAGCATCCGGTGGGTCATCGGACCGACCGGCGCATGGTCATCCGTGAAAACTACAGCATCCGCTGGCGCTCGAAAATCCCTCAGCCTCGCAGCCGCCTCGCGCGCCATTTTTACGATTCCGCTCCATAGTTTGCCGCTTACTGCCCGCATCGTAGACGTTCATCATCAGCAAAGCATCGGACAACATGTAGTCCCCACCGCGCGCGAAAAAGCTTCTCGGTCACAGGGTAGCATGAGAGTGGGACAAATCGCTGAACGCAAGCCATAAATACCCCCTATACTGGAACACACGAACCTCGTTGTAAACCGGTCCGGCCCTCCAGATTTCACAGGAATGCAGTTTTGTCTTGGGCGCAGCGGCCAATACCCCGGAGGGCCAGACCAGATCATCATTCGCTGGAGCGCTGGCAGCGAAAGGTCCTGATGCCATGAAGGGGCCTCCGGGAAAACGAGTATAATTTACGGGGCAGAATACTACCTTTAAAATGAAAAGGCCAGAACGGTTGCACCAGGAATTCGGGGATGTAGCCTGCGTTCCGTGAGGAACTCGATGGATTCCCCTTGCACGGGAATACCGGGCATGAGTTGATTTTCGAGAGGGTGGTAGGCGGCGACGAATGCCAGGCGAATCGAATTTCTCAAGCGCGGCAAACCGCCTGACGGTTAGGACAGGAGAACACGATGCATAGGAAGCGCTTTTTCGCCGCTTTAGTAATGGGGATCATGCTGGTTTTATGCTCTACCGGCGTTGCCCAACGTCTTCCCCACGAGGCGACGCCCATTCATTATCAACTCACCTTGACGCCCGACTTTACCCACAATGCCTATACCGGCGACGAGGTCATCCAGGTTCGCGTTTTGAAGCCAACTTCATCGATTACGCTTAACGCACTGGAAATCGAATTCGAGCAGGCAAGCATCACTTCCAATCACCAAACCATGAGCGCGAAGGTTGTCACTGACCCCGAGCGCGAGATGGCGACGCTCAAAGCGCCGAAAGTCGTTCCGCCTGGCCCGGCGGAGATTCACATTCGCTTTAAGGGAATTCTCAATAACAAACTTCGTGGATTTTACCGAGCGCAGGAAAGCGGCCTTAAATACGCGATCACGCAATTTGAGCCTACAGATGCGCGCCGCGCTTTTCCCTGCTTTGACGAACCCACGCTGAAAGCCACCTTCGACATTACGCTCATTATCCCAAAGGGAGACATGGGCATATCCAACAGCGCGATCATTTCAGACACGCCCGGACCCGGCCCGGATCAGCACACCGTGCGCTTCGCAACCTCTCCCAGGATATCGAGCTATCTTGTGGCCATGATTGTGGGAGATTTCAAGTGCCTGCGGGGCGAAGCCGATGGCGTTCCCATCCGCGTTTGCGCTCCGCCCAACCAGGCGCAATTAGGCCACTTCGCCCTGGAATCGGCAGAACATATCCTGCCCTTCTATGAGCATTACTTCGGCGTTCGCTATCCCTTCAAGAAGCTGGACCTGATCGCCGCGCCTGATTTCGAAGCCGGAGCCATGGAGAATGCAGGGGCCATCACCTTTCGTGAGACCTATCTTTTGCTCGATGACCGCTATGCTTCGCCGGCGGCCCGCAAGAATGTGGCCACGGTCGTTGCCCACGAAATGGCGCACCAGTGGTTCGGCGACCTGGTCACCATGAAGTGGTGGAATGACATCTGGCTGAACGAAGGTTTCGCAACCTGGCTCAGCAGCAAGCCTGTGGCAGCCTGGAAGCCGGAATGGAATCTGCAAGCCGACGATACTCTGGGCACCTATTCCGCTCTTTCACTCGATTCCATGACCGCGACGCGGCCCATTCGCGCGCCTCATGCCGAAACTTCAGCCCAAATCAACCAACTTTTCGATGGCATCACATATCAGAAAACCGCCGCGATCCTGCGCATGCTCGAAGCCTACGTCGGCGGCGATCTGTTTAAGCGTGGCATTCACGCCTATCTCACCAGATTTGCTCACGCTAACGCGAGCGCGCAGGACTTCTGGAATACGATCACGCAGGCCTCTCACAAGCCTGTGAACCAGATCATGCCGACCTTTGTGATTCAGCCCGGGGCGCCGATCGTGTCGGTGGAATCCCGTTGCGAGGGGAATTCCACGGAGGTCGCGTTAAAACAGCGGCGGTATTTCCGGGACCGCGCGCGTTTCGAGGCCGGCAGTCCTGAACGCTGGATCATTCCTGTCTGCCTGAAAAGCGCGTCAGGGGCAACCCGCTGCGTTCTGCTCAAACAACCGCAGCAGGCGTTCAGGCTGCCCGGCTGCTCCCCCTGGGTGTTTGCCAATTCAGGAGCGCATGGATATTACTGGCTCTCCTACAGCCCGGAAGTTCTGAAGAAAATCAGCGGGAGCGCCAAGAAGTCGCTCACACCCGAGGAACGCATTGCTCTCATCCCGGATGCGGGAGCCATGCTGAGCGTGGGAAAGATCAGCGTTGGAGATTATCTTTCGACCGTCGAAGCCTTGAGCGAGGATATGCATCGCGCCGTGATGGAGGAAGTGACGAGCGCGCTGGATAGCGTGGGAGAAACGCTGGTAAGTTCTTCCGACCGAGCTCAATACCAGGCCCTGGTTCGCCGGCTGTTGCGGCCCGCTGCACAGCGCCTGGGATGGAAACCGGCGCCCGGCGAAAATCTCGAGACGCAACTGATGCGCGCCGATGTTCTCGGAACGCTGGGTTATACGGGCCGCGACCCCGAGGTGCTCCATGAAGCCATGCGGCTGGCGGAAGCGTATCTCAAGGACCGTTCCGCTGTCGATCCTTCCCTGTCAGGAATGGTCTTAAACCTGGCCGCGCTCGATGGAGGCCAGGAACTGTACGACCAGTTCCTCGAACGCAGCAAAGCCGCTGACTCGCCCGGCGAACTCTACAAGTTCCTTTATGCGCTTACTGACTTTACCCAGCCGGCGCTCATCGATCGGACGCTCGCCTATTCGCTCACGCCCGCCGTTCGCGAGCAGGATTTTCCCTTCTTCATCGGGAGGCTGATGCGCAACCCTGCGGCAAAAGACAGGGCGTGGGACTTCATCAAATCGAATTGGAAACAAGTTGAGTCCAAGCTTTCCACCTGGGGAGGCGCTTATATCATCAGCGATACGCAAAACTTCTGCGACGCCAGCCACCGCGATGACATTGAGCAATTTTTCAAAGCTCACCCTACGCCGGCTTCCAGCACCGCTTTTCAACGCACGATCGAGCGCATCAATCACTGCATCGATCTTCGTTCGCGCGAAGAGCAAAAGCTGAGCGCATGGCTCGAGCAGCAAGCTGCCACGGCCAGCCTGAGATGACGGGACCGCTCGGTCGTCGTCTCATATCTTCTCCCGCAACTTTTCGCGCAACTCCCGAGCCTGCCTGAACTCGCGCTCTAAAGTCGCATCAAGAAGGTGATCTCGAAGGATCTGCAATTTCCGGATCAAGGCGTCAAGAGCCTGCTGAATGTTTTCCGTATTGGTTGCGCAGATGTCGCGCCAAATGACATAAGGGCTTTCGGCAAGGCGCGTAAGATCACGAAATCCTGAAGCGGCCAGTTCCAGGGACAACCCGCTTTTTTCTCCAGCCAGGCTCGCCAGGGCGGTGGAGAGCAACTGCGGCAGATGGCTGAGATAGGCCACAGATTCATCGTGCTCAGCAGCGCCCATCACCAGCACGCGCGCCCCCAGCCTGCGAACAAGCGCGCAAAAAGCCTTTGCTCTGGAGTCTTCGAGATCGTCCGCGGAATTCGGGACGACAGCGTAAACCGCATTTTCAAAAAGATTCGCCTGGGCATTCTCGATACCTGAACGCTCTTTCCCGGCCAGCGGATGTCCACCCAGGAAAAGCGGAGCATGGCCAAAATCTTTTCGCGCCGCTTCCAGAATCGAGCGCTTGGCGCTGCCCACATCCGTGATCAGCGCATGAGGTAAAGCGATGCTGGAGAACGCAGGCAGCAGGCGCAGAATTTCACCCACAGGAGTGGCGAGAATGATGAGATCCGCGTCGCGCGCGGCAAGGCGGGGATTTTCTTCTCCCTGATCGATTGCGCCCACACGAAGAGCGCGCTCCAGAATCTCCGGCCTGTCATAGCCCACACGGAGGCCTTCAAAGCCGCGCTTTTTCAGCGCAAGTCCCCATGAGCCGCCCACCAGGCCCAGGCCAATGATCGCAACATGACGGAAGGGAATTTCGAGAGGCGCCACGGCTGAGCAAGACAACAGGCGCCAGGCGCGCGATCCTGATTTCAGACTGCATTCTCGGACGCCCGCCGCCTGCCTTTCAGAACGTTCGACCGACGGCGGGCGCGATCATGCGCAACTCGCTCATCAGCTTGACAAACTGCTCGGGGTACAACTGTTGCGGCCCATCGCTGAGGGCGTTTTCCGGATCGTGGTGAACTTCCAGAAGCACCCCATCGGCTCCGGCGGCTACCGCCGCGCGCGCCATCGGCAACACCTGGTCGCGTCGGCCGGTGGCCTGGGAAGGATCGGCGATGACCGGCAAATGAGAAAGCTTGTGAACAACCGGAATCGCCGAAACGTCCAGCGTGTTGCGCGTGGCGTTTTCAAAGGTGCGAATGCCCCGCTCGCACAGAATCACGCTATAGTTGCCGCCCGACATGATATATTCCGCCGAAAGCAGCCACTCCTCGATGGTGGCGGAGATGCCTCGCTTCAAAAGCACCGGCTTATT
>Ga0070737_10002961_pt1 | contig 19216 bp, 14 predicted proteins | sample Coa_R1_10_FD_66438 | JGI IMG/M metagenome (GOLD analysis project Ga0070737, IMG submission 66438) | Surface soil microbial communities from Centralia Pennsylvania, which are recovering from an underground coalmine fire - Coalmine... | ecosystem: Environmental > Terrestrial > Soil > Unclassified...
GCACTCGCGTCTTTACGCCCACGCCTTAGCGGTAGTGCTCGCCTTCACGCTCATGACCTACCTGGTCGTCATCCTGGGCGAGGTCGTTCCCAAGGCCATCGCTCTGCAGCGTACGGAACGGGTTGCGCTCGCCGTCGCCGCTCCCATGGATTTCTTCATGACTCTGGCCGCGCCTTTCCTGGCCTTTATGACCGCCTCCACCCGCACCGTGCTCCAGGTCTTTGGCATGCAGCAGATACGTCCGGGCGGAGTGCACTCTCTCGAGGAGCTGAAACTGATCGTTTCCGCCAGCGGCCGGCTGGGAATACTGGCCCCGGCAGAGGAAGGTCTCATTCAACGCGCCCTCGACCTAGAGAACATCACCGTGCGCGAGATCATGGTCCCGCGCCCGGATATCTTCTCTCTGCCCAGCAACCTGTCGCTGGAAGACGCCCTGCAAAAAGTCGTCGACGACCAACACTCGCGCATTCCCGTTTATGATCCCCAGCGCGGCCCGGAGCACATTATCGGCGTCTTGTACGCCAAGGACCTGATGCGCTGGCTTCGTTATCGCGTGAATCGCACCGCTTCCGGTCGCCCTGTCACCCGTCCCAGCGGTCTGGAAGTCCGGCACATCATGCGCGAGGTGCTGGTGGCGCCGGAAACCAAGCCCCTGCCTGATCTTCTGGCTGAGTTCAAGCAGCGCAAGCGCCATCTGGCTGTCGTGGTGGACGAATTCGGCTCGACCGCAGGCCTGGTGACCGTCGAAGATGTGCTGGAGCAACTGGTGGGTGAAATCGAAGATGAGTTCGACGTTGCCGGGCCTTCATTCCTCCCCGGCGCGCCTTCCATGGTCCTGGAGGGCTCGGTCAACATTCGCGACCTGGAATCGCAATATCATATTGTGCTACCGCGGGATGAAGGCTTTGAGACCCTGGCCGGATTTGTGCTCTCGCGCTTGCAGCGCATCCCCAAGCCCCTCGACAGCTTCGAGTACGAGGGGCGTCGTTACACGGTCGCCAGCATGGATGGCCTGCGCGTGGAGAGCGTGAAAGTCGAAGCTGTCCCGCCACAGGCGCAAGCCCAGGCATCTTCGGCAACGCCCATGGCAAGTTGATCACAGTTTCGAACTTTCAGGTTTCGAGTTTCAGGAAGCTGTCCGGCAGATTGCCATGTTCCGCTACCTGCTTTCCCGTTTGCTGTACATGCTGCCCGTCATCTGGCTGGTGGTATCGCTCGTCTTCCTGCTTATCCACCTGGTGCCGGGCGATCCCATCCAGCAAATGCTAGGCGAAGGGGCCGCTGCCACCGACGTTGCCGCGGCGCGCCATGCCTACGGCCTAGACCTCCCGCTCAGCCGGCAGTATGTGAATTACTGGCGCGGCGTTCTGCACGGCAACCTCGGACGCTCGTTGCGGTTGAACGAAAACGTCGGCCACATCATCGCCCAGACGTATCCCGCTACGATGGAGCTGACCGCCACTGCCCTTATCGTCGCGCTGGGTTTGTCGATTCCCGCCGGCGTGCGCTCGGCCCTCCGCCGCAACCGCTGGGATGATCGCCTGCTTAGCTTCGTCTCCCTGCTCGGGCTGTCTTTCCCCAACTTCGCCTTGGGGCCGATTCTCATCTTATTTTTCGCTATCGAGCTGGGCTGGCTGCCGGTCTCCGGCTCCGGCGGCCTCGAACATCTGGTCTTGCCGGCTATCACCATGGGAAGTGCGCTGGCCGCCATCCTCACCCGTATGGTGCGCACCTCAATGCTGGAAGAACTCGGTCAGGATTACGTCCGCACCGCCCGCGCCAAAGGACTGCCGGAGCGGGTTGTGGTCTATCGCCACGCGCTGCGTAACGCCATGATTCCCATCCTGACCGTCGTGGGCCTGCAGTTCGGGGCGCTGCTGGCCGGCGCCATCGTCACCGAAACCATCTTTTCCTGGCCGGGCATCGGACGGCTTACCATCACCGCCATCTCCAACCGCGACTACTACCTCGTCCAGGGCTGCATCCTCATGATCGGCCTGACATACGTCGTGGTGAACTTCTTCACTGATCTGCTCTATTCCGTCTTCAATCCCCGCATTCGTCAATAAACCTGCTCGTATTCACTGGCTACTGGCCACTGGCAACTGCCTGCTGGCGTATGCTGTTCCCTATGCAGCCTGACGATTGGCCGCCCATCCGCCGCCCTATGCACACTTCGCAACCGCCTCATCCCCCCTTTGTCCGGCGCCGCTGGTTGTGGCTGGTTCTGGGCGTCATTGCTCTCATTTTCTTCGGCGGCCAGAGCTGGCTCTCCTATTTCGTCAACTCGCTGTGGTTTGGCTCGCTCGGATATGCCGAGATTTTCTGGAAATCCTTGGGATTGCAGTGGGGCATCTTCGCGGTCTCCGCGGTCGCCACGTTTCTCTTTGTTTACGTCACTTTTCTGATCCTCAAGCGCACGGATTTCACCGCGGAGCCGCGCGGACGGACCATCCTGCTTGGCGGGCGGGCGGTGAAGTTGCCGGTCGAATCCATCCTGCGCCTGGTGGCGCTCGCCGGCTCGCTCTTCGTCGCTGTCACCACCGCCGGGGTCATGATGGCCGACTGGCAAACCTTCGCGCTCTACTTCGCTGCGCCCCGCGCCGCCGGACTCCACGACCCCATCTTCGGCCAGCCGCTGAATTTTTACCTGTTCACCTTGCCCGCCTGGGAGCTGTTCGCCGGTTGGCTCTTGACGCTTGCGCTGCTGAGCTGTGGCATTGCCGGCTTCTTTCTTCTGGTCAACGCGGGAACCCGCGCGCTGGAGGGATACCGCAACCGTTACGCCCTGGTCTCCTGGCGCGGCGTTTCCATCACCTCAGCATTCCTGCTTCTGGTCATCGCGTGGCAGGTGTATCTGGCGCGCTTCGATCGCCTCACCCAGGACCACACCATTTTCAGCGGTGTCACCTATACCGACGCGCACGTCATCCTCCCCGGCCTGCTCATCGTATGCATTGCACTGCTCCTGGGCGCGGCCATCGCCGCCGCCAACGCTGTGTGGTGGAACCGTGCTGGACGCCTCGTTGTTGCCGTTCTTCCGGCTGCCACCTGCTACATCCTTCTCCAGATCAGCGCCTGGTATGTCAGCACATTTATTGTCGGCCCCAATCAGCTCGTCCGCGAGCAGCCTTATATCGCCAACAACATCCAGCTCACGCGCCAGGCCTTTGACCTCGACGAAGTGTCGCGCCAGTCGTTTCCCGCGGACACCACGCCTGCGGCGGCCGATCCCGCCAACAATCAGGACACTCTGGAGAACATTCGCCTATGGGACTGGCGCGCTCTGCAGGATACCCTGCGCCAGATCCAGGAAATTCGCACCTATTACGATTTCCCAGACATCGACATCGACCGCTATCCGGTTGAAGGCCACCTTCGCGAAGTGATGCTCGCCGCGCGCGAGCTGAACGTCGACAAGCTCCCGGAAAGCAGCCGCAACTGGATCAACGACAAGCTCATCTACACCCACGGTTACGGCGTCACCATGAATCCGGTGAACGGCTTCACTGCGGAAGGGTTGCCGACGCTGTGGCCGAGCAACATGCCCGTGCAAAGCACGGTGCCTGATCTCGAGGTCACGCGTCCGGAAATCTATTTCGGCGAGCTGACCAACACTGATGTTTACGTGAAGACGCGGCAAAAGGAGTTCAATTATCCGCAGGGCCAGGCCAACAACTTCACCGAATATGAAGGCAGCGGCGGCATCGTGCTCGGCGGCTGGCTGCGCCGCGTGCTCATCGCGCTCGACCGCGGCGACATCAGCAAGCTGCCCTTCAGTGACGACGTGAATGCCCAAAGCCGCCTGCTGATGCGGCGCAATGTTCTGCAGCGCGTCTCTGCGCTGGCCCCGTTCCTCACTTTCGATCCCGATCCCTACATCGTCGTGGGTGAAGATGGCCGCCTGTCGTGGATCGTTGACGCCTTTACCACTTCCGACAGCTATCCCTACTCCACCCATTACGCCCTGGGCGACAACTCCATCAACTACATGCGCAACAGCGTGAAGGCCGTCATCGATGCCTACGATGGCACCACGACTTTCTACGTCTTCGACGACAAAGATCCCATCGTCGACGCCTATCGCCGCCTGTTCCCTACCCTGTTCCAGCCCGCGGCCGCTATGCCGCCCGGCCTGCGCAAGCACGTGCGCTATCCCCAAATGCTGCTGGAGATGCAGGCCCAGGTCTATTGCCTCTACCACATGACCGATCCCGAGGTCTTCTACAACCGCGAAGACCTATGGAACGTCGCCAGCGAAGTCGCCCTAAACCAAAACGGCGAGCAGGCTCCCCGGACCATGCAGCCCAGTTTCATCCTGATGAAGCTGCCGGGTGAGTCCCACGTGGAATTTGTGGGGATTCTGCCCTTCACGCCAGCCAACAGAAACAACTTGATCGGCTGGATTGCGGCGCGCAGCGATGGGGACCACTACGGCACCGCAGTGGTCTACGACTTCCCCAAAACCAGACTCATCGACGGCCCGCTGCAAATCGAAGCCCGCATCGACCAGAACGCCCAGCTCTCCGGCCAGCTTACCTTGTGGAACCAGCAAGGCTCGCACGTCCGCCGTGGAACTCTGCTCGTGATCCCCATCGGCCAGACCCTGCTCTACGCCGAACCCATTTACCTTCAGGCCGAGCATAGCCCCATGCCCGAGCTGCGCCTTGTAGTCCTCGCCCTTCAGGACCGGCTGGCCTACGGCCCCAACTTCGACTCCGCTTTGGCGGCGCTGTTCGGCAATCAGCCGTCAACTCTGGAAGGGACCGCGGCCAACGCACCTCTGGCCACAGTTCCGTCGGCTTCCACCGGCACGCAGCCGACTTCCACTGGCGCGCTGCAGCCTTCGGCCGGGACGCCCCCAACTGGAACGCCGACCTCGGCTGATGACCGCAACGCCCTCATCGCCGAGGCCGCCCAGGATCTCGCCGACTACCAGCGCCTGACCGCGGAAGGAAAACTTGCCGAGGCGGGCCAGAAACTCCAGCACCTGAAGACTGTCCTCGACCGGCTCAACGCCTCTGCAAGATAAGCGGCCAGAGCTTGCTTAATCGTGATTCATAAAGGTGTCATCCTGAGCGGAGCGCCCGCCGCGCCTTTCCGATTCGCTTCATTTGCAAATCGGACGGGCATGAAGTCGAAGGATTTGCTGTTCGCTCGCTGCAGATCAATGCATCAGGCGAACCACAGGTTCATTCTCCCGCCTAAATAACTGCGACTTTCTAGCAAATATCCGCCCCTGATCGACTATATTGGCATCGATGCCTTCGCTGGCCCTTTCCGAATTGATTGGCACGCCGGTAATCGACAACACCGGTTCGCGTGTAGGGAAGGTGCGCGAGGTGACGCTTGCCCCGCAAGAAAACTCCAGCCTGGTGACCGGCTTCGTGGTCAAGACGCGCGCCGGCAACCGCCTGGTCCCCGTGAAGGCCGTCAGCCTGCTTGACAATCGCTTGAGGGTGGCGACCTCGGCGGCGGACTGGAGCCCTTACGGCGGCGGCGAGGGCCTGCTGCTGCTGGAACGCGATCTACTCGATCAGCAGATCATCGACGTTCACGGCCGCAAAGTGGTGCGGGTCAACGATGTCGATATCCACGAAGAAAGCGGCAACGGCCATCTCATCCTGAAAATCGGCGGGGTCGATGTTGGTGCGCGCGGCGCCATGCGCCGGCTGCTGAAAGGCGTCGTTCCGGCTGCCGCGCTTCGCCCGCTGCTGGAAAGAATCCCGCCCAGGCTCATCCCGTGGGAATTCGTTGACCTCATCGAGGTCGATCCGGCGCGCCGCGTCCGGCTGAAGATTTCGCTGGAACGGCTCGCCAAGCTGCACCCGGCCGACATCGCCGACATCGTGGAAGACCTCGCTCCCGCTGAGCGAGAAGCCGTCTTCGAGACGCTGGATGAGGAAGTGGCCGCCGAGACTCTAGAGGAGATCGACCCCAAGCTACAAGTTTCAATCTTGAGTTCACTCGATTCCGACCGCGCCGCCGACATTGTCGAGGAGATGGATCCCGATGCCGCCGCCGACCTGCTGGGCGACATGCATCCCGACGCTTCACAGGAGATCCTCACCGAGATGGAGCCGGAGGAGCGCGCCGAAGTCGCCGAGTTGATGAACTTTGAGGAAAACACGGCGGCCGGGCGCATGACCACCGAGTACATGGCGCTCAGCGCCGGCGCCAAGGTGAAAGATGCCATCGAGATGTTGCGCAATTTCGAGGGTGGAGTCGAGAGCATCAGCACCATCTACATTGTGGGCGAGAAGAACAAGCTGCTGGGCGCTGTGCCGCTGCCCAAGATCGTGCTCGCGCCTCCGGACACGCCGCTGATGATGCTGAGTACTGGACACCTCACCAGCATCCACCCCGGCGCCGACGAAAAGCAGGTGGCGGAGCTGTTCGACAAATACAACCTGCTGACCTTGCCCGTGATCGACGACGAAGGCGTGTTGACCGGCGTCATCACCGCCGACGACGTCATCAATATGCTGCGCAAGAAACTGTAACCATCCCTAGCTTCGAAAACCACTGCTTTAAGCCATGATTGTTTCGTTTTCAACACTGGCCGAAGCGGATTTCGTGCCAAAACAGAACAGCCGCTGCTGAACTCCGACAAAATTCACCTTCGTTTGTTACTACGGAATTCATAATGGCTCAGGCAGGTTGACCGCGCCGTCGGCGAAGAGTAGAACCGGCTCAGCGCCATCCCCTCAGCCGGCGCAAACCGGATTCGGTTGAGGGCTGCGAGGAATGCAGAGAAATGAAACCCGTTCACACCTTCACCGTTGTTCCCTCATTGCCGCCGAAAATCGAGGCGCTGCGCGCCATCGCGCACAATCTCCGTTGGTGCTGGAACCACGAATCGGTGGAGCTGTTTCGGCGGCTCGACAGCGACTTGTGGGAGACGACGGGACACAATCCTGTCCGTATGCTCGGCGTCATCGCACAAGCGAAGCTGGAAGAGGCTGCCGACGACGATGCCTTCCTGGCGCACCTGGGCCGGGTTGAGTCGAGCCTGCAATCCTACCTTGCAGCGCAATCAACGTGGTTTCGTCGCACTTACGGAAGCTCCGCAGATCTGCCGCTGATTGCCTACTTCTCGGCGGAGTTCGGTCTGACGGAATGCCTTTCCATTTTCGCCGGCGGGCTGGGTATTCTTGCGGGCGATCATCTGAAGTCGGCCAGCGACCTGGGAGTACCCCTGGTGGGCGTCGGGCTGCTCTACCAGGAGGGCTATTTCCGGCAATATCTGAGCCAATCAGGCTGGCAGCAGGAAGCCTACGTCGATAACGACTTCCACAATCTTCCTTTAAGCCTGGTACACGACAAGGATGGCCCGCTGGTGATCGAGGTCAAGCTGGTTGATCACCCGGTGTACGCGCAGGTATGGAAAGCGGAAGTGGGACGGGTGTCGCTGTATTTGCTCGACACCAACGTCGCTGCCAATTCCCGCCAGGAAGATCGCGATGTGACCGACCAGCTATACGGCGGCGACCGCGATATGCGCATTCGGCAGGAAATCCTGCTGGGCATCGGCGGCTATCGCGCCCTGCAGCGGCTCGGCCTGCAGCCGACGGTGTACCACATGAACGAAGGCCACTCGGCGTTTCTTGCGCTCGAACACATGCGGCACCTGATGGCAACGCGTAATCTAAGTCCGCGAGAAGCCCGCGAACTGGCCTCGGCCAGCCTCGTCTTTACCACGCACACGCCGGTGGAAGCCGGACACGACTACTTTTCAGCGGACCTAATGGAGCGATATTTCGGCCCGTCGGTGCGTGAGCTGGGCCTGCCGTTCAATGACTTTCTCGACTTTGGGCGGACGCAACGCAATCCCGACTTCTGTATGACGGTACTGGCGTTGCGCTCCGCCGCCCGCGCCAATGGCGTCAGTAAGCTCCACGGCGAAGTTAGCCGCAAAATGTGGCAATCGCTGTGGCCGGGTCTGCCCGTCGAGGAAATTCCTATCGGCCACGTCACTAACGGAGTCCATTTCCGGAGTTGGATCTCCGCAGAGTTCAACCAGCTTTATGATCGTTATCTCGGTCCTCATTGGCGGGAAGAGCCTGCCAACAGCGAGGTCTGGAGCCGGGTGGAATCGATTCCTCCGGTGGAGTTGTGGCGAACGCACGAGCGTCGCCGCGAGCGCCTGGTAGCTTTTGCCCGCCGCCGGGTCGTCGCCCGGCGGATGCGCCGCTCTGCTCCACAATCAGAAATAGATGCCGCCGCGGAGATACTTGACCCTGATGCGCTGACCATCGGCTTCGCCCGCCGTTTTGCTACCTACAAGCGCGCCACTCTCATCTTGCACGATATGGACCGCCTGCGCCGGCTGCTCACCGATCCGGCCCGGCCTATGCAGGTGATCTTTGCCGGGAAAGCCCATCCCCGCGATGATGCCGGCAAGGAGCTCATCCGGCAAATTACCCTGCTCAGCCGCGATCCTGTGCTTGGCCGCCATGTGGTTTTTCTGGAGGACTATGACATGGCGGTCGCGCGCGCCCTGGTGCAGGGCGTCGATGTCTGGCTGAACAACCCGCTGCGCCCCAATGAGGCTTCCGGCACCAGTGGAATGAAGGCCGCGGCCAATGGCGTGCTGAACCTCAGTGTGCCCGACGGCTGGTGGGATGAGGTGTGGAATGATCCTGGAAACTCAAGGAAGATGGGATGGGCCATCGGCAAGGGCGAAGAGTATTCCGACCGCAATTACCAGGACCAGGTGGAAGCGGCGGCGCTCTACGATTTGCTGGAGCGTGATGTCATCCCGACCTTCTATCAGCGCGGACCTGATCGCATTCCGCGGCAATGGGTCGAGCGGATGAAGGCTTCGATAGGCTCGCTTTGCCATTTCGTCAACACGCATCGCATGGTGCGCGATTATGTGGAGGGCTATTACATGAAGGCCCATGCGCAGTTCCGCGCCTTGGAAGCGGACGGCGGGCGTCGCGTGCGGGAGCTGGCGGCCGCGCTGGAGCGTATTCGCGCGCAATGGCCCCAGGTTTGGGTGGAGAAAGTGGAGGACGGCCCGTCAGACACGGTGACGGTGAGTTCGTCAATACCGGTGCAGGCCACGGTACATCTGGGAAGCCTGACGCCGCAGGACGTGGTGGTGGAACTCTACGTGGGCCGCGTGAATGGCGATGGCGATCTGGTGGAAGGCGAGCCGGTGGTGATGCAACCGCAGGGACAGGTGTCAGCGGGGAATTACGCCTACACGGTGCAAACCTCGATAGCATGTAGCGGACTGCACGGATTCACCGTGCGCGTGCGGCCAAACCATCCCGACATGCCGGTGGCGTTCCTTCCCGGCCTGATTCGTTGGGCAGGCGAGGTGCGGTGAGCTGAGTCAGCCGCGATGAGGTCCTTTTTTTACTGCTCCTTCTTGTAAACGATTTTCAGTGGATCGGCTTCGAGGATACGCGCCACCTGGTTCCGGGCGTGCACTGCCCAGGGAGCATTGCTGTCCAGCTTAAGGTAAGCCCGCCAGTGTCGCAACGCATGCCGGGGTCGCCCCAGTCGCTCGTACGCCAGGGCGAGATTGTAATGAGCGTCGGCATAGGTTGGGGCCAGCAGCACAGCGTTACGATAGGCAACGGTGGCGTCTTCGATGCGGCCCGTCTCGTCCAGCACATTGCCCAAGTCGAAGTAAGCTAACGCGTAATGTGAATCTGCGGCCACCGCCGCACGATAGTGCTTTTCGGCAGAGACAAAGTCCCGGCGGTTGTAATACAGCGTGCCCAGATTGATGTGCGCGGCGGCGTGATCAGGCTCGATCTCCAGCACCTGAAGATAGGCGCGAATGGCTTCGTCGTGTGTGCTGGGGTGCTCTTCCATCGCCACGCCGTGGGCAAACAGTTCCGCCACAGCTTCGGAAACGGCGATCGGCTTTACCTTACTGGTAGAAACAACCGTGCCTGCAGGGCCGAAATCCAGCACAAATTGCCCGGCGATGGGTTCCACGGAATGACCTTGATGGCGGTAAGCCACCCTCGATCCGACGCTGAAGGCGCCCGCTTCGAGCAAGGGATTCTCCATGCCCGCCACCTGCTTCTGCATTGCCTGAAGGGACTCGCGAATCACCGCCGGACGCACGCGTTTGGCCCGCAGATCGCGGATTTTCTTGATCTGCAGGAGGTCGCAGAAAGAGAAAGTCTCGGAAATCGGGACCAGCCCCGCCCGTTGCCAACCGCTGAGCTGTTTGGCCGTGAGGTGCAGGATCCGCAGGACGTCCGCTCGACAATAACGCTTCATGGAAGCCCGTCACCGCAACTGAGCTTGCTCCCATTATCGGGAGACGTAAGTTACGAAGCAAGTGGAAATCGCCCGCAAACCGTGGAAAACGAGGCCCGATGTCCCTTTACGGTAACCTCCCACGGCAATTACAATCGAGGTCGAGTCTCCACGCTAACGCGCCAAGGAATGGGTGAGTGACTGGCCGCGCAGCCAAAGCGGCGCTGGCCGAGGATTCCGGGGCACGGCGGAGATCGGGCCGACGTAGCTCAGTTGGTAGAGCAGTCGATTCGTAATCGACAGGTCATCGGTTCAAGTCCGATCGTCGGCTCCAGTAAGTTTCTTCGCGTCAGACACTTGGCCGCCGCACTGGCGGCCGTCGCTTTTGTCTGTGGGAGCGATTCGGGAAGCACTTGACTTCTTTGAGACAGAGGTCTATCAAAGACATGTACAACCTGCATTAAAGGGTGAAGGAGTTCACCCCGAACCGCTGTCCTAAACTGTGCCGGACAGATGATGACTCCTGACGAGGAAAACTTGTCGCGGAGCCGTGTCTTCCGGCAAGAATTCCTATCCAAACAGTAGCAGCAACGTTCCTATAAGGAGCGCACCCTGGCCTGTCCAGGCCTAACTTGCCTGACATGGCACGAGCGCCGTTTCCTGCTGCTGTAAAAGCAAGTTTTCAGCCCGGGGCCCGAAACCGATAACGGAGAGCACCCAGTTGCGTAACGGCCACAGCAGCTTGAACGCCAGCCAGCGCCAGCGCCTCCTGATCACGTGCAAGCACATCGACAAGCTGCTGGGTGACATTGAGGCGACGCTGAACGCCGCTGGGACGAATACGATTTTCCCGAACTACGTCAACGACGTGACGCCGGCACAGCGGCGAACGATCGAAGAGTATATCGCGCACGTGCGCGATCGGCTCCTCGAAGTTCTGGCTCGGCAATCACTGGCGCCGGAGGAGCCGCGCATTTCGGCCCGACATTCCATTCAGGTCAATCTCACATTTATCGACATCGCCATAACGGAGTTGGCCCCGCGGCATATGCGCGGCTATGGCGCGGTATCCCAAGAGGGGGCAGCGGACCTCAACGGCATCGTGGAGGAGCTGCAAGCGGCGGTCAATGAGCTGATGCACTCGGTGCAGGGGAACGTAGAACCTTGCTGAAATATCTGGTAGTCGGGATCGGAGGTTTTTGCGGCGCGATCGCCCGATACGCACTGGGAAGTTATATCGGCGGTCGCTATGGGCTCCGCTTCCCGCTGGGCACGTTCCTCATCAACGTGAGCGGCTCGTTTCTGATTGGATTGATTCTGACATTGCTCGCCCGGACTACCGCTAGCGCGTATTGGCGGTACTTGATTCCCATTGGTTTCATCGGTGCGTATACCACGTTCTCGACATTCGAGTATGAAACGCTTCGCGCCGTACAGGATGGTCAAGTGATGACCGCGTTGCTCAACGTCGCCCTTAGTCTGGTGATTGGCTTCATCGCGGTATGGGCTGGCGTGGCCGCGGGGCGGACGCTGGCATAGGAAAGACGATTGCGGCCGCGGTGAGCGGCGGGAGGGAAAAATGCTGAACACCGGACCGGCTAAAAAGGTGACCGTCTATGTCATGGAAGGCCAGACCTACCACGGTACGGCTTGTTACGCTGCGATCCTCGATTACCTGTTCTTCCGTGGAATTTCGGATGCCACGGTCGTCCGTGGTGTGGCGGGGTTTGGCACCGATCATAAGCTGCACACCAGCCGCCTGGTGGACCTGGCGGACCAGATGCCGATCAAGATCGAATTTCTCGAGAGCCCTGATCGAGTGCAAGAAGTGCTGCCCAAGTTAATCGAGATGGCCGGCAACGGCATCATTGAGGTTCACGACACTACCGTTATAAGGCCCACACCTTCGGGCGAGCAGCGGCCGGAAGCACCACCTGCCAAGCTGCAGGCCCAAGCCAAAATAATGCGTATCTTCATCGGCGAGAACGACAAGTGGAATGGCAAACCTCTCCATCAAGCTCTGGTACAGGCCATGCGGGCAAATGATATCGCCGGCGTTACGGTTTGCCGCGGGATCCTCGGTTATGGCGCCAACCGGCGCGTGCACAAAGAATCAACTTTGAACCTGTCGCACGATGCGCCGATCCTGCTAACGGTAGTCGACACAGAGGAAAAGTTGCGCTCCTTCTTCCCGATCCTGGACCAGATGGTGCAGCAGGGCTTGGTTGTGCTCTCGGACGTTGACATCATCAAGTATTCCCACGCTCAGCCTCTGCCCCCACCTCTGCGCGCCAACCATGGGTGCGCTGCAGACCCGGGGTCGGTAGATGCACCGGAGGCGCAGAAATGAAGCTGCAAGGCAAGGCCAAGATGCTTCGCATTCACTTTGGGGAAAATGACCAATGGCAGGGCCGGCCACTCTATCAGGTCATCGTGGAGCGCTGTCGCAAGCTGGATATCGCGGGAGCCACAGTGTATCGCGGGATTGAAGGTTATGGCGCAAGCACGATAATCCGCCGCTCACACCTGTTTCGGTTCTCAACTGATGCCCCCATCCTGGTACACATCATCGACACCGCAGAGAACATCCAGCGCCTCCTGCCTGTGCTGGATGAAATGGTGCAGGAAGGGCTGATCGCAATGTCCGATGTCGAAGTGATCAAGTACGTGCACCAGGAAGGGCTGAGATCGCAGCCGTGACGTCGCATTCGAACAGCGGTCATTCCCGCCCCGGCCGGGACTGCGCTGAGGCTCGAACGCAAATCTTCGGCCGCACCCAAGAGCTCGAGGTGCTACGTCAGCGGCTAGCGCGACGACGCTCGTTCCTCTTCCACGGTCCCGCGGGCGTCGGCAAAACGCTCCTTTTGTCCGCTGTGCTACCGGATTTTCCGGGCATTCTCTATAGCAGCAGCAACCCGACCCCGCAGGTACTTTTCCGGAGCTTGGCGGAGTTGCTTTTGGCGGCGGGTCATCCTGTCTTCGTGAAGGCCTGCTCGAATGGCCCGGCATCGTTGCAAGTTAAGAGCGCCGTATCGGTAAAGGGGCTACTGCGGGATGCGCTGCTCAACTCCAGCTATCTGGTGGTCCTCGATCACCTCATGCGACCATCGCAGGCGCTGGCCGCCGCGATTCGCGAATTGATGCTGAACTGGTCGGTTCCCGTCATCGTCGTGGCGCGTTCAGCCCACATGGAGGATGCGGGATTTGTGTCGCCGCTATTCGCTGACCGCAGCGACAAGTTGGCGTTGCGAAACCTCGATCCAGATGTAGCGGAACAATTCGCGGCAACCTGCGCGCGAGCGGAGCACTTAGATGCGGGAAACCTGCCGGAGTTTCTCGAGAGAGTGGTCGAGTACAGCGATGGCAATCCTGGAGCGATGCTGCGGATGATTCGCCTGGCTCGCGATCCCCGATACCTTCGCGAAAACCAAATCAAGATTACGCCACTGTACATCGATTACAAGATCGCGATGGTGAGTGAATGATCAGCTTGCCGATCATTCAAGAAGTGAGCCACACATGCAAAACGTAGAAAAAGTCCGGGCAGCAAATTCGGTCCGGGAGGCGGCGGTTGATGCGCACGCGCTTTCGCGCCTGGCGGAAATTGCAGCTGCGCTGGGTGAGCGCTCGACCACCGACAACATCTGCCGGCTCGTCTCCCGAATCGACGAAGGACGCTTTTTTGTCGCCTGTGTTGGTCAGTTCAAACGCGGCAAGTCCACCCTGCTGGATGCGCTGGTGGGCGAAGAGATCCTGCCGACCGGCGTGGTGCCGGTCACGACGGTACCCACAGTGCTGAGACATGGGATGCAACGGACGGCCCGTGTTTTGATTGACGGCCAATGGAGGACGATTCGTCCCGAGGACCTCGCGCAGTATGTTTCCGAGGAATTGAATCCGGAGAACGAGAAACGGGTGGAAGGCGTAGAGGCGTTCCTTCCATCGCCGCTGCTGGCCTCGGGCATGTGTCTGGTCGATACGCCCGGCATCGGGTCCGTATTCTCCGCCAATACCGACGCCACCAAAGACTTCATTCCGCAGATCGACGCCGCCATCCTGGTGGTCGGCGCTGATCCACCGATTTCCGGCGAGGAAGCGGCGCTGGTTGAGGCGGTAGCCGCCAATGTCGATCACATTCTGATCGTGCTGAACAAAATCGACCGCGTCTCGCCCGGCGAGCGCCAGCAGGCAGCGGCCTTTGCCAGCAAGGTGCTGGAGGCGCGCCTGAAGAAACCAGTCGGCCGGATTTACGAAGTCAGCGCGCTCAGCAATCTGCAGCGAGCTCCCAATGGCGATGATTGGAACACCTTAATTGAGGACCTTAGCAGACTGGCAAAGAGCTCCGGACAGGACATGACGCGTGCGGCGGCCGAGCGTGGAGTGCGGCGGTTTTCCGCCTCGCTGCGACGCTCGGTCGAGGAACGAATTCGCGCCTTGCAAGAGCCTATCGAAAATTCCGAGCAGCGCATCGCCAATCTTCACCAGACGGTCAGCCAGGCCGAGCAGTCCCTGCGCGACTTGGGGGCGTTGTTTTCCGCCGAGCAGATGCGGCTTTCCAACACATTGCTGGCGCGACGCAAACAATTCCTGCGAGAGGTTTCTCCCACTGCTTTCCAAGAACTGCAGCAGGAAACGGACCCAGTGAAAACGGCGTTCGGCCCGGCGTTACGAAGAGAACTGATGTCAATCGCCCAGACTGTTGCGCGGCGTCACGTGATGCCTTGGCTGGATAGTGAAGAGACCCATGCCGAAGAACTGTACGCTGCGGTCACACAACGTTTCGTCGGTCTGGTCAATGGCTTGCTGCAGCGGATTTCCGAAGAACAGTCGGCGGACTTCGCCCATTTGCCCAAAGCGCTCGATGCCGAACAAGGCTTTCGCACCCGTTCCCGTTTCTACTTTCATGACATGATCACGATCGCGCAACCGGCCTCACCGCTGCTGTATTGCATGGATCTCGTGATGGGAGCGCTGCACCTGCGGCACTGGTTCCGGCACGATGCAGAGAAATTCCTGGAACAGCTCTTAGACACCAACGCTTCTCGCGTTCAAGGCGATGCAGAGCAGCGCGTGGTCGAGAGTCGCCTTCGTCTCGAATCCGATGTGCGCAAGCTGCTGCGGGAAGTGAGCGCCACCGCCGAGCAAGCTCTAACGAAGGCCCGAGAAGTCATGGCCGCCGGCACTACTGCCGTGCAGGATGAACTGGAATGGCTCCGCAGGTTACTCAAAGAACTCGACGCCTTCTCTGGCGCCTCGTAGGTCTGGACCGCTTCCCGGCTCTCTCATCGCACTCTAGGCCCGTTTGCCCTATCGGCCTCCGTTTGCTAAACTAACTAACCAGTTAATTAAATGGGGAGTTTAACAAAAACCGCCGAGCCGCGCCGCGGCAGCCGCCGCCAGCCGGAACGCAGCCGCAACGCCATCCTCAACGCCGCCCTGGCTGAGTTTGCCCGCGAGGGTCTGGCTGGGGCGCGCATCGACGCCATTGCCGAGGCCGCCGGTGTCAACAAAGCCCTCCTTTACTACTACTTCGCTGACAAGGAGGCCCTGTATGACGCTATCCTGGACCGCTTTTTTGCGGAGCTGACGGACCGCATTTTGGCCGTGTGCAATCAGCCGGGCACGGCGGGGGAGCGCTTTCTCGCCTACGCGCGTACCCACTATGACGCGATTGCCGAATCGCCCTACTACGCCTACATCTTCATGAGCGAGTTGATGAGCGCCAGCCGCGGCGGCTCGTCGCACCTAGACCGCATCTTCAGCAAGTACATGCAGCCGATTGGCGTGCGCGTGCTGGCGCTGGTAGCCGACGGGGTGAAACGCGGCGAGTTCCGCGCCGTCGATCCCAATCAATTTATTCCTTCCGCGATCGGCTCCATTGTGCATTACTTTTTGACCGCGCCCCTGCGGGAGCGATTCATGCCCGAGCGAGACACTCGCAGCCCGCAGGCCATTCAGCAGCGGCGCGCGGCTGTACTGGATTTCATTGCCGCAGCCCTGTTCGCCGACCGTGACGCCGGCATCAAGCTGGCCGCCAGAATCGCAGCTCAAGCCGTGCCTGGCTACCGTGCCGCTTCGCAAACGGGTGTTTCCGGCAAGAGAGGAAGGCGCCAGTGAAGCCGCCTAAGTTCTTCATCTTCCTGCTGTTTCTTGTGGCGATTGCCGCCGGCTACTATTTCTACTCCACGCGCGGCACCAGGGACACGACTCTGATTGGCGTGGTCGACGCCAACCAGGTGATTGTCAGCTCCCGGGTCATGGGACGGCTCGACAAGTTGTATGTGGATGAAGGGTCGAAGGTCGAGGCCGGCGAGCTGATCGCCGAGATCGATCCCGCCGAACTGGAGGCGCAGAAGAACGCGGCGGAGGCGATGATCCGGGCCTACAATTCGCAGGTGGCTTCGACACAAGCCACGGAAGCGCAGACGCTGGGCGAGACCAACAGCGGTGTGAACAACGCCAAGGCACGCCTGGCGGCGGCCAAGGCGGCGCTGGCCCAGGCCAAGGCCGACCTGGTGCGCATCCAGAGCGATTCGCAGCGCACCATCAAGCTGGCTCAAGCTGGCGTGGCCTCCGAGCAGGACCGGGTGCGCGCCGAAGCGCAACTTGACGCCCAGCAAGCCGTCGTGCGCAGCGCGCAGCAGAACGTCGATGCCGCCCAGGCCGATTTGAATACGGCGATTGCGCGCATCCACCAGCAACGGGCGGCGGCCAGCAACGTCGCCGCCAATGAAGCCCAGGTGGCCAACGCCCGCGCACAACTGGCGGAGGCGGAGACACGGCTGGGCTACACCAAAATCTACGCGCCGGTGAGCGGGACGGTCTCGGTGCGCGCGGCCCGGCAAGGCGAAGTGGTGAATGTGGGCGAGCCGATTGTCACCATCATCGACTTCAACGACACCTGGGTGCGCGCCGAGGTCCCGGAGACAGAGGCCCGCTTCGTCGCCGTGGGCGACAAGCTCCCGGTACGGTTGCCGGCGGGCAAGCCGATCGAAGGTACGGTGATCTTCAAGGCCGTGGAAAGCGACTTTGCCACGCAGCGCGACGTCAGCCGCCGCAAGCGCGACATCAAAACCATTGGGCTGAAGTTGAAGGTCGACAATCCCGACGGCGCGCTGGTTCCCGGCATGACCGCGGAGGTTTTGCTGCCCAAGGAGCTGACGAGGGAATTGGCGAAAGGGACGCGATGACTGGTCCAGCGCACGCGAACGGCGACGCCATCGTGGTCGATCACATCACCAAGAAGTACGGCGACTTCACTGCGGTGGACGATGTCTCCTTCGCCGTTCGTAAGGGAGAGATTTTTGGTCTCCTGGGGCCGAACGGGGCGGGCAAGTCGACTCTGATTCGCATGATGACCACGCTGCTGCCCATCACCGGCGGGCGGGCGGTGATCAACGGCTTTGATGTGGCCAAAGAGCCCGATGCGGTGCGGCAGTCGATGGGCGTAATTCCACAGGCGCTGACCAGCGACATCGATCTGACGGTAGAAGAGAACCTGAGCATCTACGCCAAGCTCTATGGCGTGCCTGCCGAGCAACGCAAACGCAACATCGACGAGTTACTGGAGACGGTGGACCTGTCCAAGTGGCGCGGCGCACAGACCAAGACGCTTTCCGGCGGCATGCGGCGCCGGCTGGAGATCGCGCGTGGCCTGGTGCACAGCCCCAAGATTTTCTTTCTGGATGAGCCGACAACCGGCCTCGATCCGGTCTCCCGCGTCGCCGTCTGGGAGATGCTCACCAAGATCAAGGACACACGCGACCTCACCATCCTGATCACCACCCACTATATGGACGAAGCCGACCGGCTGTGCGACCGCATCGCCATTGTCGACCACGGCAAGCTGGTGGCCCTGGATACGCCCCTGGCGCTGAAGGCGAGCGTACCCGGGACCAACGTCATTGAAGCGCAATTCGTCAATGCCCCGCCGCAGTGGCAGGAAGAATTGCAAAAGCTGGCGGAGGTGACTTCGGTGGAACCGGAGGCCGCCAACACCTATCGCGTGCTCACCAGCAACGGCTCGAAGACCACCACCGCGCTGGTGGAGCTGGCGGTGCGCCGCAATGTGCAGGTGAAGTCGCTGTCGGTGCAAAACACCACCCTTGACGACGTTTTTGTCCACTTCACCGGACGGCAACTGCGGGACGAGCAGGTGAAAGCCTATGCCTTCCTGATGCCGGACCGCCCGGGGATGCGGCCATGAATTCCACCCCGGCATACGCAAAGTCACCTCAGAAGCCGCACATGCGGCGGCTTCCTGGGGCACCGACAAATACGGCGTCTACTGGGGACCCCCAGGGAAGCCGTGCTCTGAGACAAGGCTGATCGATTTGGAAGATGGGTCCTAGTCGCTTATGAATCGCATGTGGGCCATTGTGGAGCGCGAGCTGCGCAAGTTCTTCCGTTCACCGGCGCTGATGCTGGTGTCCATGGTGTTTCCCCTGGTGCAGCTCATTGTTCTGGGCAACGCCTTTGGCGGTAAGATCAAGAACGCGCGGCTGGGAGTGGTCGACCAGGACCATGGTACGCAGGCGGTCAAAGTGCTAGAAGCCCTGAACGCCGTCCAAGCCAATGCCCATACGTTTGTCGTCGTCCCTTACGACAACGACCAGCAGGCGACTCAGGACGTGCGCAACGGCCGGCTGGACGGCGCCATCATTATTCCGCCCGAGTACTCGCGGCGCGTCTATGAGCAGAACCATCCGCGTATCGCGCTGGTCGTTGACAACACCGACAATTTCATGAGCACCAGTCTGGAAGACGAATTCAACAGCCTGGTGCTGGCTCTCAACCAGCCCGACGTGGAGCCTTCGCGCATCCCGCAGCAGATCACGCTCGACACGGTGGAGCTTTACCCTTACATCGAGTACATGAAGTATCTGCTGCCGGGCTCGATTGCGCTGGCCATGTTCGTCTCCGTCATGATCGGCGGTGGCATGCTGTACATCGACGACAAAGCGCGCGGCGTGCACGAGGGCTATCTGGT
>Ga0070737_10002964_pt1 | contig 19185 bp, 15 predicted proteins | sample Coa_R1_10_FD_66438 | JGI IMG/M metagenome (GOLD analysis project Ga0070737, IMG submission 66438) | Surface soil microbial communities from Centralia Pennsylvania, which are recovering from an underground coalmine fire - Coalmine... | ecosystem: Environmental > Terrestrial > Soil > Unclassified...
GTCGTCCGCCTTGGCCGGTCACCGGGTCGAGGGAAGCGAGGGTTCGGCGCGGGAGAACAAATGACAGTCTGACCGGGCCACTTTCCCTGCGTCGGAGTTCTTTCACGTCGGAGTTCTTTCCGCTGACAATGGCCATTTCACGTGCTAATCTTATCGCAGCAGGAGTCGGCATATGGCGACAAAAACTTTGCTGACGGTTCAAGACTACGCAGCCCTGGATGAGCCGCCCGGCGTGCGGTATGAGCTGAGTGAAGGAGAGTTGATTGTGACTCCGTCTTCGACTCCTTTCCACAATCTGATCCGCGATGATTTCAATAGCCGCTTGCGCGGGTTCGTTAAAGAGCGCAAACTTGGCGAGGTGTTTTCTGAGACGGATCTCATATTAGTGGGAGATGTGGTTCGGCGGCCTGACGTGGCCTTTATTCGCGCGGACCGTTTGAAAGGAAAGGACCTCGATCAATCTCCGTTTCCTGTAGCTCCAGATCTGGCCATTGAAATCGTGTCCAAGAACGACCGGGCTGACGACTTGATGCTGAAGGTATCCCAATACCTTCAAGCGGGCGCTCACGCCGTGTGGCTCATGTATCCTAACACGCGCCTCGCCTATCGCTACGTTCCCGGCAAGCGGGAACCCGAAGTTCGGGCCGCCGAGGCCGGAGACAAGTTTGAAGAGCCAGATTTACTCCCCGGGTTTTCGCTTCCCCTCAGTGAAATCTTAGGCTAGAGCTGCTTCCCGGGTCCGCCCGCCTGGCGCCGAGCCGGCGCCTTTCTGCGCTTCTCTGGTGGATATCCCTGCATTTTCCCGCTTCTTATCGAGCCTGTTGAGGTGTCGCCGCGCGGCGAGCAGGCGCCATGAAGCCTGTCACGCAGGCGCTTCGCTGACTCCAAGCCTTCCCATGTTTGTTTCAAGGAGAAAATATGATCGTCGGAGTGACCCATGACACTGAGGGCCGTGTGGTGCAGCGGCTGTCGGTTTCAACCAAGCTTGCCATCGGGCTGCCCCCGAATGGTGATCGGAATTATCCTACCAAGCTCGACCACTTCGTCTTCCTGCGCAAGAAGCGGACGGCGAAGGGTGTCGAGTGGGAGCCGGACCCGAACTTGACTGAGCATTACGGCAAGGAGTGCCGTGAGGTGCGCATCGTTTTAATCGACGATGACATCGAGAATATCTTCCCAACTTCCAACGCCTGGTGGACGGCGGTGGAACGTAAGTGCTGGGGCGATGGCACGTCGGCCACGCGGCGGACTGCCGAGAAGCCTGGGGGCCAGCCCTGGAGGCCGTGCGGGAGCGGCTGTCCTGAGATGGCTTCGGGCGTGTGCAAGCCGGGCGGCGACCTGCGCTTTGTGTTGGCCGACTTTCCCCGGCTGGGCAGCGTGTGCCGCATTCATACCAGTTCTTACCGCTCGATCCGGCAGATTCATTCCGCCCTGCAGGAGATTCAGAGCTTCACGGGCGGACGACTGGCGGGGCTGACGGCGAAGCTCGTGGTTCGGCCGGAGGAAGCAGCCTACTTCGATCCGAAGGACAAGCGGAAGAAGTCCACCACCATTTGGGCGCTCAGCCTGGAGGTAGACGGCGAGGACATGAAGAAACTCGTTGCCAACCTCACGGAGAATGCGCGGGTGTTTGCGGAGACCCGGAGACTGCTGGGGCACGGACGAGTCCTGGAAGTCGTTGAAGACGAAAGCGAGCAGGCTTCGGAACTGGCGACAGAGTTCTACAGTCCTGCTGACAGCGCGCCAGCTTGCAACGAGAAAGCGACCGTTAGGGATCAAACCGGGCAAGCTAGCACCACGCCAACAACCGGCATAGAACGCACCACAGTGGCTGCCCCTGGGTGCGTGAGGACCGAGGCGAGCGTATCGACTCTGCCATCCACGAATGACCGCCGTCCCGCCGAGATTCCCCCTTGGGAATCTGAGCCGGGTCCTGCACGAACAGCCGGGGACGGGACCGGTCCAACTCAACGGGATCATGGAAGCTCGCAATCGCCGGCCAGCGCTACGAAGCCCAACAGCACGGCTACGACTGGTGGTGCGCCGTCGAAGACAACCACCGTGCGGGGCGTCGTCGGGCCGTTGGAACCGGACGAGTCGGGCAAGACGATCCGCCGGAATAAGGACGGAGTTGAGTTCGTGGTCTTTAAGATTTCGCAGAAAGGGTCTGCAGCCACGGTGTATTGTAACCGCCCGGAGCTACTGCCGGAGATTGCCCGGCGCCAGGGACGGGAAGGCGTCGCTCAGGTCACCGTGACGGGCAACAACGGACGTCAATACTACGTCCTGGACCGGTTTCTCGATGAATGAGACTGCCACCTCGGCCCTTCGTTTCTCCCGACAACTACTTGAGTTTTCCACGCGTTTCAGCTCTGCTCCCCTCCCACGGAGACGAGCGTGGTTGATCACGCTGGAGTTTCGGCTATGGAAGAGAAGCACCCCCGGCGAGACTCTGGCCGTTACCAGTACGCGGTCTGCGCCTGCGGCGGGAGAATCGACTTAATGCGGGTCATTACGGGCCTTGAGGGATTGGCCTGTGTATGCTGCCCGCGGTGCAGGAAGCGCTGGTGCGAGTCGTGCCTGAAGGCGCCCAATGATTGTGAATGCAAGGGTCGGTTCCGGATTTCGGGCCAGTAGCTTGGGCCGAATCTAGGAAGCTCGGGCTCGTCTTGCTTTTCCTTATCAGCTCGTGATCGAAGTTCGCTCATCGCGATCAACCCATCAGGAGACCGGGCTATGTCCTTTGTTTTTGTGCATACCGGCGACGCGCACTTGGAGGAAGACCACTATTTTTCGGACACCGCGCACTGCATCGAGTGGCTGATTGACGACGGCATCCAGCAAGGGACGAATCTCTGGGTGCTGGATGGCGACCTCACCACCTACAAACAGACGATCAGGGAACGTAAGTTCTGGGTCGACGCCATTATGCGCATGGCCGATCACGCGCCAGTGTTACTGGTGGCTGGGAATCACGGCAGGGAGCAGGAGGGAGATCTGTATCCTCTTTCCAAACTGCGGGGGAAGCATTCGATCTTTCTCGCTACCGAGCCAGACTTTATCGACGTGGACGAGGCCGCCGTGGCCGTGTTCCCTTATCCTCGCAAGGCAGGGTTTACGGGGGGAAGTAAGGAAGGCAGCCTGGCCGAGGCCTTTGAGAGCAAACTCCAGGAGTTCAACCAACGATTCGACGAGCGTCGCGGTGCTTACCGCCTGTTCTTCGGCCACTTTGGGGTGGCAGGCGCGCGGGTTTCTAGCGGCCAGCCGCTCGCCGGACGCTGCGCCGAATATCCCTTGGAGCCCTTGCGGAATCTTCAGGCGCAATATGTGGGCCTCAGCCACATTCATCTCCGCCAGCAATTGGCGCCGCGAGTCTGGTACGCCGGGTCGCTTGCGCGCTGCGACTATAGCGAAACGGAAGCCAAGGGGTATCACCTGGTAACCCTGAAGGAAGCAGGCTTAAAACCCGACCTGTCCGATGTCGAAGTCACGTTCCGGCCCTCGCCCACGCGGGCCATGAGGGTACTGGAAGCCAAGTACGAAGACGGCGAGTTTCGATTTGCCGCACCGGTGAATCCGGGCGAGCTCAAGGAAGCTCGGGTGAAGGTTGTGATAACGGTTCCGAGCGAACTCCACAGCGCTTTAAGCCGCGAGGAGCAGGAGCGCTTGAAAGCGCAGTTGCTGGCGGCCAGCCCCGCCGAACTAAAGATCAAGATCGAGCACGAGACGGAGGAAGCCGCCGACGCAGCGCCGCTGAGCCAGGCGAAAGCGGCTGGCGAGAAGCTCCGAGCCTATTGGGCTCTTAAGGAGGCGCCCGAAGCCGGATTCCAAGAACGGTTGCTCACCAAGCTGGCCGAGCTTGAAACAGCGACATTCGCAGAGCAAGAGTAATCCTTCCAAACACTCCCTCCTCAAACGCGAACCAGCTTCCCAGCATGGAAGTCTTTCTGGCAGCATGCGAATTGGTGCGGCACTCGGTCGCGATGCCGGCCACGGGTGCCGTACATCCGGGTGAGTGTGCTGTGGTCTTTTGTTGAGAGCCCCGACCAAAGAAGAACGTTTTTGCGGGATTTGAACGACACTGCCGTCCGTTTAGAAAGGCTCAAGCAGGAGCTCGGGCCCTTCGAGCGTTGGCGGTCAACAGAAGCCTTCGACGCATCCGATCTGGGGAGCAGAGGAGCTTGTCATGGAGCGCGAAATGGAAGGGCCTGGCGAAACCAAAGCACCACCATCGGCGCTTCCTGCCAACCGCGAAAGCGTCGCGCCGTTTGTCAAGCGCAAGGCAGAAAACGCTGACCCCGTGCCAGACGTCGCGGAGGCGCCCTGCTTGCTGCTTCCAACTTTTTTCGACTGCGAAAGGCGTGAGGCAAAACGGAGGTTTATGAAGCTCTCCCATCTTAAGCTGACCGGCATCAGCGAGGCATTTCCCCAACCCGTGAGGGTGGACTTTGAAATGCTCGGGCCCGGCCTGATCGCCTTGGTGGGCGAAAACGGCGTGGGGAAATCGACTTTGATCGGGTGCATCTTCGCGGCGCTCTTCCGGCAACTGCCCGGACAGAAGCGATCGTTGTACGATTTTTGCACCCACGCGACGCCCGAGATTGATCTGACGTTCAGCGTGGGCGGCGCGACTTATCGCGCCCTTCACAAGATCAACCCGCAAGGCCGGCAAATGGAAAGCTTCCTGTTTGACGGCCCGGGGATGGCGCTCGCGAGCGGGAAGAAGGAAGCGTTCGAGGAAGAAATTAGGAAACGTCTGGGCAGCCGGACGCTCTTCGAAGCGAGCCTCTTTTCTAGCCAGAAGAGGACCGGCAATTTTCTCGCTCTTGAGCGCAGCGAGCGGAAACAGTTGTTCATCACGGAGCTGCTGGGCCTGGACCGGCTACGGCGGATTTCGGCAGCGGCGCACGACCGAGCCGAGGAGTGGAACCGGCGAGTGCTGGGCCTGGAAGGGGAGCGCAAAGGCATCGACCAGTTGCTGGGCGAGGCCGTAGAGATTGAAAATCCCGAGGCTCTTGCAGCCGAGCTGGGTCGCGCCAGCGCGGAGTTGGAGAAGCTCGAAGTGGAGCGCCAAGACGCGGAGGAAGCCTTCGCCCAGCTGCGAAGTCGGGAGATTGAACGGAAGGCTATCGATTCGCGCCGGCGGGATCTGTCAGGCCATACAGATCAGGCGGCCACGAGGATCGGTGAGATTGAGCGGGCCCTGGCGGAGGATCGCAAGGTACTGGCGAAGCAGACGGCCGGTCTTGATGTGAGGGAACAGGTTCACGCCGTAGAGAGTCGAATCGATCAGATTCATCGACGGATGGAAGAGGCCAAGGCCGTCGAAACGGCCAACCGGGAAGTCGAGGCCAAGATCCGGTCGGCCGAGGCCAGCCTCAGGGAGACACGGACTGAGATCGAGCGCGCGCGGCAGGAATCGACGGAACTGCGGGTGGTTCCTTGCGGCGGCCAGGGCTGGTATGCCGCCTGTCCCAAGATTCAGCGGTCCATCCAGGCGCGCGCGAGCCTGCCTGAACTCGAAGAGCTGATTGCGAAGCTCCAGGACGAGGTGGAGACGCACCAGGCGTCGCTCAGAGCGCTGCCCGCCGATCCCGGTGAGTTGATGCGAGAGCTCGAGCAGCGCCAGCAGGAACGGCGGAGCCTGGAAGCACTTCGCTGGCAGCAGGAAGAGCGGAAAGTCATTGAAGCCCGCTATCAGGAGCGCACGGAGATCCTCAAACGCCTGGTTGAGGAAAAGACTCGCTTTGAGCAGCAGGCCCAAGAGCTCGCCCAAAGCCTCAAGAGCTTCGAGAACCCGGAAAACGAAATGAACCACGTCAACCGGCAGCTTCAGGAATTAATGGCGCGCCTGAATCAGCAGCGAAGGGAGCGGGAGCAATTGATCGCCCGCCAGGCTCAGGCCGAGCAGCAGTTGCGACAGATCGAAGAAGCACGCCAGCGGGCCGAGGTCATCGACCGAGAGCTAGCGGCCGCACGCGGCGAGCGCGATGACTACGATTATCTCGCCAAGGTCTTTGGCCCCGATGAAATTCAATTGTGCGAGATCCAGGCCGCCGGCCCGGGCGTCTCGGCTGTCGTCAATGATCTGTTGGAGGGCTGTTTCGATAACAAGTTCGAGGTCCGCTTCCGCACCCAGCGGCCTCGGGCAGACGGCAAAGGGATGGTGGATGATTTCGACATCGAGGTGCGGAACAAGACCCTGGATCGGGTGTGCCTGGTCGATGAACTTTCAGGCGGCCAGTTTGTGCTGGTGAACGAAGCGGTGAATCTCGGCATCGCCATCTACAACATGCGGCAGGCCGACGGTGTCCGGCATGAGACGCTCTTTCGGGACGAAACCGTGGGAGCGCTGGACGCGAAAAACGCCAAGGAATATGTGCGGATGCTCCGGCGGGCGATGGAAGTTGCTGGATTCCACCAAGTCGTCTTCATCTGCCACTCGCCGCAAGTGTGGGAGATGGCCGACCGCATTTTGTACGTCGCGGACGGCCAAGTGACCCCAGACGACGGAACCCGTGCGCTGCGTAACGACTGATCGCGGAGGGGAGCGAGGCATCCGTTAGCTTGCTAGCTGTGAGCTTCCGGCGGGAACCGTGATGAAGTGCGCCAGGCGCGGCACGTCCACTCAGCACGTTCAGTACCCAGCCCGTTTGACGTTAATCATTAGTGCCATCCTTCAATCATTAAGTCCTACTACCGCGGGAGCTGGCTCAAGCTTGCGCAATTTCGTTGTGGCTGAGGCCCGCGCTTTCCCCTTCGCCGACCCCAGGGAAGTGCATCCGTCTGGCTAGGCAATCTCAAATGGAGGAAATAATCGTGACTGAAACCGCACAATTCCAACGTATCCCGCTCGCGGAGCTTACGCTGCCCGGGTTCAATCCACGGCAGCATGAGGATTCTCGCGAGCTTAAAGACCTTGCTGCGAGCATCGCCGAAACGGGTGTGCTCGAACCCATCATCGTGCGGCCAAGGGACGGGAAATACGAGATCGTCGCCGGATCACGACGTTTCCGGGCCAGCCGCATGGCGAAGCAGAAAGACATCCCCGCCATTATCCGCGAGCTCACCAACGAGGAAGCGCGGGATCTTGCTGTCATCGAGAATCTTCAGCGCACGCAACTGCATTGGCTCGATGAGGCCAACGGCTTTGCGCACTTGCTCACGGGCGGGATGACAGCCGACGCGTTGGCTCAACGTGTCGGTAAACCTCGGCTGTACATCTACCAACGATTGGCGCTCACGCGGCTCATACCCAAGCTTCAGGAGGTGGCCTACAAAGACAAGATCACCGTCGCTGTCGGCCTGCTCTTGGGACGTCTTACTGCAAAGGTGCAAGCAGCCATCGTGGATGAGCTGGGGAAGTACGACCGCCTCACGGCGAGCGATGTGAAGGATTACATTGAGCGATACGTCTACCTGGATCTCTCGCAGGCGCCGTTCGAAATGAGCGATGCGAGTCTCGTGCTCGAGGCAGGAAGCTGCAGTGGGTGCCCGAAGCGCAGTGGCGCAAGTCCGATGCTATTTCCCGACCTGAGGAGTAAGGGGGAGACTTGCACGGATCCAATCTGCTTCGAAGCCAAATGCCAGGAGCTGATCGCGCGCCAGCAGGAGAAATATCCGAACGCCCTCAAGGTCGCTTACGGAGAGGTGGAATGGCGTCGGCGCGATCAACTGCACCGGGAAGGGGTCATCTTTCAGGATAACGGCTACGGCAGCTACTACGGCGAGAAGGACCCGCGATGGAGGCAATCGAGCGTCGGTGCCTGCGAGTTTACCCAGGACGCCATCGTGGTGGCGGGTGAGACCGCTCACCTGGGCGAGCATAAGCTGGTTTGCACGGAACCTGCGTGCGCGGTGCACGGCTCAACGCATGGGCGTTACCGCGCCCCGAAGCAGCCGGGTGTGCTCAACGAGGAACGCGCCCAGCAAATCGAAGCGCTTTGGCAGCGCCGGACAGGGCACGCCTGTCGGGTGGCGTTGCACGAAGCCGTCAGAAAGAAGCAGGAAACCTTGATCGAGCAATCGAAGCGGGAAGAATCGAGTGGCAACACCACGGTGCCTCTTGAAGCGTTGCGCTTTGCCGTTCAGGAAGCGCATCGCGCGATTCGGCCGCTACAAGATGGAGCAGCATATTTAGAGCAAATCTGGGGTGTAGCGGAGATGAGGCAGACCGGCAAGGCTCACTCCGGCGGCTATCGCGACACTCTGGAGGATGTGATTGAGCGAGCCGACCAGGATACGCTGCTACGTTTGCTCATCGATCTGCCGCTGGCTGACGACGTGGCCAGCAAGTTCAGCCACGGGCAGAAAATCGAGCAGCTTGCCACGGCTTACGGCGTGGACATCAACGCTGTGACCGCGCCGGTCATCCAAACCTGGGAGGAAAAGAAGCGGACCTCTTACGCAAAGCGCGACGCCCGGCTGGCGAAAGAACGGGCGAAAGCGGAGGCAGCGCAGAAGGCTGTTGCAAAGGACATGAGGCCGGAAGAGAAGCCGGGCAATCCTGCCGCATAAAGAAGGAAGACCGGCCGTCGGTCAACACCGCAACGTAGTATGCCCCGCCGTCGCGCTTGTTCCAGCATGACGAGATTAGCTGGAAGAGCGTTTCCGTCGGTTAAGAGATGCTGTGGCTAAACCGTAGCCTCACAATTGCACTACTTTCCTTAGGCAATCGTCGTCACGCCTGCGACGAATGCATTCACTTTTTCCGGCCCGCCGTCGCTTTCTTGATGAGGGTACTCATCTTTTTGGCGTCAGTCTCCGTCTCGAACCCGATGGTCGCCGCGTAGCGTCTGCCAACCACATGCGCCACGACAAAACTGAGGTTAACGCCGGCGTCCGCGACGGCCTGTGCGATTTGATGAGCCAGCCCCGGCCTGTTATCGCCTTCTACCCACAGGGCCGGGATCGAAGAGGCGCTGAGGCCCGCTTGCATCGCCGCTGCAGTCACGTTCTTCCCGCTAACGGGATATAACTCTACCGCCGCCTTCGCCTCGTTGCCGGGATAGCGGTAGGCCATCAGGACGTGCAGGTCTGCTCCAGCCTTCTCGAGAGGCTCGAGCGTGCGCGCAAGGACGCCGACCTGGTTATCAAGCTCCTTACGCCAAAGGGTAATCGTCTTCACAGTAACTGGCATGGTGTTCCTCCGAAAAAGGCCGTCGAGGAAGCGGCTGTCAAGTCTCGGCCGCCGCAGAGTAGTCGACACGCTCTCCAACCTTGGCACGCAGAGTTGACAGCCAGTGTTTGGGGTTAACCCCGTGGACAATTCGTCCGAGGAATCCCAGCCGCTCCGCTACATTGTCGTGGTTGGCGCGGATATCGTCCTTGGTCACTCGCATGTAGAGGGCCAGGAAAGCCTCCATGCTGGCGGGACTGGTAAACAAGTACGTGGCGTGCCCCAATTGCGGAGTCTCAACGGCCACGCCACCAGCGGCAAGGTCAAATATATACTCCTCACGGAATAAATAGAGCCGTCTCGCCCGCTTCGCTAGTTGCCGGTAAAAGAAAGCATCGTAGTCGGGCTTCCAGGAGAGCTGAGCCACGTCGAAATCTCCAGGGACCCCGAGGTGGCTTAACATCCGGTCGAGATCGTGCTTCTCCATCGGCTGGCGCTCGATGGTCGCTCGAATCTGCTCGAAGGCCCGCGAAAACTGGCCAAAGCGATGATACGTTTTCTGTGCTGTGTTCAGCTGTTCCTGGAGGTTGGCTGGCATCTTGATGTTTAGCCGGCTCGGCAAGGCGCTCTCCCACTCAATAAGGTGCCACTCGCCGGACCGCATGCAGTACTTGCCCGCCTGTACAAATGTGCCCTGAATCTCCACCTTCGCCGGGACGAGATGCCGCCACTGGTTCCACGTCGAATTCCAAACCACGGGCATTGCACATTGATCGATGACGAGTTCCAGTTTTCGCCTCGAGTCTCGATAAAGCGCCGTCGTTGGATAAAACTCAAATTTGCGTAGCGGGGCGTGAAAGCGACGCTCGTGGAGCTCAGGCCGAAAAGCTAAGATGCGCGTGGCAAAAAAGGTTTGCCCGTCTCGCGACTGGTCTCCGCTTACGAGCAGCGACCCAAAGCCGCCATAGGGGAACAACGCCGGCGCCTCGGGATTCTTGAGCAAAGCGTCATAGCAGGCACGGAGTTCGGGCTGGGCGAGGATGTTATAAGCCCGCTCGAGTGTCCGAAAGGCTGCCTTGGGCGCTCCTTCCTTTTCGAGTTCCAACTGGCGAATCTTATATGACAGCCGCAACTGGCCTGGATCGGCATACGGGGCTATGCGAACAACGTCATAGAGCGTGGGCTGGTCGCCCCAGACGCGCTGGCGGTCTCCCACATAAAAGTAGTCGCGCAGGATCCGGCAGGGAAGGTGAATAGCTTGAATTCCAAGATGGCTGCCGGTGACGCCTGCCGCGACAAAAAGTTCCTTGCGCTTATCTTCCTTGGGCTGGGTGACGTATCGAATCGGTGCCTGGTAGAGCTCGCGGAGCCGCCGGGATGATGGATTCTTGCGGACATGGATTTCGACACCAGCTTGATTCGGAGCAATGGGAATTTCGACCTCATCTCCCGATCCGAGGTACGCAGCGAGGAAAGCGGGCAGCACGACAGGCGCACATTCGCCGAGGAGGCACTCGGCGACTCCCTCACCCTTCTGTCGTACCGCGGTAATACGACCACGGTGGATAGTTTCGACTGGCACCGGCTGGACGGCACTAGCGGCGTGCATTTAACGAGAGAGTAACACAATTTCGCCCATCGTCCAATCGCCGGAATCGAGTCTTCAGGGCGATGGGCTTCGGTGCGCGGCCGCGAGCGGGGAGGGGCCTGGTGGCGCCGCTCTCTCAGATCGCTTCGGGAATCCAGCCACTTTCAGCAGCATGAGGATGGTATTCAACTGGGTTTGTGAAGCGAACGCTTAGTGAGGTTTGTAACCACATGTCGGACAAATGTTCTTCAACGATTCTCTGCTCGTCAGTAGATTTGGAGGTTTTTGAAAGGCTCGGATATCGCCTAGAGGATGAAATGGCCAGGGATCTCGATGGCGGGGAAATCCCTGGTGCAGTTGTGATGATCGACGATAAGGCTCCAGGAGGGCATTACGATGAGCTCATCGCCATGAAAGGCATCGCCTTCGTCGTGCGCAACGCTGCCTGCTCCGGCGTCTGGGGGGATCACTTGATGGCCTCTGACGCGCATGAGTTGGCATACGCTGAAGCGCTCCATGAGAGCAACTATCCGGCCGTGCGAGTCAGCGCAGACGGAGAAGTCTTGAAGGATGGCCTGGATGCCGCGCGGTCGTATTGGCAGGTCTACGCGAATGCCATCGAAGAGATCAAGGGAACAGCCGAGCAAATCGCTCCTCAAGGGAGGGGTCTCGATGAAGTTGATTTCAAGAGTTAGCTGCGCCGATGAAGCGTTCGGCTGCGATTATGCTTTGATCGACTTGACGCAAGCCCTGGCGCGGCTTGCCTTAAAGCGTATCGGCACGCTGTGCGATATGAAGCGGGTCGACCACGATCTTTATGAAACGCACTACTGGGATTACCAAACCGTCTATTTCAGTCCGTGGGCTGCGGAGGGCGAAGGGTGCGGCAACGTTCTAGCCGAGGCGATCGAACAATCGCCCACGGTCGCAGGCGACTGGATGGAGGCGCCTGCCGGCTTGGCGATTCCAGAGTTGCTTGTCGCGAGAATTGAATCCCCACGGATGATCGCCAGGTACGACGGGATCTTCTTCGTCGCCATCCTGAAGCATACGGACTTCACCGTTTCCACCGGTGAAATTCCTGCACGGGCGCTTGAGGCAGCCTCTACGTAGAGCCTCGTCTTTAAAGTTACCTCTTCTTCCGCGCTGGGCCATGAGAGTGGCGGCGTGGATCGCTCAATCATTATCCTTCATGTGACTATACCCATAACTTTGCCACGATTGGAACCGTAAGTTGGCCGGGTGACGGAAGAACGCCCTTTGTTTTCAATGGCGCTGTTTGCGAGTGGTTGGCGGTTGGAACCATAAAACTGCCGAGAGTGCAGGTTAGACCCATAAATTTGCCGTGAGTACCAGATCGCGGTCGAGTTATCCTGAAGTCTGCCGCAGCGCAAGGCTTGTTTTTGCGTGGGGCTTCGGCGTCATACTTCACGCGGGCCGCAGCATCTTTTGAATTTCTTTCCGCTCCCGCAGGGGCACGGGGCATTCCGCCCTACTTTAGCCCGAGCTTTGACGGGCGGTGGAACGAATCGAACCTTGGGCAGGTCCCACTTCCGATTTTTATTTTCTTCGAAGCACGCCCACCAAGCCATTTCCTTCTCCACATCATCAATGAGCGGATAACGCTGCGGGAGCCTCATCATCGCGGCTGCCTTGCCAGCTTTCAGCGCGTCTTCGATGTTCTCCCATCCCATGTAGAACGACTCAACCAGTCCTTCATCGAAGACCGTGCGGAGCTCTTCCAGGACGTCTTCCGGGTACAAGTTCGCGCAACAACTGGCCAAGCTACCCCAGACAAGGCCCGGGGTCCTATCCAGCCTCCGGAACAGACCTCGGAAGTAAGCCATCACCTCGTCGCGACTGCGACTGCCGCAAGCCACCAGCGCGACGAGACCCTTCAGGGCTGCGGAGCGGACGAACTCATTGGCCTGCTCGTTTTCCACAAGTGATGTTATGCCGCTGACGTCCCCGTCTGATACTGACGCCAGAATGCTGCCCAGATCCTCCGTTACGACGTCGCCAGCCAAGTCCATGGGCAACTCGCCAGGAGTGGAGAAGATTCGCACCAGGAGCGGATAGGCCCGCATTTCCCGAAACTGAGCCAGCAGATACATGGCATAGATGTGGATCATGCGCTTCGGGTCGGCGGCGAAAGATTGTGGATCGCGGGCCACGGCCTCAAGAACTTCGAGTAGCGGCAGGATGATCTCCTCACGGTGAGCGATGGCTTCACGAATGGCGGCTTTAGGAAAGTGGCCTTCGTCGTTCCGTTCTAGTTGCGCGAGCATGGGTTGGACGTCCATGTGATCCCTGCCAAGCTTATCACAGGCGCGAAAGCATACTCGGTCAGCCGCTTGCAACGCATAGCACTTCGGATGCAAAGGTTGGCGGGCAAGCTTCGGGATGGTCCCGCTGGAGGCGAAAAAAGCGCTTGACAGGCTAAATGTACTAATGTATTTTACCATGCGTACATGAGGCGTGAGACACCAGAAGATGTACGGTCTTGGTTTATCGGAGCCATCCGGCAGATGTGGCCCGTGGCCATTGGATCGCTCTCCTTGAGAAGAGGCCGCTGCATTCGACCGAATTGTCCGGCCTGCGCGGCCGGTAAACTTCACACCAACTACGCACTCTACGGCCGGCGCAGGAGCCGGCGGTTCTCCATGTATGTGCCTGAGAGGTTAGCTCCAGAGATCAAAAGGGCCATTCGGAATGGCCGCCAGCTGCACGAGCTGATCAACGAAGCAGGTATCCGTTACTTGATGGCGCTTAAGAAGCAGCAGAAGTCGAAGGGCTAGCCGCGGCTGCCAGCAGGAGCACGTCGATGCTCACTGAATCGGAACTCTCAGCCTGGTATTCGCAGCTGCACATTTCCTGGCAGACTCGGTCGGTAATCGATCAAGTGCGCTCCTCGCAGCCGGCAAGGCAAGTGGGCGGTGGCTCCCGGAACGTGAGCGGACGCTACCCCAGCCGGAAGATGGGCTTCACGATCCAGTTCGAAAGCCATCGTGTCGAGCTCGCCGGCATTCACGAGATGGAGCACGACTACTCTGTGCTGGAGTTTTACGACCAACCACCTTCTATCAAGCTGGGCTATCTCAGCGCGGCGGGCCGCCGCCTGGCGGTGATGCACACCCCAGATTTCTTCCTGATTCGCCAGGATGCGGCGGGCTGGGAAGAATGGAAGACGGAGGAAGAGCTTGTCCGGCTTGAGGACAAAAATCCAAATCGCTACTGTCGTGCTAAGGACGGACAATGGCACTCGAATCCGGGAGAGGAACACGCCAAGGCATTGGGTCTCTACTATCGCGTGCGCTCCTCCCAAGAAATAGACTGGGTTCATCAGCGGAACATTCTGTTCCTGGAAGATTATCTTCGCACTGAAGGCCTCGGCTGTGGTTCGCATGTGCGCGAATTGACGGCCACTTGCGTATCCAAGAACCCCGGCATTTCACTTGAAGATTTGATCGATAAGATGCAAGGTCGGGTGCCGCGCGATTTCATCTATTCAATGATCGCTCAGGGCGCGATCTACGTCGATCTGAAGGCAGCGCCGCTCGTGGAACCTGCCAAGGTGCGCGTGTATTCCGACAGGGAGTCAGCAGAAAGGTGCGTTTCCGAAGTTGGTGTTGGGCCAACCAGTGAGCGAGCTCGCGCGACGATAAGTGCCCCGCAAGGCGACGACACGATTTGTTGGGAGGGCAAGGTCTGGAAAAGCCAGGCGCATCTGGCGGCTGCCAGCGAGCGCGATTTGAGAGTGGCTAACGAGCGCCTTGCAGCTGTGGAAGCTCACCTTCGTGGAAACGGCGGTCAAAGCGTGCCGCTGCGAACCTTGCGATTGTGGGCGGCGCGCTTCCGAGAGGCAGAAGTGGCCCTTGGGGACGGGTATCTCGGTCTTCTGCCGCGGATCCGCGATCGAGGCAATCGCCAGGCGCGGCTTCCTGGGCCGGCGCAGGCACTAATGGCGGAGTTCATTGAGAATAACTTTGAAACCGTTAAGCAAAGATCGAAATATTCCTCGTGGATCTCTCTAAAGCATCTGTGCGAGAAGCGGGGAATCGTAGCGCCCAGTTATCGGACTTTCCGTCGGGCAGTGAGAAAACGCGACAGATTCTCCCAGACTCTCAAGCGAAAGGGCCGCCGCGCCGCCTACGTATACGAACCTGCTTTCTGGGAACTGGAGATGAAGACGCCACGCCACGGTGATCGACCGTTCGAGATTGCTCATATTGATCACACGGAACTGGATGTGGAAGTACGGTCGCTGGGGACAGGCCACGTCCTGGGCCGTCCCTGGATCACCTTACTTGTCGATGCCTTCTCACGACGGATTCTCGCCCTGTACGTGACTTTCGATCCGCCGAGCTACCGTTCGTGCATGATGGTCCTGCGAGATTGCGTCAGGCGCCACGGTCGGTTTCCACAGATAGTTGTTGTGGACGGAGGGGCTGAGTTCAAGAGTACCTATTTCGAGACTCTGCTCGCCCGGTACGCCTGCACGAAGAAAACCAGGCCGCCGGCCAAGCCCAGGTTTGGATCAGTCTGCGAACGACTCTTCGGCACAGTAAGCTCGGAGTTCCTCTACAACCTCCGCGGCAACACGCAGATGACGCAGAACGTGCGCCAGGTCACTAAATCCGTTGATCCCCGACGAATGGCGACATGGTCCCTGACTGATCTGAATGAGCGTCTCGAGGAATACTTCTTTCAAGTTTACGAGGGAATGGAACACCCTGCCCTGGGACAAACCCCGCGGGAAGCATTCGAAATGGGTCTTGAAAGGAGCGGCTTTCGGGCGGAGCGAATGATCCGTTACGACCAGGATTTCGTGATGTGTACGATGCCGACCACTGCCAAAGGAACGGCGAAGATCTCTCCGGGTCGAGGCGTGAAGATCAACCACGTGTACTACTGGTCAGATACTTTTCGCGATCCTGAATTTGAGCAGCAACAGCTCGCGGTCCGCTACGACCCCTTTGACGCTGGGACGGCGTACGCCTTTTGCCGGAATCAGTGGGTCGAATGCCACTCGGAATACTACGCGGTATTCCGTGGCCGTTCTGAAAAGGAGGTAATGCTGGCGACCAAGGAACTCCATCGGCAGCATCAGCAACATTCAAAGCAGCGTTTCAATCTGAATGCGAAGACGCTGGCCATATTCCTGGAATCGGTGGAAGCAGAGGAGGCGCTGCTAATGCAGCGGCTTCGTGACCGCGAGACTATAGGGATTCGGGAGGGTCATTGTACATCTGCGCCCAGATGTGCGGGGCAAGAGAGTATCCCAACGGCTGATAAAGATGGTGGGATCTCCTCCGCGGATGTGACGCCGGAGGTCTACGGAGCGTTGTGATGACTTATGAGCCAGGTTTGACGCGAGACCATCCGGTTGAACCGTTCGAGGCCAAACTGCGGAATTTCAGGGCTTTCACCGTTGCCCACCCCCACCTACTGGCAGCGAAGGAAGAGTTGGTGACGACGCTATCGGATTCGGCTCCCAATTCTCTGGTCTTTGTCTTGGGGCCGACGGGAGTGGGTAAGACAACTCTTCGCGCCAAGATTGAAAAAGACCTCACAGTCGGGCTCGCCAAGCAACTGGAGAATGATTACGAGCGCCTTCCGGTGGTCAGCGTTGAGGCGGTGGCTCCCGAGTCCGGTAACTTCAGCTGGAGAGAGCACTTCAAGCGTCTACTCGAGGCGATGCGCGAGCCGGCGATCGATTATAAGCTGAGCAGAAAGGGAAAACCTTGGGGTTTGGGAAGGCCCGTTTTCCCCTTCGACCCGTCCGCTCGATGGGCGGGAGCTGAGTACCAGCACTCCGTCGAGCTGGCCTTACGCTATCGCAGGCCGGCAGCCGTCTTTATCGACGAAGCCCAGCACATGTCGAAGATGAGTTCCGGACGCAGACTTCTGGACCAGTTGGATGTCATCAAGTCGCTCGCCAACCGGAGCGGCATACCCCATGTTCTGCTGGGCACCTATGATCTTCTGGCTTTTCGGAACCTGAATGGGCAGCTCAGCCGGAGCAGCACCGACGTGCATTTCGGGCGATACCGGGCGGAGCGTGCGAATGAAGCGGCGATCTTCCTCAACGTGGTGAGATCCTTCGAGGCGCAGTTGCCAGTAGATAAGTCGATTGATCTGACGAAGCATTGGGAATACCTCTACGAAAGGAGCATTGGGTGCGTCGGCGTGCTCAAAGAGTGGTTGCTGAGGGCACTTTCGCATGCCCTCAGGCGAGGGCAAAAAGGTCTCGAACGAGTGGACCTTGAGGCGTGCGCATTGTCCATCTCGCAATGCGACAAGATGCTCACCGAGTGTATCGAAGGGGAAATGCGAATGACCGAAAACGACGAGAGCCGCTGTCGCTTGCGCGCTCGACTGGGATTGAAAGGCCCCGTGGAGCGCTCAACACTACCGCAGGCAGGCACTTCCCGAAGGTCGAGGCCTAGGCGGCCGGGCCAACGATTGCCCAGGCGAGACGCGGTCGGCAATGTGGGATTTAGCCATGCTTCTTGATGTGCTCTACGGTCATTGGGACCTGGAGCTGCCCAGTATTCCAGAGCGGAGTCTCCTCTATTGCTTGAAGCCTGTGGGCATCGGGACTCCCCAAGTCGAGAGCCTCAGTGGCTATGTCGCCCGTTTGGCAGAAGCACACGACCTTTCTGTTGGGAATCTTGTCGGTCGAAAGCCATTTAGCAATGCTCGCAGTGGTCTGTACAAACGCACCACATTTTTTCGGTCTCGCCCCAAATCCCACGTTTTTCACGCGGCTGGTTACGAGATTAATGGGATGTGCCAAAACGCATGTAAGTGGATCGGCACTTTTCAGGAGGCGACGCACCGTGAAGATCTTTGCAGGCTGACCCTGGCTCCGCTCACAAAAGTCATCTCGGGCATGTTCCTATTTCGAAAGCGTCGGGCGTGGTGCCCTTCTTGTTACCACGAAGATCGAAAATCAGGGCTGGTGTATGAGCGCCTTCTGTGGGCGATTAAACTCGTAGCCGTCTGTCCCGTCCATTTGCGTCCTCTAGAGGAGCACTGCCCATTATGCAATCGACAACAGCCCGCCTTGGCCGTCAGCTCCAGGCCCGGGTTTTGCTCAGCGTGCGGAAACTGGCTTGGAAAACCACCATCAGGGATAAGTCTGAAGTCGGAGGATCGAATTAGGAATTTCCGAAATGAGCTACGCCAAGCATCGGCGGTCGGCGAAATACTCGTCACGACCAGTGCGGCGGGAAGCGTTCCCGTAGCATGCTTTCGAAGGAATCTACGGATCTGTATCAAGCGTTTAGCGGCAGGGAATACAGCAGCTTTCGCCCGCCGCACTCAGGTGAGTAGAGAGCCCATCGCCTCCTGGATTCATGCTGTTATGCATCCCCGTCTCGATATGGTCTTGCGCCTGTGCTCGCAGCTGCACATTTCTCCTGCCACAATGCTGATGAAGGATCGCCTGGAGAAAACGGTCGATTGGAAGGCGGTCAGGTCTGCCTTTCCACCAGAGAGGCATCCGACCAAAACATTCCGTTCCTCTGAGCAAAAACGACGGCTCCTGGTGGCGGCACTGCGGGAAAACGATTGCCCCAGCCTTCGCGAACTCATCGGCCGGTTGGGTTACAAACGGGCAGAAAGCCTGTATCAGGTCGACCGAGAGCTTTGCCACCAGATTACCGCGAAACATCGAAGAAGTCACCGAACACACTGGTGGAGAGAACCAGGAGCCGAAAGAATTTGTGATGAAGAGACCCTTCGACGGCTCCTTGAAGAGTCCCTGGCGCACGAAACACCAACCTCTGTGCGCAGTATCGCCGCGAGGGCCGGATATGCCAATGGCGGCTATATTCACCGCAGATTCCCTGATCTCTGCCACGCCATCGCAAGGCGGCTAGAAGAACAAAAGGCCAGACGATGGGACAAAATGCGTTTAGCACTGGAGAGTGCCTGCACTGCGGGCCCGCCTCCGACCCTCCACGCTATAAGCACCCAGTTGGGTTTTCGGAATTCGTCCACCTTGAGAGAGAAGTTTCCAGAACAATGCGATGAGCTGCTGGCCTGCCGACGGCTTCACAAAGAAAAGATTATTGAGAGGTTGCGGGGCAAACTACGGCCCATCCTCAATGAAGAGCCTGCGCCCTCGCTTAGCGCGGTTTGCCGAAGCCTGCAGCTCTCGCACACATGCTTGTATGAGCAATGCCCGGAGCTTTGTCGCGCCATCAGTACTCGGCACGCCACATGGCAAAAGGCGAGAACCCGAAATCGGCGTCAGGCGCTGGACGAGGAAGTGCGCCGAATCGCAGGCGACCTTCGGGCTCGCGGCCAAAATCCAACTCAGACCCGAATTGGATTGCTGAAAAGCAAGGATTCCATCAAGAATTGGCGCGCCCTTCAGCGATCAGTGAACAGGGCGCGGCGATTCCTCGGACTGAAATAGAAGGTTTTCTGACTCGTCAAAACTGCCGCTTGTTGTCGGGCTGAGACTAAC
>Ga0070737_10002965_pt1 | contig 19182 bp, 14 predicted proteins | sample Coa_R1_10_FD_66438 | JGI IMG/M metagenome (GOLD analysis project Ga0070737, IMG submission 66438) | Surface soil microbial communities from Centralia Pennsylvania, which are recovering from an underground coalmine fire - Coalmine... | ecosystem: Environmental > Terrestrial > Soil > Unclassified...
AAACTTTCAGTACCCTCGAACGGGTCGAAGCCAAGGAAGGTGGGCTATCACGATGATCCGGGGCATCATGGGCGGCTTTCAGTACCCTCGAACGGGTCGAAGCCAAGGAAGGCCGCCAGCGACGGGGCGGCGCGTGTTGGCAGACCTTTCAGTACCCTCGAACGGGTCGAAGCCAAGGAAGGTTGCAAGTACGTTTAGAATATGGTACTATGAAGTGACTTTCAGTACCCTCGAACGGGTCGAAGCCAAGGAAGGCTGTTCTTGCGCGCTCAGGCTCGTTGGCACGCCGTACCTTTCAGTACCCTCGAACGGGTCGAAGCCAAGGAAGGGACCATGCGCCGGAGGTTGCTCCCTATGAAAAATGCCCTGGAGGCAGCGCGACGGCCTTCTTTTACCACTATAACAGACCGTTCGCCAAAACGCAAGCCCCAAAACAGGCCAAAATAAGCTCAGCCGTCGCAAATTCCTTTTCTGCGCCAAAACCCCCTCGATTTGCGAAACGTACCAGGCTAGGATTTATGCGGGATGGCGGCGCATGTAGGACAGCCTACGTCCTCGAGAGCAAACGAGAAACCTCATCGTTATACGGCGATTTGCGAAACTGTCCCCGATAGACCTTATTTTCGGGCCTACCACATGCGCCACACCCAGCGCCAGACACAAAATTGCCCGACAGGTGGGAGAACCACAGAGGCTCTCTGCCTATCGGGCGCGTCAATCAGCCGCTACACGATCCAGCGCATCCTTACTCGGACGTCCCTATCCTTGCTTTTGCTCAAACGGTATCGTTGCAAAACCGCCGGAACTCGCACGCCACACAACGGGCCAGGCTCTTCGGCGGCTCAGGCATCCGCTCATCCCGCACCAGCGCCTGAATCTCCGCCACCACCTCTGGAACCTTCCGGCGAAGCTGTGCCGTGATCTGCGCCTTCTCCGCCTTCCTCAGTGGAATATGGTACACGAACGCCTGCCGAACCGGAACTCCCCACGCCTCCTCAATCAGCAGCGCATACGCCGCCAATTGCAAGCGATAGTGTGGCCCCATCGGATCACGTGTCAGCTTATAATCCACCACCACCGCTTCATCGCCAGCAGGCCCGTGCGTGCGAATCGCCAGATCCAGCTTCCCCACCAGCCCAAGCCGCTCCGAACGCAACAGCACATCAAAGAACCGCTCGCCCTCGCGCAGCCCATACGCCGCCAGCGTCCGCCGCTCCTCGCGCTCAGACGTTTCCAGATGGCTGAGCCTTCCCTCCTCCATGCTATACGTCGTCGGGCGAATGCGCGGCAGGCAATAAAAGTAAAACGGAATGCGCGGGCAGTACACATACTGCTTCAAGTCAGTGACATTCAGCAACAATCGCTCCGGCGTCGGCGCAGAGCACGCCGACACCCTCCCATCCCCGAACCGTTGCGGCGCAAGCGACACATCAGGCGTCATCATCTGGCCCCTCCTGCTCGATGATCACCTGCTGCGCCCATGCCTGCTCATCCAGCAGAATAAACCGCACACGCGCCGCCGCTCGCCCCACCAGCCGCGTCACCTTCAGCTCCAGCTCGCGCAGATGCGCCCGCCCCAACCGGCCCGCGAACGCGCTGAACTGAATCCGCTCCAGCCCATAATCCAGGCAGGCGTCCGCCACCCGCGCCCGCACACGGTCATTCGTAATGTCGTAAATCAACAGGATACGCACTGGAGATCGTCCCTCCTTTCCCTGGCCATCTGTCGCTACCACGACGCCACAAACGGCGTATACACCGGACGTTCCCCCCGCAGGAACATCGCCGCGTGCCGCGCCTGGCTTTGGATGATCAGCCGGAGCGCCAGCCGCTTCCCCTCGTAGAGGTCGCTCGCCTCCAACCGCTCCAACACCTTCTCCGCGATACGTCTGCGCACTGCCCCCGTCAGCATCCCCATCTCATCCTGCTCCAGCGCGCCGCCACGGTTCACCAGCGCCAGGATCGTCCGATCCACCACCGCCTGGCGGAACTCCTCAATGGCGTCTAACACCAGGCTCGGCTTCCCAGGACGATCCGCATGCAGAAAGCCTGCATAGGGATCAAGCCCCGCCAACACCAGCGCCCGCTCAATCTGCGCATACAGAATCCCGTAGCCATAGTTCAGCGCCGAGTTAAACGGATCGCGCGCGCCACGGGTCAGCCGCCCCGGCCACATCAACGCCTCAGGAATCAGCCGGCCCACGATGCCCCAATAGCGTTGCGCCGCCCGCCCCTCCACCGACATCACCCGCTCGCGAACCTCCTCCACAGGCGCGTCGGGCAGAGCCTCCAGCTCTGCAAGGCTATCGCGCAGCTCCGCCGTGACCAGTGTGATCTCCTCAAAGATCTCCGGGTGCGCCTCCTTGCGATACTTCCCTGCATAGCGCAGCAGATTCAGCGAGTTCTCCAGCTTTGCCCGCACATACGCCCTGGCGAGCCGCGCCCCCTGCTCCGTCATATACGCCATCAACTGCGCCCGACGAGTCAACACCGTCCCCGTCAGCCCCGCCGAATACAGGCTCGCCTGCACCCGGCCAGATCGTGTCAAGAAATGGATAGGAATACCCTCCTCCGCGCAGACCTGCACCGCATCGCTCGAAATGCTCACAGCGGTATCCAGAATCAACACCTGCTCCAGATGGATGATCGGCGCCTCACAGACCATCTTGCCCTCGCGTGTCACACGCAAGCGGCCCTGGTGCTTGCCAACAAACGCTCCGCGACCCTCAACAAGTAGTTCCATAAACGAGTGACTGTTCCCCCTCAGGCCGCCTCGCCGCTCGATAGGTCATTATGTCATCCGAAAAGTTCTCTTCGCCTCCCCTTGTATAGAGAAGGCTCAGTGACTAGCAGGGAAGAACAACGCCTCAGAGCAAGCGAGAGGCATACATAGAACACACAACAGAACAACACACCAGCAAAGAGCACAACAGAACGATAGACACAACAATAGACACAACAATAGGCGTGTAGAGCAAAGAGCAACAAGAGCATGGGCTTGATCGCCCAGGGAGAGCGCATCACCGACGCTCTTTCCATTCCGGTATGCGGCGTGGAGAAGAGAAAAAGCTGGAAAGAACGTGGGCAGTGGATACAGCTCTCTTCCCTATGAAGGTAGAGCAGGCGAAGCAAAAAGCGGAAGGAAAAACGCCCTATCAGCGCACATTGACCACAAAGTACCATCGGAAGGTGGGGAAAGGGAGACCTTACCCCACCGCGATGCGATAGAGGCCATCCCCCTTGACGACATTTTTCCCTACGTGCAGCGCCTCGCCCCACACGAGCAGCTCGCGCAGCGCCAGTGGGAACTCGCCCGCATAGACTGCTCGCCCCACGAAGCCGCCAATCGGCGTGGCCCTGCGCTGGCGAGACGAATAGCTGGCCACATCCTTCCAGCGTGTCTCATCCTCCGCCAGTTGTATGTGCGACGCCGCTTCGAGCAATGCCTTCGCCCGCCTGCGCGGATCGTCCTCGTCCGTTTCCACCATGTTTCCTGCCAGACTGCCTGTCTTCGCGCTTTCGTTTACAGGGCTTTCCGGTAAGGAATCCGATATGCGTGCGCCATCCGCTTCATCCTCGCCATCCTCACCGTATTCACCGTATTCTCCGTACTCGTGCGTCAGCGCATCGAAGCGTTCGGTGAGGCGCGCGACGAGCGTGGGCAGGTGGGGATGGTGGATCAACTGGCCGGTGGCGATCAGCCGGGTTGGCGTAAGGAAATGGAGTGTGAGTTCGTCGGTGGGCAGTCTCCGCGCGCGCGCACGCACCTGGCGCGCCGTGATAGCAAGCTCCGGCTTGGCCACACGCGGCGTCCCTCGTTGATAGAGCGCCTGGGTTCGCCCACCGAAGGGATCAACCAGCGCGATCCGCTCCACCTGGAAGCGTCCACGCCGTCCGCCGTTCTCGCGCAGTGGCCGCCCCACGCCCCACGCTTCCATGACGAGCGCCGATTGCACGACATAGGGAAGCAGCTTCACCATCGTCCCAAAGATCGTCAGCCCAAAGCTGAAGGAGCCTTCCGGCTCGACACGAGCGCCCCAGGAGAGCCGCTCATATCCGCTGGCTGGGAAATACGAGGCGAATGGTTTACCATGTGCGGCAAGCGCCGCCAGATGTTTCGCTTGCTCCTCCCTGGTAGGAAATTCCGGCGGCGCCAGCACGAACGGGCGTGGAATATCGCGCCCGCGAGGGTGTTCATCGCGCAACGGCGCCACCAGCGCGCTCACCGGGCACGCCTGTACGAGCGGACATGCGGCGCAGGTTTTTTCCTCCTGCCGTGCGCAGAAACGCCCCCAGAGCGCACGAAAAAATGCCCCACGTAGCGCGCTCCCCGGATGTTCGTCCAGCTCAATAGGCTCGATAGCCTGCAATTGTAGCCGCAGCATATACGCTTTGAGCGTCTTCCTGGCCATGTCGATTCCCATACTTCCTCTTGCTCATACGTCGTCATAGTACGGAGCTGAACTAAAAAGCCGTATCCAGGCTTGCTACTCCTCTATACGCTCGTAGAAGCTGTATCCACGACTGGAGCGCGCCAACCGATAGGGCAATACGACATGACGCAAAACACGCTCTTTGCCCAGGGTAATACGCTTTGAGCTATAAATATCAGCGTGATCAAACGTCATCGTTGGGCCACAATCATCGAGCATTTGAAGTGTCCCCTGCACGAGAAATCCTGCGCTATCCCGCGTGATCTCTGTGAAAGATTCATCTAGCTGCTCTATCAGGCTGGGTCGCCCCATTGGCTGGAAAAATCCTCCCCGTTTACCAAGATAGTTGATTGCCAGCAATGCGTCTCCTACCCAGGCAGGTGTGGCGCCAGAGGGATACGCACAGGCAATCCGCACTATATTGTCCTGTGGCGGGGCGAGCGGATCGCCAAACTGCACAAACTCACGATAGGCAATGGTTGGCTGGAAAGGATAAGCTCCTTTCTCGATGAGATCACCAATCCTGCTTTGCTTGCGTTGCTCGAAGGCTTCTTCTGTCTCTCCCTGTGCGCGCCCGGCTTTCTCCTGATAGAGCCTACGCACTTTGGCAAAACTTTTGATCGCGGTGATGTGCTCAGGTAGTCCAAGCGCGATCTGCAAATCGCGGATGACAGGGAAGCGCCGCTTTCCTTCTTCGAGGCCACCCGCCTGGATGGAAGCGTTGAGCAGCGCCATCTTCAGTGAAAAGCCTGTCGGCGTCAGCAACGATTTCCCACCAGATGCCGTCACCTGCGCCGGGCGAAGCGAAAAGATCGAAACAGGCTGATACTCCATGACAACCCAGGCCATACGTCCTCCTGTGAAAGTAGAAGGTGACAGGAACCCAAGCTAGATTGGGGAGGCGCATAGCATGTATGAGCGCCTCCCCGATCAGCGTAAGGTGTACGAGCAAGGCGCTAGCGCGCGACCATCGCTGAGGCCGGAACAGCATAATCTACCAGTGAGCGCAGTTGCTCGGCAAAGCCACTGATGTCATCGAACTCAGAAGCCGCGACAATAGTTTGCCCGCCATTGAGCGCATTTGCCACAGCTTTTGCCTGTTCACGGTAAGCATTGAGATCGTCGCGTCCGCTCGCCAGAGGACTAATCAATGGCGCAGGGATAGCGCCCGACGCACTATAGGTGATCACGCCCTCCAACCCAACAAGGTGAGGAAGCTGCGTGGTTCGCATAGCTCCATTGAGTTCTACAAATGTGTGCATCACACTTTGTACAAGCGCCTGCGCTCGCGCCAAGCGTTGCGCCTCGTCAATCGCATAGGTCTGTGAGATGTCGTTATAGCCAATGCGCGAGAGTTCGAGGTGACAGACAATGGCGTAGACCCCACTCGACGCCGGACGGTGGAAGATGGCTTGCCCCAGGTTCGAGCCTTCAGTTTGCTGCGCGCCAGCGTCAGCGTCGCGCTGCTCCTTGCCACGCTCCGTCGCATACTTCACATGGAAGTAGCTGTTGCTTTCCACCAGCGTGGGGATACCAATCACCCAGCCAAACTCAACGACGGATTTGCGCGGCAGTGAGCGATTGCCTGCCGTAATGAGAATGCCAGCCGTATCATCCATCGCACAGGTGCGAAGCAACGAATCGAGCGCCTCACGGTCGCCTTTGGGAATATTGGCGCTCCATGTCTGATCTGCGTTGATGCGGTTGGCATTGAATTGGCTACATCCCGCACACAAGGGTAGCCTTGTGGAACGCGCCAGCTCGAAGAAGTGTTGCGCCTGGATGTGTTTGAGCATATCGCCGGAGATCGCGTTGACGTTGTGCAGGCGACCATCCGCGCCAACGATGTCTACCATACGGGTCTGAATCTGGTTGCCCTCGCCACCCTCGTTGTTGAGGCTGTGCATATCAAGCGTGGCGCGCGCCGAGATGGAGATCGACGCTACCGAGGTGTTGTTCTGAAGTGTCACGAGGATTACACCTTTCTACACGGCTGGCAGTGCGGCTGGCCCAATGCCAGCCGTTTGTCGTACCAGCTCCTTTTAGTTTTCATCGCTGCCCATTGAGTCGTCGCCTGGTTCTCCGTTGTCGAGGTGTTCGCCTTCACCTGTTTCACTTGCTGTGGGCGCGCCTGGTGTGCGCGGATCGCGCGCATATCCATAGGCGACCAGCATCGTGCAGATCAACTCAGAGTCACCATTATAGCGGTCAACCAGCCCAACGATGTCATCGATATGCTCAGTTTTGATCGAGGCGCGCCGATTGCGTGGAAGGTTAGGGAGCGCCTTTTTGGCGACTCGCTCGTCAATTCTTGCATTTTCAGCGTTGAACGACTGCATAAACCGGTTGAGCGCCTTGATAAAATCTTCCGGGTATGCTGCGGCGCGCAGTAAGTCCTGCCCCAAGCCATAGCGCACCTCGAATGGGAAACGGTTTTCACGCGCGCTGTGGTATTGCGCCAGCACGGTCGCCTGGCGTATCGCTCGCGCGATAGCGATAAATCCTTCGGTCTTGAGGATGTCACCATAGTGGGACTTTTGCTGTGCCACAAATGTCTCCATTCCATCGGTTGTCAACTGTGCGCCCCACTGATTGTGGTGGCGTTTGCCGAGGTAATAGTCGCCGTAGTGTGCGGCGAACGCAAAGAAGCCGTTTGGGTCATGCCCTGAAAGAAAGTCACGGTATCGCCTGAGCAACTCGAACTCTTCCGAGCCTTCGTCTCCTTTCGCTGATTGGATGCTTGAGACCACTTGGCGGTGTTCTTCGAGCAATGCGATAACTGCATCTGCGCCTTCGACACTGGTAGCTGGTTCCAGCCAGTCTGGCAGGTTGATCGTCGCCAGATTCATCGTCGCATAGGCCGACCCCATGTCTTTATAGGAGGTGATGTCAAAGCCTCGCGCGATGTCAGTCACCCTGGGCGCGTGGCCAAACATCGCCAGGAAAGGGTTGACGCCACGTGCGGCAAGAGCGTCTCGCTGGTATTCAATCAATCTGCTTGTGAATTGCAACACCGCCATGATGTCGAGTTTGACGGCTGTGGTAGCGTACAGCCGACTGCGGAAATTGGTCATGACATCACGTAGCGGTTCAAGCTCTACACGGGTAGGGCGCAACACATAGGTCTTGCGGTCTTTGCTCATTGCCACCATGCGCGGCGCAGTGATGGTAAAGAGGCCAAAGAATTTAAGCGCCTCGATCAGCCAGAAGCCGTCAACGTTCCCTGGGGAAGCGTTGTTTGCTTTAGGCGCGTTGATTCCCTTACCGCTGGCAGGATTGATGCTTTGCACGCGCGTGACCGCCCTTTTGCCCGCATTCGCATTCGTCTTGACTATCTCATCCCATCGATCTTCCGCTGTAGCAAGAGCATTGGGCTGTTGTGCAAAGATCGTGAGGATTAGCCCCAGATTACACCTGAACACCTCTAAATCGCCGTTTCCTGCCCACTGCCAGAGCAACTCATTGTAGTTGCTCGCTGCCTTGAAGTGATTGATGTAAATATAGAGATCAAGATCGGGGTTGGGCGTCTGGCTTTGTATCTCTGGAAAGTCCGCTGGCGCTTTGTTGAAACGCACACGATCTGATGGGCTAAGTTTGTCCCGAAGGGCAAAATAGCGATTCCGTTGCTCCATAAACTCATCGTAGAGGTACTCAGGTAGAGAACGCGTTCGTACACGTTGTTGTGCTATCTGGATCTGCTTACCGCTCATCAGCAACCTACCACGCCCCGCCATGAATGGACTTGTTATCAACGCGATGTCTTCTTGACCTAGCGGCGAAGGCAGCTTGATGGTATAGTGGCTCTCGTGATCCACGATCTCGATACGCGCCTGGTCGCGCCCCAACGCACCCAGCCATGCGCGAAAGACCTCGGCCAGGCCCACCGCTTTGAGCGCGTCGGCCATCGTCTCGCTGTCGTTCTCTGAGAAGAACTCTTGTGTTCCCATGTGTTCCTCCAAACGTCTGCCTCAACCAGCGCCAATAACCAGCTCTTGCGACTCGGCGCGCGGTGTGCTATACTCAATTTAGAAAAGCCAGTGGCTTTCACCCGCAGGACACGTTACGCCTGAAAGAGGGCAAACCTTGCCGAGCGCCAAGGTCTCTATGAGAGATACAGTTCCGGCTAACTGCGGGCGTTTTCTTGTACCCACTGAATCTCATTTCCCTACCTCTCCTTCAGATGTGATACAGGGGAATTAAACTCTCCAATGGTTTACTGAAAAGCTTTGGAGTTCATTTAGGCAGTCTTGCCACCCATTGACGAGGGCAGCAGCTAGGTAGTCTGCGATCTGCAATCCTCCTTTCTGGTGGGCTGGTTTGGCGACAACAGAACCGACCATATACTCCAAGCCCTCGCTTTTCATCCTGTCCTTGACTGACGAGCGTAGTTCACGAGTCACTTTTGGCGCTTTCTTGTATTCTGTGCGTTCGTCAATGATGAGCATAACACCCTCCACTCGCTCACGAGGCATCCGCATAAGCATTTGAGCAATAAGCTCGTGTGTAAGTTCAGTTCCGCGAATCTGTATTGGTAGTTTTGTATGGTGCTTTACTTCCTCTGCGCACCAACACTCGAGTTTCGCGCCAAGCATAGATAACAGACGAAAAAGCCGAGCGGGCAACGCCGAGTCTTTCTCTTGCTTCGTAAGCTGACGTGCATGAAACTCATAATGTGCCGGAAGCCTCAATACCAGCCGACACTGGCGCATAATCTCCTCCAATTGTGCTTCATCAGGAGTCCACACTACGCAAGTCGCATAGACTGGTTTGCTACCTATTTCGCGCCCAGGATCTCCGAGCGCATCCATGTACAAACGCCCTTTGTTCGTGGTATACTTAGCCATGTTTGGGGTACACCTACCTTTTCACCCTGTTGATGGTAACAGGAAAGCAATGAGGTAAGTATGCCACATTTGCATGGTACTGTCAAGTTGCCTTGTTACTGTTGTTGTTGTGTTCGTCACCTCTTACGACCATAAAGGTGAGGCTTAACTCTTCTCTTGAAGAGATCAAGCTGAAGCATGGTACTGAAAGTGTTGATGGTAGCAGGTAACGCGCTTTCTTTCTTTCGATCCGTTTGAGGATGCTCTGCGCTTACCAAACGCCATATCGATAGTAAAAAAAGGAGTATGTGTTTCTTACACCCAGTCGCGTTCTGCGCGCTGGTCACACAGCCGTAACGCTCGCACAAGAACAAAGCCCAGCCACGTAGCGTTCACATCAACGATAGTTGCATCGCTAGGGCTGACCAACATCTGTGAGCCAACCTCGCCCTTGGGTTTAGATGAAAGGTCAAGGCTGGCAAGATCAACTGTGGGCAGCCGACATGCGGTGAAAGCATCGACCAGCGCCTGACAAGCCGCTGGCGCATCATAGTCCACTGCATCGTAAGTTGTCGCAGTTGGCGCATGGTGACGAGCGATGGCGCTCAATGCAGCCTTTGTCAACGCTAGAGCGCCAGCCTGATTTTGCGTACCAGCGCGATCCATCATCCGCTTGCCGATCAGTATGGCGCTGGCGATCACCCCAGCGCAGGCATGGGGCGGTCGCCTGATGCTGCGAGCCTTGAGAGTGTCTTGCACGTCTTTTTCTTCCTGCCAGCGGTTACGCCCGTCGGTCTTCGCCAGCAACGCGCGTCCTGGTTGCGGCGCATACACTGAGCCGTAACGCTTGACCAATTCGGCCTGTGTTGCATGCGCCCAACGCTGCCATCCGACGCTCAATTTCCCAATATCATGGCAGGCAATCGCCAAGCGAATGGCTTCATCCAGGCTTCCGGCAGGCAGGTTGAACGCGGTCTCTAGCCTTGAACCGATCCATGCCAGTTCACGGTGCACGCTCCATTCATAGGCGCTGGCCAGCCCAGAGATGTGCTCCACATAGCTGCGCTGGGCACGGAGCGTCCACTCCTGCTTTTTCTTGTTCTCGATTTGGCGGCTCTTCCACATCCTCCCTTCTGGAACCTCCGGATCGCCCGGCCTGAGAAAGCGAAAGCCAAGTTCACGATCATACGCCGCTAACTCTGGCGGAACAACCAGGCGCAGGGCGCTCGGTATCTGCGGCTTGCTGACTGGCGCCCAGGTATACACTGACTCACGGTCGTTGTCGGGTTCGTTTTGGGCGTCGCCAGCAGGCTGCAATTGCTTCATAGTCCAGTCAAGCCCCAATTCCTGCGCTCGCTGGTCAAGTGCATCGCGAACGCCAACCACCGAGTACGGATGAAGGGAAAAGCTCTCCCAGGTAAATGGCTTGACGGTAATGTCCTCATTGGGAGTCGGGTGTACGAGCACCGAGACGCTTTGTACGTCGCGGATCAGTTCTGACGTCTTGCCGCGATCATGGCTGGCCAGCGTCTCCATAATTGTGCGCCCAGTTTGCCCCTCACTGGTCTGGAACGTTGCCAGAAATCGCTTGTCCTCTTCCGTGTGAACCGCATCAATCAAGCGCTGCTCTTCGCTAAAGCCAAATGGACGCCCAGTGACGCCCGCCGGAGCCTGCGCCTCGGAGCTTAAGCTATCCAACGCTTCCCAGGTTGCATGGCACGTCTTCTCATCATAAGGGCGATAACTCATTTTGCCGTTCTCGCCTACTGGTATAGGATAGACCACCACTTCGCCCAGTTGGCTATCGAACCGGGCGCAGCGGCCCGCGCGCTGGATGATGCTACTGGCTGGCGCTAGTTCGGTGTGCAGCGCGCCCGACGAGATGTTCAGGCCAACCTCGACTACCTGCGTGCCAACCACAATTGTATTCTGGCCCAGGTAATGGCCATCGGCGTCCCATTGATCTTTGCCTAACCATCTCTCCAGGTCGTCGCTCTTCCGCTTGCGATCATCGGAGGTGAAGCGACTGTGCAATAGTTCCAATCGAAACTCATCGCGTCGCCCACGCCTGATGAGCTCATCGCGCAGGTGAACGTACATCTCCTGTGCGCGCGCCACTGTATTGCAGACCACCAGCGAGGCTCCTGCCCCACGCGCACGCGCCACATCATGCGCCGACAGAACTGCCTCTGGCGACATAGGTTCATCAGCGCACCGCACGACGCGCGCACGACCCTTCATGATCTCCGGCAATTCGCTATCTTCAACACGCACCACCACGGCGCCCAAGAGATCGCCCAGCTCCGTGAGTAACTGCGTCGAGAAGGTTGCTGTCATCAGGGTGAACGGCGCGAACTGGGTACTTGTGCCCTTGAACTGATTGAGCAAACGTAGCATCGCCAGCGTGGTCATCCGTGCGCCGCTCGAAGACCCATCAAGCGGGTACAGATGAAACTCGTCAAGAATGAGATAGGAACCGATGACTGCTCCTACATTGAGGTTGGCCTGCCCTGGCCCTAGCGAATAGGGCGTCCCAATAAAACTGGCCAGCAATTGATCAATCGTACAGAAGGTGAGCGGCGACTCAAAGCGTGTATCCTCAGGATTTTCACCTGTTTGGATAGCTGGAACACCCACACCCAGTTTCGCGCTATAGCGATCCATCAAACGTGTGCCGCGTCTGCGATCCATCTTCTCAAAGGAGGCATGGTACTCCCGCAGAAACTGCGTGGCCAGCACACGCATCGGCACAGCATAGCGGCATGTCAATGGCAATGGCGCATCTAAGGGATATGCTTCCTCACAGTAACGGTCGAGGTTCTGGAGGTACGGATACAGGGCAGCGCGTGTTTTTCCTGCGCCTGTGGGGGCCTGTAAGATCACGTTTTTACGCTGATTGATAAGCGTCTCATGGACTCTTTCTTGATAAGGATAAAAGCCCTGATTTGCCATACTATCTACTCCTCATCTACTCCTCGCCGAAAAGATCGGTCAACAACGACTCATCAGGTTTGCCTTCGGGCGTTACTGTTGTAGGGTTTATGCCATAGGCGCGTGCGAGCCGGTGAACTTCCTGGATCATCTCCTGGCGAAGCGCCGCAGGTTCGATCACCTCACAATCGCCACCCCAACCGCGAATCCACGGCTTCATCTCCGTCACATCAGCAATGTCAGCCTCCCAGAGTAAACCAGTTGGCGTCTCCGTCAGTTTTTGGCTTGGATGCCAGATTGTCTCGCGAACACGTTGGCTGACAAACAAGGTGAACTGTAGCTTTACATGGGCTGGTTCGTCTCCTCCATACATCACCCCCCATGCCTGCTTCAATAGATCGCTGCCACTAAACGATGGGGGTATTTCGAATGCCTCACCTGTCAACGCAGCCTGGCGTACCCGTTCGAGTTTGTAGGTGCGTAGTTCCCCCGGTGGCGTGCTGTGGCCGATAAAGTAAATGGTGCGGCCAAAGCCTGATGGTTCTAGCAGGTAGGGCGCAAAGCGGCAGGTGTACGGATTCTTATGGGGTGGCTCGTAGATCATCGTGACGACTTTGCGCGTGAGCCATGCTCTGGCAAGCGTCTCAAAGATAGTCGTGACATTCCCACGTCCTTCAGACTGACCCAATCCAACCACAAGCCTTTCGAGGTGGGGGCGCAAAGACTCTGGCAATATTGAGATAAGATTGCTCAGGGCCGCTCGGACGACATCATTCCGCTCATCTTGCTGTTGGCTCAGCAAGCGCGCGGCGGTATAGAGAGCCGCGCCCTGAGCATAGTCGAGGTGAAGCGGTGGAAGTACAGCACGCGACGCGGGGCTGATTAGCCAGACAGAGCTTGGGCCTGCCCCTTCTGTGTAAAGCGGGACAAGACCGGCTCCGCTTAAGTCTTCCAAATCTCGCCGCGCCGAGTCTTCTGAGACGCCCAGCCTCTCAGCGACTTCGCGCGTACGCCATGTGCGATCTGGTTGGCTTAGAAGCATTTGCCGTAACTGCACAAGCCGGATTGCCTTCTTGAGCGCATCGTCTGCTGGCATACCTACCTACCTTCCAGTGTCCCTTCCTATGCTGCCATTCCACGTTCTCTGTGAAAGGCAGTATACGCGCTACCAATAAGTGTGTCCAGAGCTATCTACAGCCCTTGCGCGGTTTCACAGCAATGCTGGTTTATCAGTACCGTTTAGATGTTCTGCCTAGCAGTGTAGAAGAAAATCACCGCAGTTTAAGCGACAATTGCCCATAATAAATAGGACAAAATATGACTTAGTTAGTGATCATTAACAAAAATGCTCCCATCAGCTCAACACTGATGAAGAACGCCAGCAACTCGCCTTCCGTAATCGGAAACGTTGGAAGCGCCCAGGTCTGATCGGTGTAATAGTAGCCATGCCGCTTACGATCGTACTCCAGGGGAGCGTGCAGGCGCTCCTTCAAGAACTTGAGATCGTCGTATACCGTACGTTCGGCCATCTCAAACCGATGTATTAACGACTGCACTGTGGGATACACATTGCCACGGATCAACGCATCAATTTTGACAAGGCGTTCAAGTCGTGTAGACATGCTTATCTTCTTTACTATAACGTCAGTTCGGGATAAGAGAACCCTTCTGATCAGGGCTTGCTACGCACCCTGGGCCAACGGGCGCTGATTGAGCCGAGCAACGACCAACTCAAGACAGGCTGCCAGATTGAACACACCCGCCAGCGCAGCCCGCAGCTCCTTCAATTTCCTGACCCACCAGCTCGCGGGCCTGATCGCCTTCTGCCAGCAACCTAAGAAACCCGCGCTCCATCTGGATTGTACGGCGTTGGTGGTGGCATAATTATCCCGAACTGACGTTAGAATAAGCGCGGCTTTTATCTAAGGCGAAACCCGCGCTTTACGCCTCCTAGCACATCATTGAGATCGGGAGCCAGTCCTTGCGTATCGGCGCCGCTCACTTCGATGCGGATGTGGAAGGTAAGCTCTGCTCCTGCTTCTGTGGCCAGTCGGGTCAGTTCGCCGATTTGATCGGCAAGCTCTTGTAGTTCATTTGGACGTAGTATGGCTTCCGCTACCAACACTCCTGGTTGCGTCGGCGTCATTTGCGATAGTGGCGCATAGGCTAAGGGTGCTTCGGCGATATGCGTAGCTACGGCGCTTGTTACGCTACTGGCTCCTGGCATGCGGATACGCACGGCTGCGGCTCCTCCGGCATCACATGGCCACGGCCCGCTCTCTGGCGTTCGTTCGAGATAGCGTGCGTTGAATGCGCTGGTGATGGCGCTTTGGACAATCGTCCAGGGCAGGCGCTTTCCCGTTTGTGTGTCCAGCGCATCGGCGATGGCTTTAGCGGTCGTTTCGCCTGCTTCAGACCATGCCTCCGGCAGGTTTTGCGCAAGGATGTCTTGTGGCTTGATAGGCTGCGGCGGGGCCATGAGGATAGCCCCATCGCTCACCATGCCGACGGGAACATCTTCCTGATAGAAACTGGCTTGCCCATCCATCAGCCATAGGTCGCCTGCGCGCACGGCGCTGGCAACAGCCTGTTCAAGCGTCTCTCGGCTGGCGTGGGGAATAGCAACATCTTCGCTATAACCACCCTTATCCACCTGGATGACATGACCGCCTCTGAAATAGTCGCATACGTTGATGAACGTCAACACTGGCTCATGCCACAGGCCGGGTAACACATTGGGAGCCAACAGCGATGGTTGGAGCGAGGTCAGCGTGGCCGACTCCGGCAAGACGGCTTCTGCCGTCGGATCGCGGAATGTTGCCTGATCCACCTCTTCTCGCCAGAAAGTGCGGTAGGAGTGATCAGGGCGCTGGAGTTGCAGCACAAAGAGGCCGTCGCGGCAACCTGCAATCAACGTCTGATAGGTGGCTTCAGTGTTCACCATCTTCGGCAGGCGTGGATTCTGCGCGAACGCGCCCACCAGGTCTTTCACACGGCGGCTTGGCTCGCCCTCACGCCAGAGATCATATGGGCCACCTGGCAAGAGCGCATCGGCGGAGATGGGTTTCTCCCTGATACCTGTGCGCTTGTCGTCCTTCACCGTCTTGAAGAGAGATTCTGCCTCTGCACCCGGTGTTACCTTGAACGCCTCCGGCTGGCCGTCTTTGTTCATCGTGACGACGACACAGTACGCCTGACGGATGGTTTGCGGAATGCGATCCTGCGCCTTCTTTAGCTCGGCGTCGAGTGTGGCAAGGCGTATGGGGTCAATATCTTGCCCCTGCTTCTCGATCTGCGCCTGCACCTCCTGCCAGGCCAACGCATCACCGATGGCGTTGCGCGCGGCGTCAAGCCCTTCCGATGAGGGAACCACCAGGATGACGGCGTTGCGATTGACACGCGGGCGCTCGCTTGAGGTCGTTTCGGTCAGATAGCGTACCGCCTCACGGCTTGGCGTTCCTGCCGATGAAGCTGCCGCTGGGCCAAGCACCGCGAAATGGAACGCGCCATCGTCTTCGACATCGTTTGGGGCTTTGGGCAAGACGTGTAGCCTGACACCCGCTGTCCTTGCATCCTCGCCAAGGTTCTTCGCCTTGCCAAACTCGGTGATTCTATCCAGCAAGAGTGGCGTGACAAGCTCCTGCTGGATGCGCTGGCGGGCCTCATGGTGCATCTGGCGCAGGTTGGGCTTTGAGCCAAGCCGCCAGCTTGTGGGCAGTGCCTCGCCGATACCTGCCATGCCAGATTCATCGAGGAACCAGGAGATCGTTGCCCAACCCTTCAGCGCCTTCTCTAGATTGATTTTGTCCGGCTTGGTGGGGCCAAGCAAGACCATCAGGTCGCGCGTCGAGGCTTTCTGGCCGATAGGTTGCGAGTGGAGGAAGACGCCAAACACCGCCTGCTCTACCTCGCGATGGCTCAGATGGGGATACTCCTGCTGTACGTCGCGCGCTCTTGCCAGTTCGCCTTCCAGGATTTCGGGCCATGCCTGGCGCTTGCCCTCGTATTCCTCGGTGGCCGCGATGGTGGTCAGTTCGCGGGCTGCGTCTGAGAGCGCCTCTGCGCCGGGCGCGCTCAGAAAGACATTGGCGCCGATCAAGGGTGATTCATCCCAGGCTTCGGCGTCGCGTAGGGCAAGGGCAAAAGTACGCAGCACGCCACGGGTGCGCTGGAAGCCTTCGAGGTTTGTCCACTTGGTATAGAAGATGTCGGTCAGCGCGGGATGAAACGGGTAGCTGGCAAGCAATTGCTCCTCGGTGGCGCTGCGCTCCCTGGCGCTCTGCTCATCCAGCGTAAAGATACCCTGTGCGGCGGCCACCACATGCGGACGGAAAGCGTTGCGGTCGCGAATGGATTCAGGGGTGAAGAAGCGGCGGCGCAACACTTCGGCGGCGTCGTCTTTCTGTACGGGCGTTACGCTCTCCTCGCCCTCGCGCTTAAAGATTTGATAGATATCGGCGGCCACGGCTTTGCCCAATTCGTCGCTCTTGCGGGGATCGGTTGCCAGCAGCGAGGCAACAAGCGCACAGCGTGGCGCCTTCACAACTGCCTGGGTGAGATACTGGAAGAAGTTGAGCAGCGTCCCTCGCCAGCGTGAATCACTTCCCACCTTCTCGCGGGCGTACATCAACACTTCATCCATGAGGATCAGCGTGGCATGCCCCTCGCGCGCGGGGATGGCAAGCACCTCGGCGAGCAGATTCTCGGCGGGGGCGCTCTCACGCTCCTCTGGCAAGTCGTCGGGATGCAGGATGCGTAGCCCCTGCTCGCCAGCCAACTGCCAGGCCAGCACGCTCCACGGCTGCTTGAGCCAGCGTCGTTCGCCGTTGGGCGCGGCGATCTCCATGCCCTTCTCTGTATCCAGCTTGTCGAAGGCGAGGACGGCGATACGCGCGCGTGGCGGCGTGAAGCCGATGTGCTGGATGAACTCCTGGGTGGCGGGCAGATCGGTCGGCAGGTGGGCGGGATCATGCGCCAGATGATAGAGGGTGATGAGGGCATGGGTCTTGCCGCCGCCATAGGTCAATTCAAGCTGGCGGATGGCCTTGTCGGTCTTGCCCGCCAGGCGCAGGGTGACATCGCGCGCCAGATCGCGCAGCGCCGCCGTGGGATAGGTGAGCGCGAAGAACTCACGTGGGTTTTGATAGATGGGCTGCGCTTTGCCGACCGCTACATCGTAAAGGTCGGCGGCAAATTGGGTCAGCGAAAGCTCACCGCTGCGCACATCGTCGCGCACGGTGACTACCTTATGCCAGGGTGTCCAGGGTGTTGTCGCCACGTGACTGTTTCCTCTCCTCTACTGTTCTGCGTCAGCGTGCTATACTATCTCCAACGACGTGTACACTATCACGAAAGGACTATGTAATGGGCCATGCGCTCCCTATCTCGGATGAGACCTATCGAAACATCGAGGCGCTTGCGCAACAACAGGGAATCTCGCCTGAAACGCTAGCCGAGACGCTGCTGAAAGAACGCCTGGCTGAGCGTTTGGCAATCACACGGCAGAACGCCGAATGGGATGCGCATCTCGATGAGGCGCTGGCGCGTGCTGCGCGTGGCGAGAATGCCCAATACGCCGACACAGACGCCTTCTTCGCCGCACTCGACGACATTCCTGTTGAGGAGAGCGACGCATAATGCCGACGTATGAGGCGGATCAAGAGTTTCTCCGCGATTGGCGGCGGCTCAGCCCAACGCAGCGCCAGCGATTCAAGACGGCTGTACGCCGCTTCGTGGAAGACTTGAAAGCTAAGCGCCCTCCGCGCGCTGGATTTGGCATCGAGCATTTTGAGGGGCATGAAGGTGTCTATGAGTTTCATTGGGCGCCTGATGGCCGTGCGCTCTTTACCTATGGAACGTCTCCGCACCCTGGCGATACGCATATCATCTGGCTCCGTATCGGCACACACGACATTTATTGATCAAAGCTAGGGTCTTCAAGTTATAGCTTGCTCCTCTCTTACTCACCCTTCACCAGCGATTGACTCGGCCCCCGGCAGCACAATCTGCTCCACTCGCCCACGGCTCTGCGCGTTCAGGTGGTTGCTGATGCTTTCCAGCAGTGAACGCTCTGTGCTGCCGACGGCGCTCAGCTCGATCAGCGCCTGCAAGAAGTGATGGAATACTTCGCTCTTCCCCAGGCCGTGCGCGTCTACATACTCATTCACCGCGCCGACATCGCCAGCCTGCCAGAGGTGCATCAGCCGGTGGGCACGGTCAATCAATGGGACGCCGTTGCCCTCGCGATCCGCCGTGCGCAGAGCTTGTTTGCGCTGGTTCCACGCCTTCAGTTTGAGTGTCGCGCCATCTCCCCCACTCTCGCCTCCTTCATCGGCTCCTTCACCCTCATCGTCATCTTCATCACCAAAGTCGTCGGCTGGGGCGGCTGCACTTTCCTTCCCGCCGCGCGTGGCCAGATCGTAGCGGCTCACCAGGTCGCTATCGCGCAGGCCACACGAGACAGCGTAGAGGATGCACGGGCCAACCGGCGCCGCCTGCATGCCAAAATACTTGCGGTGGAGCATGTAGTACGTGGTGAGCGGATCGAGGTCGCGCGCCGTATCATCGCTTGCGCCCCCCTCGCTCAGCACACGCCCGACGACGAACTCGACCACGATGCGCCGCGCCTGAACGAGGAACTCCGCGACCGTCATGATCTCGCCGGGATTGTCGGCTTTCTTGACGGCGGGATACTTGCTGTAGGCTTCGAGGGCGGGGCCGGTGGCCGCCCACACGAAGTCTGGCCCACGGATGCCTGCATCCCAGAAGTCGCGCAGTTTGGTGGTGATGTTCGCGCGCATCTCCTCCAGCACGCCGTTGTCCCACCCTGGCCGCGCCGTCTCGGGTCGCTTGCGGCAGACCAGCCAGACCGACGACGAAAGCGCGGCGGAGGTGAGCGCGCGTGTGCGATTCGCCATCTCCGTCTGGATTGGCCAACTGCCATCCACGACAAAGCCCGCGCGGATGATCGCGGCGACGAGCGTCTCCCAGGCGTC
>Ga0070737_10002969_pt1 | contig 19161 bp, 13 predicted proteins | sample Coa_R1_10_FD_66438 | JGI IMG/M metagenome (GOLD analysis project Ga0070737, IMG submission 66438) | Surface soil microbial communities from Centralia Pennsylvania, which are recovering from an underground coalmine fire - Coalmine... | ecosystem: Environmental > Terrestrial > Soil > Unclassified...
CTGGCTGGTGAGGTGCAGGGCCTGGCCGAGCTTGTGACGTCCGCGCTGCATCAGCACGCGGGTGATGCTCTTGGTGTCCACGTCCCGCATGATGTCCGCGGCGTCGCTCGAGCCGGCCCCGCCGGCCATGAACGCGCCCAGCATCGCCTGGACCGCCGCGTCGGACGGGACCGCGGGCGCGTCCGACCCGGCTGTGTCGCCCCCGGCGGTGTCGGCCCCGGCTGTGTCTGTGCCGGACCCGGCTGTGTCTGTATCGCCCCCGGCCGCGGACTCTGGCCGCTTGCCCAGCGAGGCGATGTCGCCGATGACCCGCACTCCCAGTCCGGCGATGTTGTCAGCCATCTCGGCGCCAATCGCGGCCGCCCGCTCGAGCGCCCAGCCCGGCATCGTGATCTTCGGCTCGCCGGGTGGCGGCTGACGGGACTTCATCTGCTGGACGGCCCCGTAGCGCACGAACTTGGCGTAGTCGCGGTCTGGCCACTCCCGCCGCGTGAACTCCTCGTTCAGCCGCCTGACCAGTTCGGCTTCGGGACGGGTGAGCGACCGGTTCGCCGTGTCGTCCTCCGGCACCAGGAAGCCGCGCGGCAGCCCGAGCATCGCCTCGAAGGTGCGCAGCAGGCTCGAGCGGTCGCGCTCGTCGACCACGATGACGGTCACGTTCGCCGGGCCGGCCGCACCGGCCCAGCGCGCAACCAGCGTGTCGTGCCGGTGGCGGACCCAGAACCCGGGCGTCGGGGTGTGCGGCGGGTCGCTGAGTATCCCGTCGAGCCACTCCACGTAGGGCATCCGGTAGCCGTTCTGGATGTACTGCTGCCACTGCGAAGGAAGAATCCTGGTCAACGGCCGCAGCGTCACGACGACGTGCGCTCGCGGGCCACCGAGGTCCTCGACCACCCGGCGGGCCTCGGCGTCGTTGGCCTCGGCGAAGAACTCACTGCTCAAGACGACACGCTGGCCGTCCCTGGCCCGCAGCGCGGCGGCCAGTCCGTCCCACCGCTTCATGCTCGGGCGTCCCTCGCCGAGCAGCGCCGGTTGGCCGGTCACCGCGAGCACGGCCAGCAGGGGTTGCCTGCCCCGGCCCGGATAGAACACCCCCCGGGCAGCTAGCCGCTCCCGGGCGAGGTGGAAAGCGCCCTGGATGGCGGTGGTGCCGGTCTTGTGCGGGCCGATGTGCAGGAGCAGCCCGTTCTCCGGCAGTAGGAGGTTCTCCGCGGCGATCCCCTCCTTCTCTTGACCGGCTGTTGACCAGGATTGTAGGTAAGTGGAGCGCAAAGTGAAGGCCATAGCCACACATGCCTGCCGGAGTTTCTTGTGCGGTCTGCCTCAACGGCCACGCCCCTGAGCCGGCATTTATGGTGGAAATCCCCCACCTGAAGACACCCGCTAACGCCATGTCCCCGCGCTCGGTGTCTTCGTAACGTGATCTCCCAGAAGTGTGCAGACGTACCAACGGGAGGTTGGGATGTTCCGAAAGCACAGGTCCGCGCCCGGCCGGGCGATGCGGGCCGGCCGGCCGGTCACCGGAACCGGGGTGGTCGCGGCCGCCGTGGCCACGGCCCTGCTGGCACCGGCGATGGCGTCAGCCGCCAGCGTGCCCGGGTCCGCCGGAACGGGCGGTGCGGCGTCCCGGCGAGCGGTGGCCGCGTACCGGCCGCTGTGGTCGATCGCAAAGACAGCGGGCGGCTCGGCGGCCGCCGACACCGGGCCCGCGCGGCCGACCGCCCCCGTGGCAGCCCGCGTGTACCTGGCCGGCCGGAACCCGCGAGGGCTGGCCAGGTACGCCGCGGCGGTCTCGGATCCACGCAACGAGCGCTACGGCCACTACCTGACCCCGGCCCAGGTGCAGCGGCGGTTCGGCCCGGCCCGCGGGCAGCAGCAGGCGGTGCGATCCTGGCTGGAGTCCGCGGGGCTGCGGGTCATCGCGGACACCTCGCACTACATCGCGGTGAGCGGAACCGCGGCCGAGGCGGCGCGGGCGTTCGGCACGCGATGGCACAGCTTCCGGGTCGTCAAGGGTCTGCCCCAGCAGGGCAATCGGGTCGCCACCACGCCCCAGCAGGCTCCGGTCCCGCCGGCGAAAATCACCGTTCCGGCCAACGTGGCCTCCGCGGTGCTGACCGTGGCGCCGATGGAGACCAAAATCCCCGGCTACAGCGCGGCGGGCACCGCCCCCGTGACCAGCACCAGGTCCAGGACCAGCACGCCCGCTGCCACGGCCGCAGTGCCGGCCGGAAAGCCCAGCCCATGCTCCAGCTACTTCGGCCAGCGCCTGGCCACGACGCTGCCGAAGGCCTACGGCCGGGTGGCCCCGTACGCGGCGTGTGGCTACACGCCCCAGCAACTGCGGTCCGCCTACGGGGTGCCGGCCGGGCTGACCGGCGCCGGGGTCCGGACGGCCGTGGTCGGCGTGGCGAGCAACCCGACCACCCCGGTGGACCTGGCCACGTTCGCCCGGCGGCACGGCCAGCCGCTGCGGCCCGGCCAGTTCGACGACATGGTCCGCTCCGGCCTGGCCGCCTCCTGCCACACCGAGAGCGCCTTCTTTCCCGAAGACTTCGGCGACGTCGAGCTCGTCCATGCGATGGCGCCCGGGGCCGATCTCAGCTACCTGGCCGCCAAATGCGACGACGACGGGCAGGCGCTGCCGATGCTGGATGACTACACCGCCATCGTCGACCAGCACCTGGCCAGCATCGTCAGCAGCGCCTGGAACGCCCGGTACGCCGAGGCCACGCTGTCACCCGGGCTGATCGCCGCCTACGAGCAGGTCTTCATGCAGGGCGCGGCCGAGGGCATCGGCATCTACGTGGACTCCGACGACGAAGGCGACAACGCCTCGGTCTCCCCGGCCCACCGGCCGACCCTGAGCTACCCCGACGCCGACCCCTGGGTGACGGCCGTGGGCGGCACCAGCCTGGCCATCGGCCCGGGCGGCCGGTATGAGTGGGAGACCGGCTGGGGTGATCATCAGGCCAAGCTCGCCTCGTCCGGGCGCCGGTGGGCCAGCCTGCCCGGGTCCTTCCTCGGCGGTGGCGGGGGAGGCGCCAGCGCCGTGTTCCAGCAGCCCTACTACCAGCGCTCCGTGGTGCCCGCCGCTCTCAGCCACCAGCACGGGTCAGCTGCGCCGATGCGGGTGCTGCCCGACATCGCCGCCGACGCCAGTTCCGGCACCGGGATCCTGGTCGGGGTCAAGGTGAGCCTGAGCCCTGGTCAGCCCGCCGCGTACCACGAGTTCTCGTTCGCCGGCACCAGCTCGTCGGTCCAGCTGATCGCCGGCATGCAGGCCGACGCCCAGCAGGCAGCGGGCCATCCGCTCGGGTTCGCGAACCCGGCCATCTACACCCGCTACGGCACCGCGGACTTCCACGACGTCACCGCTCCGCACGGCCGGCTCGACGCCGTCGGGCCAGCGGGCACCCCCCACCCCGGCACCACCATCCGCCCGTACCTGATCACGATGGGCCTGGATCAGCAGCTCACCGCCGCTCCCGGCTACGACGACACCACCGGTGTCGGCACCCCGGCCCCGCCGTACTTCGCCTCCTACTGCCGGTCCCGTGACCGGGGATCCGGCCGTGACCACGGCAGGGGCGCGGGCGGCTGCCGCCTATGGAGCAGCACCGGCCCGTGAAGTTCAAGGTCGACGAGAACCTCCGGCCTCGCCCTGCGATAACCCGCCGGGACGGCCGGAGCAGAGGCCCTGGCCGGGGCCGTAGTGGTCCCCGGAGGGGTGCTCTTTCAATTGCCGATCACCGAGTTCCACCAGTGTGTTGCGTGTGTGGGCCGCTGCACGGATGCGCCTTTTGGGGGTGTTGGCCTAGGGCGGCCGGGGAGACACTGTTTCGCGGCTGGCGGGAGGGGGTCAGCGATGCACGGTTGCTGGTTCGCCAGACGGGTCGTGACGGCGCTGCTGGTGCTGGCAGTGGTGATCGGGCAAGGAACCGCGATGGCATCGGCCGGTTCGCACTGGACGGCCAAAGAGCCCCGTAACCCCGGTTCGGCGTCCAATGCCTTAAATGGCGTGGCGATGGTGTCCAGCGACCTGGCCTGGGCGGTAGGCAGTTATTCGGACGGCACTGGCGATCACACGCTGATCGAGCGCTGGAACGGCACCGGCTGGAGGGTGGTGCCCAGCCCGGACCCGGGCGGCAGCGGCAACGACGATCAGCTGGCTGCGGTGGCCGCGGACTCGGGCACCGACGCGTGGGCGGTCGGTGACTGGAACAACGGCGTTTACAGCCGGGCCCTGATCGAGCACTGGGACGGCAGCAGCTGGAAGCGGGTGCCCAGTCCCAGGCCAAGCGCGGGGTTCTTCGACGATTCGCTGACCGGGGTGGCGGTGATCTCGGCCACGGATGCGTGGGCGGTCGGGAGTTACCTGTCCGATAGCACCTTTGATGATCCGGTCACCTTGATCGAGCACTGGGACGGCGCCAACTGGACGGTGGTGCCCAGCGCCAACCCACCTGCCACTGAACGGCTGCTGGAAGGGGTGGCGGCTGATTCGGCCACCGATGCCTGGGCGGTGGGCCGCTACGATCCGGGCGACTGGCAGACCTTGACCGAGCACTGGGACGGCACCAGCTGGGAAGCGGTGCCCAGCCCGAACCCGCCCGATGCCAGCTACAGCGAGCTCAAGGGCGTGGCGGCTGCTTCCCCCACCAGCGCCTGGGCGGTGGGCACCGACAACGGCAACAGCAACGGCACCTTGCAGACGCTGATCGAGTACTGGAACGGCACCAGCTGGACGGTGGTGCCCAGCCCCAGCCCGGGCACCACGGGCGACGGCGCCCAGCTGAACGCGGTGACGGCTGTCTCTGCTGACAGTGCCTGGGCGGCCGGGTACGCCTACAACAGCACCCTTGGCTTGGATCAGACCTTGATTGAGCACTGGGACGGGACCAGCTGGACGGTGGTGCCGAGTCCCAGTCCCGGCACCGGCGACGCCCAGCTGAACACGGTGACGGCTTCCTCCACCAGCGCCTGGGCGGCCGGTTACTACACCAGCGGCACGGGGTCCAAGACCCTCGCGCTGCGCCGCTGCTCATCATCAAGCTGCCCGTAGCACCCCGCAGTCAGGAGGCAGCACGTCATGCGATTCACTCAGCGCATCGACGAACGGACGGCCTGGCGGCCGTTGCCACAAACGCTGACGGTCGCGGCCGCCATTGACGGTGCAGAAGGTGTACTTCGGCTCCGGCCTGATGGGCACCCACGGCGGCTGCCTAGAGCCATCGTTCGATCCCGCCGTAACCTGATGGCGGGAAGGCATGCGCACCGGGGAAGTCGCAGATGCCTACCAGCATTATGGCTCAGGATCCTGGCGTGCTGTCGGCCTCAATACGGTCAAATCCGGTGAACGGCACCAGTGCTCTGGGGACGACCACAGAACCGTCAGCCTGCTGGTTCTGCTCCAGCAGCGCGGCCATTGTCCGCCCAATCGGCAGCCCGGAGCCGTTGAGGGTGGCGGTCTTGAACAGATCTTCTTCGAACTTCGGCAGATGGCCGGTGCCGGTCATCGTCTGCCGGTTCACCAGATTCGGTACCGATACCTCGGTGTAGCCGTGCTGGGCATGCAGGGTCAGGAAGAACGTGGCTAGTGCGCGTTCCAGCACTGTTTCGGACCCGCGCGTGACCGCGAACCGGGACCCAGATGGCAGTGGGCCGCCGATGCGGACCCGGAGGTGCTCGCGGTGCTGGGCGCGGCCTGCGGCGCGACGGACGAGTCCACGTTCCGCAGAGCGTTCGCCCTGGTCAGTGGCGATGTGCTCGATCGTGTTCTCGGCGCCTGGCTGTGGACGCGGGCGGTGCGGTCCCAAGGCCGCCTGGTGATCGCGGTCGACGGCAAAGCCGTCCGCGGTGCCAGGAACAAGGACGGGAAGGCCCCCGCACCTGGTCGCGGCGCTGGCGCACGGCATCGGCGCGGTCCTTGGCCAGGTCGCCGTGGAGGACAAGAGCAATGAGATCCCCGCGGTGCGGGAACTGCTGACGGCGTTCACCGATACCGGACCCAGAGCGTGGAAGGCCCCAGGAGATGAAGGACATCAGACAGAAGGCGTGGGTTCGCCCTTCTCACGCGAGGGTCAGGGGCTGCTTGCTGTTTGCCTTTCCTGGCGCGCCGATGGGACGGCTGTGCTCTTTTTGCCGCGTTCCCGGCGGTGGAGCAGGGCCGCGGTAATCGATCCTCCGATAATCCCGCCTATGCAGCGCTGGGCACTCCGATGAGCACTTCTGCAACTATGCTAATTACCGGTCACCCTTCCTAGTCACTCTCGATTTCCTTCAGCTGCCACTTCACGTAGTCGTGGGGTGGGGCGTCGAAAATGTCGGCCCCCCTGATGTTGGAGGGCGATATCTCAGGTTTTTCTGTTTCGGTGTCATAGACGGTGTAGATGTAGTCTGGGCCGGCGTTGTGTGTCTGGAAATAAACCCCGTGAGGACTTTTGCAGTCGGCCAGGATTGCATCGCGCTCGTTGCCAAAGTCCCCGTCGCACTGGCCCGCCTTCTCGGTGTTGTACAGCTTGCCACCATGATAGAGATACTTGATCATGGTGATGAAGCTTTTGTCAGCCCGTTTGCCTATATAGTTCACGGCGCCGTAGGCTGCTCCACCTGTAACCCCTGAGGCTCCCCAGGTCAGAATCACGTCCACGTATCCAGCGGTGCGCGGGCCTTTGACGGCCGGGGCGCCCACGCTGGGCTCGCCCGCGTACCCCCAGCATGATTGGGGGTGGGCAGCCAGGCACCCCATAGAGCCGAACACCGTATCCGGCTTTGTCGCGGGCGCGAGGGCGCGGACGTTGACGTGGATCGTGCCGGGGCGTGCAGCCCCACAGGCAGCGGGGGCGCGGGAGGACCATCAGCGGACTAATGAAACAGTGCTCACGCGACCCGGCGGGCACGACATCCCAGCAGCGATCCACCCATCCAAGCGGCAGAGCGAGAGCTGGCCGCCCGGATCGCCGCTAAGGCCGGAACCGACCAGATGCGACCGGTAGACCTGGTGATCTGCGGCAGCGTCGCCGTGAACCGCCAAGGCACACGCCTCGGCAAAGGCGCCGGCTACTCAGACATCGAAGTCGCCCTGCTCCAAGAGGCCGGACTCATCAGCCCTGACACCGCGATCGCGACCACCGTCCACCGGCTGCCGGTCGTCGGCGAACCCCTGCCCGAGACCACCCATTACTTCATCGTCGACCTGATCGTCACCCCCGACGAGGTCATCGCGTGCAGCCCCCAGCGTCGCCCCGCAGACCTGGACTGGACACATCTCACCGCCGCTCAGATCGCGGCCATCCCCGGCCTCGCCAAACAAGCCCGCAGCAGGGCGTAAGACACCCTGCCGGACTCTGCCGACCGTAACTCCGTGTGAACACCGGATGCCGCGAAATGCCGCTGAATCCTGCGGTCAACGTGCCGTCAAACGATCAAGAGGCCATCCCGCCACCCTGGCGAAACGGCCTCTCACCTGCAATAAACCGTCGGGACGGCCGGATTTGAACCGGCGACCCCTTGACCCCCAGTCAAGTGCGCTACCAAACTGCGCCACGTCCCGGTGCCGTGAGGCACGTGCCCGCCGCAGCGGGCCTACCCACCTTAGCGTAGCGTCGGCCCAGTCCGCTCACGCTCGACGGCCGCCGGGCCTGCAGCCGCGCCCCGGCGGCGGACAGGGAATCGACGAATCATGCCTGACCGGCTTACCACGCTGCTGCCCTACCCGGCCAAGATCCGGGCCCTGCCCGGCGAGTTTCCCCTGACCGCCGACACGCCGGTCATGCCCGCGACCGGCGCCCACGCCGAAGCCGCCGTCCTCCGCCGTGTCCTCGCCGCCCTCCCCTGGCCACACCCAGCCACAACCAGCACAACGACAAGCGCGCAAGCGCGGCCCATCACCGTGGACACCGACCCCGCGATCCCACCCGAAGGTTACCGCCTCCTCATCACCCCCGATGAGGCGAAGGTTACCGCCGCCGGCCCGGCCGGCGCCTTCTACGCGGCCCAGACCATCCGCCAGCTGCTCCCCGATGATGCCTACCGCGCCGCCCCGGCCACCACGGTGCCCTGGTCGCTGCCCTGCGCCGACATCCAGGACGCGCCGGAGCTCAGCTGGCGCGGCGCCCACCTCGACGTGTCCAGGCACTTCTTCCCGAAGCCCACCGTCCTCAGGTTCATCGACGCGCTGGCCGCGCACAAGCTCAACACCCTGCACCTGCACCTCACCGACGACCAGGGCTGGCGCATCGAGAGTCCCAGCCATCCGGCGTTGCACCAGGTGGGATCGCACCGCCCGCAGACCCTGATCGGCCACGCCCGGGCGGAGCCGCTGACCTACGACGGCACCCCGCACGGTGGCTTTTACACGCTGGCCGACCTGGCCGAGATCACCGCCTATGCGAAGCAGCGCATGGTGCGGGTGATCCCCGAGGTCGAGGTGCCCGGCCACGCCTCCGCCCTGCTCGCCGCGCTGCCCGAGCTGGCGCCCAGCGCCGGCACCAGGTACGAGGTGCGGACCGGCTGGGGCATCATGCCGGAGATCATCGCTCCGCTGCCCGGGTCGGTGGACTTCCTCCGCGAGATCTTCGGCGAACTGCTCGGCGCCGTGCCGTCGGACTTCGTGCACATCGGCGGCGACGAGTGCGTGCTCGACCACTGGCGGGACAGCCCGCGGGTGGAGGCCTACCGCCGCGAGCTGGGCCTGCCCAGCCACGAGGCGCTGCACGCGCACTTCCTGCGGCAGGTCGCGGACATGCTCGCCGAGTCCTTCGGCGCCCGGGCGGTGGTCTGGGACGAGGGTTTCGCCAGCACGTCCACCGGGGAGCAACTGCGCGGCGACACCGTGGTCATGGCCTGGCGCGGCGGAGACATCGCCCGCCGGGCCGCGCTGGCCGGGCACGACGTCGTCGCCACCCCGGTCATCCCCACCTACTTCGACTACGCGCAGTCCGACGACGAGGCCGAGCCGCTCGCCATCGGCGGGCCGGTCACGATCGAGCAGGTCGCGGGCCTGTCCCCGGTCCCGCAAGACTGGCCCGGCGAGGCCGCGCACCATCTCATCGGCACCCAGTTCCAGCTGTGGTCGGAGTACATCCCCGATGCCCGCGCGCTCGACTACGTGGCCTTCCCGCGCGCCTGCGCCCTGGCCGAAGTCGCCTGGCGCGGCGCCCCCGCCCCGTGGGCCACCGCCGGGCCGGACGGCGTCCCGCTGGCCGGCCGGCTGGACGCGCACCTGGGCCGCCTGCGCGCGGCCGGCGTCGAGTACCGGCCGCTGGACGGCCCGCTCCCGTGGCAGCAAGGCGGCACCGGCCCCCGCCGCCACTGGTCCGGCACCAGGACCAGCGACATCGTCCGCCACCTGGCCGAGATTTCCGAGCCGGCTCGTTCCTGACGCCACCGATTCCGGACGTGGAGATTATTCCTGCACGGTGGCCATCGCGATCCATCGCCCGCACCGCATCCGGTACCAGCGGCCGAGGCGCGCAACACGGGACGCGTGTTGTTCGTTGCTCTGTGCGTAGGGGGTAGGAGAATCAGCGGAGTCGGCCCCATGACCCGGGCCGCGAAACGGAGCGAACAGGCATGATGCCACGGGGACAGGCACCAGAGTCGGACCAGCCGGGGGACTGGTTTCAGGCCAGGGCGGGCGACACGGTGCCCGGCCTCGCCGGGCCCGCTGGCTGGACCCAGCCGGGCCCGCCCGGCCCGCCGGGACCGCACGTGCCGCCCCGCCCGTACGGCCGCGTGCGCCGGCCGCGCCGCTGGATCCGGGTGCTGCGCCGCACGCTGGCCGTGCTCGGCTCGCTCATCCTGCTCGCCTGCCTCGGGTTCGGGGCGCTGCTGATCGGCACCCCGTCGGTCGGCAACGCCCAGGCGCTGGCCCAGGCCCAGGACCGCGGGCACGGCGTCGCCTACCCGGGCCCGCCGGTGCCCGCCCGGTTCGCCGGCGCGCTGGTCGCCACCGAGGACCACCGGTTCTACCGCGACCCGGGCATCGACCCGGTCGCCGTGTTCCGGGTGGCCTGGGGATATCTGCGCGGCGACGGGTCGCAGCAGGGCGGCGCCACCATCACCCAGCAGCTCGCCAAGATGCTCTATACCCCCGGGCAGAGCGGCATGAAGGCCGAGGCCAAGCAGATCGCGCTGGCCGTCAAGCTGAACTTCACCTACTCCAAGGCACAGATCCTGCAGATGTACGCCGACGTGGCCTACTTCGGCCAGAACTACTACAGCCTGGGCGCGGCGGCCTGCGGGTACTTCGGTGTGCCGCCGGCCAGCCTCAGCTGGTCCCAGGCGGCGCTGATGGCCGGCATCGTGCAGGCCCCGTCCAGCTACGACCCGCTGACCGACCCGGCCAACGCGCACGCCCGCGAGGCGCACGTGCTGAGCAGGCTGGTCGCCACCGGCACGCTCAGCCAGGCCCAGGCCGGCACCGCGCTGGCCCAGCCGCTCCACCTGGTGCCCCGTGACCAGGCGCTGTCGCCGCCGCCCGCGGGTTCTTCCTCCTGTGGCGGCGCCAGGGCCTGACCGCCGCGCCCACAGTGGCCTACCATCTGGCCAATGGGTGCAATATCGGTCAACGCCGACCGCTACGCGTCGCTGGAGTACCAGGGCATCTACCTGCGCAACGAGTGGGGCGACGTCCTTTTCCCCGGCCGCTGGCCCGCCAGCGCTCCGGCCAGCCAGGCGGCGCTGGAGCCGGACGAGCTCATCGGTGACGGCCGGCCCGCGCATTTCTACCAGCGGGCGGCGGCCGTCACGGCCGCGTGGGCGGCGGCCCTGGGGTTAACGCCGCGGCGGATCTGTGACGTCGGGGGCAGCACCGGCCGTCTGGTGCACGAGCTGGCCAGGCACCTGCCCGACGCGGCGGAACTGGTGCTGGCCGAGCCGTCGGCCGCCTTCTGCACCTGGGCCAGACGGCTGCTGCTCGGCGAGGAGTTCGACCGGTGGGTGCCCATGCCCGGCCCCATCTTGCGGGCCGACCACTGGCGGGTCGAGCCGGCCCACCTGCCCAAGCCGGTCCCGCAGGCCTGCGTCTACCAGGTCACCGCGCCGGATGTGCCCCGCCCCGAAGGCTACTTCGACGTCGTGACCTGTGCGAACGTCCTCGACCGTGTGGACGACCCGGTCAAGCTCGTGAGCGAGCTGAGGTATCTGGTGCGGCCGGGCGGGCTGCTGGTCATCTCGAGCCCGCTGCATTTCGACGCGCACTACACCAGCCGGGACCGGTGGATCGGCGACGTGCGTGACGTGCTCGATGCCGCGCACTGGGACGTGGCGGACCGCGAGGTGGACGTGCGCTACGAGCTGTGGCAGGCCCGGCGCCGGATCATCTCCTACCTGAGCCAGGTGATCGGGGCCGTCAGGAAGTAGCGGCCCCGCCCGCCCGGCCTCGGTCAGATGCCCCGCGACCGGCCGCCGTCCACCGGCTGCACGGTCCCGGTGACGAATCCGGCCCGGTCGCTCACCAGGAACGCGGCCACCGCCCCGATCTCCTCGGGTTCGGCCACCCGGCCCAGCGGAATACCCGCCTTCGCCGCGTACTCGCGCAGGGCGACGTCCCTGGGCACCCCCGCGGGCAGCGAATCGAGCACCAGGTGGGTCGCGGTGCAGCCGGGGGCCAGCACGTTCGCGGTCACCCCACTGTCGCCCAGTTCGTGCACCAGGGTCCTGACGTAGCCGATCAGTCCCAGCCGGGCGATGTTGGACAGCGCGTACTCGGGCAGCGGCAGCCTGATCGTCTCGCTGGCGATCATCAGGATCCGGCCCCAGCCCGCGCCGCGCAGGTGCGCCAGCGCGGCGTTGACCAGGCCGATATGGCTGAGCATGCTCAGCTCCACCGCGTCCCGGTAGGCGTCCAGGCCGAATTCCCCGGCCGGCCCCGGCGGTGGGCCGCTCGCGTTGGTCACCATGATGTGCAGGGCGCCGTGCTGGGCCGCGGTCCGGTCCACCCAGTCCGTCACCGCGGCGTGGTCGCGGATGTCCACCACGCTGGTGCCGGCCTTGCGGCCCGATCGCCGGGACAGTTCCGCGTCCGCCGCGGCCAGCCGGCCGGGGTCCCGGCCGCAGATCTCGACGATCGCGCCCTCGCGCAGCAGTTCGGCGGCGATGGCCAGGCCCATCCCGGACGAGCCGCCCGAGATCATGGCCACTTTGCCGGTCAGTCCAAGGTCCATGGTCAGCGCTTTCGTGGTGATCAGTGAGCCCGGCCCATCCGGTCACGAAGCATCGTAATCTAGTAACGCCGTGCCGGGGCAAACGCTATCTTAAGTCAAATCTTGACATATCTCTGTTCAAAGGCGAGCATAAGGTTCGTTTCGCGCCACCTCTGGAGACCCAGACGTACCGGCCCCCGATGGTAAGGATCTCAATGGCGAGCAGAGCCGGAAAGGCCTGGCCGGCGGCCCAGCATTCCAGCGTGGCCGGGATTACCGAGGGCACGCTGGCCATCAATGGCGGCACTCCGGTCCGTTGCGCGCCCTGGCCGACCTATGACAAGGGCGCCGTCGCCGTTGACCGCGCGGACGAAGAGGCCGCGCTGCGCGCCCTGCGCAGCCGCCTGTACTTCCGCTATGACTGCCGTCCCTACGCCGAGTCCGAATGCGGGCAGTTCGAAATGGATCTGTGCCGTTACTTCGGCAGCAGGCACGCGCTGGCGACGTCGAGCGGGACCACCGCGCTGGCCCTCGCCATCATGGCCGCCGGAATACCGCCCGGATCGCTGATCGCCTGCCAGGGTTTCACGTTCGCCGCGACCCCCAGCGCCATTATGCTGGCCGGCTGCCGGCCTTTCTTAGTAGAAGTCGACGAAGACCTGCACATAGACGTCGACGACCTCGCCAGGCGCTGGACGCCGGAGATCAAGGCGATCGTGGTCGTACACATGCGGGGGTTCGCTGCCGACATGGGGCGGCTCGTGTTGTTCGCGGCCGAGATGAACGTGCCGGTGATCGAGGACGCGGTACCGGCGCTGGGTGCCGAGCTCAACGGCCGCAAGCTCGGTACGTATGGCCTGGCCGGTGCGTTCAGCACACAGTCCGACAAGTCGCTCAACTCCGGTGAGGGCGGCTTCCTCGTCACCGATGACAGCGAGCTGTTCGCCCGTGCCGTTGCGCTCTCCGGCGCCTACGAGGGACGTGTCCACCGGCATTTCCCGGGCGGCGCCGCGCCGCTCGACACCGACCTTGGCCTGCCCCTTTTCAGCTTCCGGATGGACGAGATACGGGCCGCTCTGCTGCGCTCCGAGCTGGCCAGGTTGCCGGGGCGCATCGAACGTTTCTGCCGCAATCACGACTACGTGAGCGCCGCGCTCGCGGACGTGTCACTCATTGCCATCCGGCGCCCCGTGGCGCCGGGTGCGTTCCTCGGTGAGGCCTTCGTCTTCCGGGTTCCCGAAGCGTACGGCGAGTGGTTCGCCCGCGCGCTGCGCTGCGAGGGCATCGACGCCCGCAACCTGGGCTCCGACGAGGACACCAACGTCCGGGTCTTCTGGAACTGGCGTTTCGTGTTCGGGTCCCTGCCGGTGCCCGTCATCAAAGACCTGCTTCCCGCCACCACCCGTTACCTGCGCCAGGCCATCGACGTTCCGCTCTCCTCTTGCCTGTCGGCGGGGGACTGCGACCACTTGATAGCGGCGGTGCGGAAGGTGGCCGGGGCGCTGCAAGCCACCCAGGCCGGGCCGGCTGTCCAGACCGGGCCGGCTGTCCAGACCGGGCCAGCCGGGCTGGGAGCCGTCCAGCCGTGAGTGGCACACCGCTGACGATCTTGTCGATCACCGGCTGGTGCCGCAACGGCAGCACGATCATCGGTAACGTGCTCGGTGAGGTCCCGGGCGTGCTGCACGTGGGGGAGCTGCACTTCCTCTGGAAGAACGCGGCCGGCGCGGGAGCCAACAGCCGGTGCGGCTGCGGCCGCGAGCTGTCCCGCTGCCCGTTCTGGTCGCAGATCCTGCCGGTGGGCCGCCCGGCCGCGCTGACGGCCGGCGACTGGGCGGATGAGGTCATCCGCCGCCAGCAAGCGTGCGTGCGGACCAGGCACACCTGGCGGGTGCTGCGTCGCGGCCTGGACGGGACCGACGTCCGCGCCCACGCCGACCTGATGGCCGAGGTCTACCACGCGAGCGCCCGGCTGGCCGGGGCGCGCGTGATCGTGGAGACGAACAAGATCCCCGGCGAAACGGCCTTGCTGCCGCGGCTCACCGGAATCTCCCCGTACTACGTCCATCTGGTCCGTGACCCGCGGGCGGTGGCCCAGTCGTGGAGCGTGCCCAAGGACTACTGCTACGTGCTGCCGCCGTCGAAGAGCACCGTCTACTGGCGCGGGTTCAACATGGCCGCGCAGGCGATCGTCCGCCGGTACCCGGAGCGGTCGCTGTTCCTGCGCTACGAGGACTTCACCGCCGACCCAGCCGGAACCGTCGACCGGCTGCTCCGGCTCTGCCAGCTCGACCCGGCGGCCAATCCGGTGCGGGACCGGACGGTCGAACTGCACACCAACCACACGGTGACCGGGAACCCGGACCGGTTCCGCACCGGACCCACGGTCATCAGAGACCGGGACGACGGCTGGCAGGCCGGACTGTCCGTGCCCGCGAAACTGTCCGTGCTCGCGTTGTCCTGGCCGCAGTTCCGGCGCTACGGCTACCCGTATCGAGGGAGGGATTCGTCATGCCACCGGCCAGCCAGGCTTACACCGAGACCGACGTCAGGGAGTTCTTCGACCAGACCCTGAAGACCTACCTGGCCTTCTGGGACAGCGAAGGCGTCCTGCACACCGGTTACTTCGCCACCGGCGACGACGAGGACTACCAGGCCGCGGCCACCCGGACCACCGCCGTCCTCGCCGCCGACGCCGGCCTCGGCGCCTCGTCCTACGTGCTGGACGTCGGCTGCGGCTGCGGCAACCTGCTGATCGACCTGGCCAGGCGCCTCGGCTGCCGGGGCGAAGGGCTCGACCTGAGCGAGGAGCGGGTGAACTTCGCCCGCACCCGGCTGGCGGACGTGAGCCGGGCCGGCGCGCTCGACGTCGCGTTCAGCGTTGGTTCGGCGACCGGCATGCCGTACCAGAGCGGCACGTTCAGCCACGTCGTCAGCCAGGACGCACTGTTTCTCGTGCCGGACAAGCCGCGCAGCCACGCGGAGATGTACCGGGTGCTGCGGCCCGGCGGGCTGCTCGCCTTCTCTGATTTCCTCCAGCCCGCCAAGGAGATCAGCGAACGCGCCCGCAAGCACGTCTACGACCGGGTGCGCTGGAACGACGGCTACTCGTTCGTCGGCTACCAGGTCGCCCTGGCCGAGGCCGGGTTCGAGATCGTCCTCGCCCGCAACCTGGAGAGCCACATCAGGCAGACGTACCGGGTCCTTGGCAAGACCGCCCGGCAGCGGGCCGAGACCGCTGCGGACCCGGCCGCCAGGGACTGGATGCTGGCGTTCGCCGAGTCCTGCGGGGAAATCCAGATCGCGATCGATCACGGCGAGTTCGGCTGGGGCATGTTCGTCGCCCGCAAGCCCCTGGCCACCACGCGCTAGGAGGCAGCCACGATGCAGGGCACGACGGACAGCGTCAAGGCCACGATGGCGGACGTGACCGCCGACCGGAGGAAGCAGGAACTGCCCGGCCGCGCCTTCGCGCAGGCCTGCGCGGTCGACGGGCTGGACGCCCGGGTCGAGTACGACGTGACGATCACCGACTCCATCACCAGCTCCCGCCGCAAGCCGCGCTACCCGGCCAGGAACATGTTCAAGATCGTGGATCTTTCCCGGGATCCGCGGCGCTACTACTGGCACGAAGTCCCGGCGCCGCGGGAGAGCACCCCCCAGATCAGTAACGTGGAGGTCCGCCCGGAGCTGGCGAACCGCATCTGCCGGTCGGAGATCCCCGAGCTGAGCACCACCACCGCGTGGCTGCAGGTCCCGCCCGGGCTGTGGGAAGACCCGGAGACGTTCGAGACCTTCCTCAACTACCGCCTGGTCACCCGGCTCGGGACCGCCGAGAACCACACGATCATCCGCGGCGAGACCGGGCTGCTGAACATTCCCGGCCTGGGGCGGCTGCGCTCACCCGGCCGGTTCGGCTCGGCCATCCTGGCGGCCTGCAACGAGGTCGAGCAGGTCGGCTGCACGGCGGACGGGCTCATCATCAATCCCGAGGACTACTACAAGTTCATGAGCGAAGGCCGCCTCATGAGCGATCTCGCCGACAACGGCGTGTTCATCGTGCGGGCCCGCCTGGTGGACCCGGGCACGGTCATCGTGGGGGACTTCGCCCAGGGCGCCGAGCTGTACGACGCGGGACGCACCGTGGTCCGCTTCGCCGAGCCGCCACCGGGCACGTTCGCCGAGCCGGGCCTCGCGGTGATGGCGCAGATCTACGAGCGCGTGGTGGTGAATCTGCCGGCCACCTTCTGGGTGGTGAGCGTGTAGCCCACCCCCAGAAGACGGCCGCGAGCCGGGGCCAGGCCGGCCTGGCTCAGGACTCCCGGTAGCGTGCCCTGAGATCCACCTTGCGGATCTTGCCCATCGCGTTCCTGGGCATGGCCTCGATGACCTCAAGCCGCTCCGGCCAGCAGAAGTCGGTCATCCCGGCATCCCGCAGGTAGTCGCGAAGCTCCTGCAGGGTGGGGGCGGTGCCACCCGCGTCCCCTTCGCCCTTCGCGGCGGTCACGACCGCGCAGACCCGTTCGTCGGTGTCCGGGTCGGGGATCCCGATCAGCGCCACGTCCGCGACCCTGGGGTGGTTGCCGAGCACCGCTTCGATCTCGGCCACCGGCAGGTTCGTGCTCTTGTGGATGATGATGTCCTTGGCCCGCCCGGTGATGCGGATCCCGCCGCGCCCGTCGTCGCGGGCCAGGTCACCGGTGTTGAACCAGCCTTCCGCGTCGAGTTCGGCGGCGTAGACGTCGTCCTGCTTGTAGTAACCCAGGCACTGATTCGGCCCGCGCACCCACAGCGGCCCCACCCCGCCCTGGCCGGGCAGCGGGTCGATCCTGACCTCCATCCCGCCCGCCGGCCGCCCGTCGCTGTGCGCGGGCCAGTCCTCCGGGTCCTCAGGACGGGTGCAGGTCGCCGCGCCGTTCTCCGACATGCCCCACAGCGCGAACATCCGCGCGCCGAGCGCCTCCCGCACATCGCCGGCCAGTTGCGGCGGCACCGGCGCCGAGCCAGACACTACGGTGGTGAGACTGCCCAGCTCTGCCGGCTGGGAGCGCGCGGCGGCCACCAGTTCGCGGACGAAGTGCGGCGACCCGTAGAACGAGGTGACGCCGTGCCGCGCCATCAGCTTCAGGCTCTCGGCGGGGTCCCACCGGTCCAGGCAGACCGCGGTGGCGCCGAGGTGGAGCGAGCAGAGCAGCCGCACCACCAGGCCCACGTAGTACATGTTGCTGTGCGCGGTCGTCGTGACCAGCGTGTCGTCGAAGCCGAACGCTTCCGCGTACGCGCGGATGCTCGCGTGCAGCGTGTTCTGGCTGTGCACCACCGCCTTGGTCGTCCCGGTCGTGCCGGACGTGAACAGCAGCAGGAACGGGTCGTCCGGCCCCAGGGCCCGCCCGGCCAGCGTGCCCTCGCCGAACTCCCGGTCGGCCAGGAAGACCTCGTCGAAGGACCGCGTGCCGGGCGGCCGGTCGTCACCGAGCAGGACGATCTGCTCGGGCAGGCCGCTGTCTTCGGCGAGCGCCTGGGCTTCCCCGGCCGGGTGGAAGCCGAACACGTCGGTGGCGGCGATGAACACCCGGGCCCCGGTGAGCCTGAAGGCGTACTCCATGTCGACGCGGCGGAACTCCGGCGAGATCGGCACGAGCTGCGCGCCCGCCTGAATGCAGGCCAGCGCGAGCGGGAACATGTGCCAGTAGTCGGGCAGCATGATGGCGACGTACTCGCCGCGGCGCACCCCGAGTTCCACCAGTCCCTGGGCCATCCGCCTGGTCAGCCGGGCCAGCTCCGCATAGTCGATCGTGTCGGTCTGCCCGCTGGCTGCGCTGTACGCGATCACCGCCGCCTTGCCCGGCCGCTGCGTGGCGTTCCGCCGCAGGTCGTCGAGGAACGTCTGATCGCGCCACCAACCGGCCTCGCGGTACGCCTGGTGCGCGCTGGTAACTTCGCTCATCTGTCCTCTCCGCGCTCGATGGGCCCGGCTGGCACCGGGTCCCGCATGTGAATCCGCAGCTCGCTGTAGTAACGCTGCCCCCCGGGGCCGGGCAGCCAGGCCTGGTCGGGCCCGGGCAGCAGCTCGGTCATCACCACCTCGGTGTCACCTCCTGCCCGCTGCCGGGCGGAACGCAGCATGGTGGCGAAGGCCGACACGTAACGGGGGCTGGTCAGGTCGACGTAGACGGGCTTGACCTCGGAGGCGATCTTCACGAACACCTTGTCCGGCAGGTGCAGGTCCCGCCGCAGGCGGCGGGCCGCGAGGTACTCGGGCAGCCCGCCCGAGGCGGTCAGCAAGGCCCCGGCCACGGTCGTGCGCCAGGTTTCCCTGGAGACGACGAGCCGGTCGATGGTGATTCTCGGGTTGTGCTGCCCCGGCGTGGTGAGCTTGAACAGTTCGGAGCAGAACCAGCCGATGGGCACGGCGAACACCTCGAACAGCGGCCAGCGGCGGCCGTCGCTGGCGACCGCGATCAGAGCACCGTCGTCGTCCTCGATGACGGTGATCGTCATCGCCTGCAGCAGCCTGGCCGGGTCGGCGCCAGGTTCCGGCGTGAAGGCGAGCTGCTGGTCCTCGCACAGGACGGTCGCCAGGCGCGGCGTGAACTGCGGGCACCAGCTCGCGTACAGCGGAAGAATCTGCGGCCCGATGTCGGCGGCAGCGGCCGCGCGCAGGCGCTCCTGGTCAGGATGCCGGTCGGTGAACACCGCGCAGTCCAGGGTCGGCCACATCGCGTGCAATTCGCCCAGCACGATGGTGAAGTCACCGCCCGCCAGTGCCTCCGCGCTGCTGGCACAGATCTGCAGGTCCGGGCTGTGGATCCGGGCACCGGCCCAGGCCGGCGCGGGCGCCGCGAACAACCCGGCCGCCGCCCCCGCCAGGTCCGTGCTCGCCAGCGTCACCCGGCGGGTCCCTCGCGGCAGGTCGTCGAGCCCGAACAGCGTGGTCAGCCGCCGGGTGAGGTCCGCGGCCACCTTCCCGGCGACCGGCTCGACGCTGGTGATCAGCGGCAGCGCCGCCGTC